>JAAUXZ010013286.1_pt1 | contig 33475 bp, 33 predicted proteins | sample 7278131 | NCBI WGS metagenome assembly JAAUXZ01 (sample SAMN14350119, study PRJNA611818) | marine sediment metagenome | isolation source: surface marine sediment (3m) | place: French Polynesia: Moorea | collected 2018-08 | reverse complement strand
TTTACCCCTGATAAATCTATATCTTCTATTTTCAGCATCGGACTACGAAAGAACCTATACTTGAAATCCCCTGATAATCCTATTGTAATCCGTTTATATCCGAAAAGAAACGATTAAATTAAGAGGTATAATAACGCCACTGAATAAAGCATAAATCTTAATATTTTATTTAAATCAGTAACTTAGAGATGGTGCCCGGGGCCGGAGTCGAACCGGCACGGTATTTCTACCGAGGGATTTTAAGTCCCTTGCGTCTACCAATTTCGCCACCCGGGCATGTACAAAAGAATAAAGATTAAAGTTTAATAATGGAGGCTGAGGGCGGAATCGAACCGCCGTCCACGGCTTTGCAGGCCGCTGCATAACCACTCTGCCACCCAGCCATTACAGTTATTAGTTTACGCTTTTTATCTTTATTAAAACCAAAAAAACCCCGATTGAATCGGGGCTTGAATCTGGAGCGGGAAACGAGATTCGAACTCGCGACCCCAACCTTGGCAAGGTTGTGCTCTACCAGCTGAGCTATTCCCGCGAAGAGGCAGTATTCTATCGATTCGCGGTGCACTGTCAAGCCGAAACTGTATTGAATTCAATGAATTTAATCTGTTTTTTAAAGCGGGTTTCAGCCCTTTTCCAATAGAATCGGCCAGGCTGCTTTCAAATAAATATACATGGAATACAACGTAAGAATTGCAGCAATGAAAAACAGAAATAATCCAATTTCAAATATGGGTAAGCCCAGAAAAGGATGATGGTAAATCATCATGATCAGGGATATCAATTGAACCGTAGTTTTAGCCTTGCCGATAAAACTGACTTTAACGGTTGCGCGACTACCTAACTCTGCCATCCATTCACGTAAGGCTGATACCGTAATTTCTCGACTGATAATAATCAGGGAAGGAATCGCAACCCAGGGTGAAGGATTGGCCTCAACAATCAACACGATGGCGACTACCACCATCAATTTATCCGCTACCGGATCCAGGAAAGCACCAAATGTCGATTCCTGATTCAAAACTCGAGCCAGGTAACCGTCAAACCAGTCTGTCAAGCTCGCAACCGAATAAATAACGGCGGCTGCCAGGTAGGACCAACTGACCGGTAGGTAGAATACGATTACGAAAACCGGTATCAGAAAAATTCGAAAAAGAGTTAATAAGGTGGGTAATGTGAGTTTCATATAGCCGTTAAAATATCATCCATGAAAAGTATCATAAATCACCTGGGCGGTCTCCCGGTTAATCCCTTTGATTTGCATCAGTTCTTCTATACCTGCCGATTTTACGCCCTGTAACCCTCCAAATTTATGCAACAACATTTGACGACGTTTGGCGCCGATTCCAGGTATTTCTTCCAGTCTTGATGCCGTCCGCGTTTTCGCCCTGGCCTTGCGATGTCCCGTAATCGCAAAACGATGCGCTTCATCTCTGATTTGTTGGATCAACAACAAGGCCGGTGCATCCATGGGGATATCGAGAATATTGAAATCTTCATCGATGATCTGCTCATAGCCTGCTTTGCGTTCTGGCCCCTTGGCAACACCCAATAGCCTCAGGCCAGGTTTGATGGAGAAAACATCCAGCAAGGCCATCACATCCAGAGCGCTGTGTAATTGTCCTTTTCCGCCATCGATTAAAATAAGATCTGGTATCAGATCCGGTTGTTGCTTAAGTTTATCATAGCGTCGAGTTAACACCTGGCGCATTGCAGCATAATCGTCACCCTGTTGAATATCCCGTATATTATAAATTCGGTAATCCTGTTTGCGCGCACCCTCCGGATCAAATACGACACAGGATGCCTTGGTGGCCTCTCCCATGGTGTGACTGATATCGAAACATTCAATCCTTTCAGGAGGATGCTCTTGTAGATTAAGTTCCTCGATCAGTGATGCATAACGTTTGTTTAATGTACTGGTTGATAACAGATGGCGCTGTAAAGAATCATGTGCATTACGCACCGCCATCTCTAATGCCCGTTTACGTTTATCGCGCACATTAAATTTTATCTTCAATTTCGCCTGGGCAATGTTGGCCAAGGTCTCTTCCAATACCACCCGATTCGTCATTTTCTCATTGACGATAATTTCATTGGGTATCGGGTGACGTGAATAATGTTGAATCAAGAATGTTTCGAGTATTTGCGAAGGATGAGCATCAAGCTTACTGCGGATGAAAAAAGGTTTATTACCCAGGGAAGTACCACCCCGGATCATGAACACTTGAATACAGCAATATTCTTGTTCTAATACACAAGCAATAATATCAATATTCTTATCGAAACCGGTCACAAACTGTTTTTCATTCACCTTGCGCATCTGTTCGATGGTATCCCGATATTCAGCGGCTTTTTCATAGTTTAAAGACGCTGCGGCCTGTTCCATTAACTGAACCTGATTGGATATCAACAGTTCATTCTTTCCCTTTAAAAACATTTCAGCCTGTTCAATTTGCAGTTGGTATTCACCCTCGTTAACCAGTCCAACGCATGGAGCGGTGCAGCGCTTGATCTGGTATTGCAGGCAGGGACGGCTTCTATTCTTGAAGACTGCATCTTCACAGTTTCTGAGTTTAAAAATACGCTGCAGTTGATTGATCGAATGGCGAATTGCTGCGACACCGGGAAAGGGTCCAAAAAACTGGCCCTTCGTCGACTTGGTAATGCCTCGATAGACTTTCAGACGGGGAAAGGCATGTTGAGTTAACTGAATATAGGGATAACTCTTGTCATCGCGAAACAGAATATTGTAGCGTGGATTTAGATTTTTAATGAGATCATTTTCAAGGATCAGCGCCTCACTCTCAGTACGTGTATTGATGACTTCAATATGGTGGATATGTCCAACCAGGGATAAGGTTTTGGTTGATAATCCGGTTTTACGAAAATAACTTGATAAGCGCTTCTTTAGGTTTTTGGCTTTTCCTACGTAAATAACCTTGTTGTTTTTATCAATCATCCGGTAAACACCCGGTAGATGATTAACTGTTTTTAAAAAGGATTGAGCGTCAAAGGATGAATTTTCAGTGGTCATCATCTTAAGAATCATCAATCAGCCGTTTAATGGTATGGAAAATATCGTTAAACATCATCTCAGTGAGTCTTCCCGTCTGAAAGTTATAACGACTGCAATGATAAGAGTCGACCAGATGAAAACCTGTCGGCAAATGATGCATGGCCCCATGGCTGAATTTGAACTCTGTTTGTTTCAGCGATAGCGCTTTCAGGATGGCTCGATGGGCCAGGTGCCCAAGAGCAAGCAGAACGGATGTGTTGGGTAATTGAACTAATTCTTCACTCAGATAGACATTGCAGTGGTTGATCTCTTCGGATAGTGGTTTATTACCTGGAGGCAAACACTTAACAGCATTGGTAATGCGGCAGTTTTGTAGTCTTGGAACAGGCGGATCGATTTCAAAATTAAAAGATGAAGCAAAACCAAATGTTTTTAATTGTTTGAACAGCATTGTGCCAGAGGCATCACCGGTAAATGGAATACCACTGGCATTGGCACCATGTTTTCCAGGGGCGAGACCCACTATCATTAATTGGCTATCTGTTGGACCATAGGCAGGCACAGGTTGACAATGATAATCTGGATACTCTTGTTTCACCTGGTTCAAATAGTCGACCAGACGAGAGCATGATTGGCATTGCATTTCAGATCACACCAGCAACGAATTAAAGCTTATTGCTCGCTATGGGCAAATTCAACCATGCCCTGCTCAACAGCTATCTTTAAAAGATCAACTTCGTTATGTGCACCCAGCTTTTCCAGTAGACGCGATCGATAAGTGCTAATGGTTTTCGGACTCAGGCACAATTTTTCGGATATTTCGTTGTTATTAAGCCCGTGGGATATCATCAACATGACCTGGAATTCTCGGCGTGATAAACGGTCCACCGGATTATCCTCGTTACCCGGCAACAATGATAGGGCCAACTTCTGAGCAATCCTAGGTTCAATATAGGAACCGCCTTTATGAACCTGTGTGATGGCATTGACCATTTCAGAGATATCACATTCCTTGGTGAGATAACCTTTGGCACCGATTTCCAGCAATCTTTTGGGGAAAGTTTGTTCGGTATGTATCGTTAGAATGATGATTTTTTGTGTTGGATCACGTTGGAGAATACGACGACTGGCTTCCACTCCACCGATGCCTGGCATGTTAACATCCATCAGGATGACATCAGGTTTTAAATCCTGTGCCATTTTAAGACTGGCTTCTCCAGAATCTGTTTCAGCAATGACTTTAACCTGTTGGCTATCCTCAAGTAGACGTTTGATTCCGGTTCGAACCAATGCATGGTCATCTATCAATAATACTTTAATCATGACATTACTTTTGGAGATAGCTATCAGATTTTTCCTACTGACTGTAATCCAATTATTACCAAGAAGTAAAGGGGTGATTGATCAAAGAAAAATTGAAGTAGCGGATTTCGTTTGAAACTTCCTCGCCCAACCATGATGGCTTGGTAAAAGTTTGCGTTTCATGTTCGAGTTCAACTTCCGCGACAATTAAACCCTGATTATCTCCTGCGAATTCATCAATTTCCCAGACATGATGATCGACCTGAACCAGGTGACGTTGCTTGATGAGCGGGCTACCCCGACACATGTATTGCAACATAAATTCTGCATCCTCCAAGGGTATTTCATACTCGAATTCATGACGGCGGATATCCCGAGTCATGGTTTTTGTACTTAAGAAAGCCTGTTGATTGGAAACTCTTACCCTTAATGAGGCACGTTCCGTATTACAAAAATAGGCCTGTTTGATCTGTTTAGTTTCGAAGATTTCGGAGCGCCAGGCATCAGATTTAACGAGAAATTTTCGTTCGATCTCAAACGCCATGATCCGATCAGAATCTCAATAAAGCCGATCCCCAAGTGAATCCCCCCCCGAAAGCCTCGAGGAGTATCATTTCACCTTTCTTGATGCGACCATCACGGACTGCCACATCCAGAGCCAGGGGTACTGAGGCAGCAGAGGTATTTCCGTGCTCCTGAACGGTGACCACAACTCTCTCCAGGGGCATTTTCAATTTCCTTGCCGTAGCATTAATGATCCTTACATTAGCCTGGTGAGGCACCAGCCAGTCAATATCAGCTTTATCCAGCTGATTAGCTTCCAAAGTTTCATCGACAATTCTTCCCAGGGTATTTACGGCCATCTTGAAGACTTCATTGCCTCGCATTTCGACCTTGCTGTTAATTTCATCCATGTTTTCATAACCCTGAGATATTCCGTACGGCACGCGTAATAAAGCTTCGTAATCGCCATCAGCATGTAAATGGGTCGATAAAATGCCGGTTTCTTCATCAGCTTCTAGCACCACCGCACCTGCACCATCACCGAATAACACACAAGTGGTTCGATCTTTCCAGTTGAGAATTCGGGATAAGGTTTCTGCGCCGACAACCAGTGCTTTTTTTGACGCCCCGGTCTTAATGAATTTTTCGGCAACACCCAATGCATAGACAAAACCCGTGCAAACCGCTTGAACGTCAAAGGCAGGACAACCATGAATATCCAGACGAGATTGAAGCAAGCAGGCTGTACTCGGAAAAATTCTATCCGGTGTGGTTGTGGCCACCACGATTAAATCAATCTGTTCCGGTTTTAATCCGGCAGCATCAATTGCATGACGGGCTGCTCTCTCGGCAAGATCGACCGTAGTTTGTCCATCCAGGGCTATATGTCGCTTTTCAATACCCGTGCGTTCACGGATCCAATCATCAGAAGTATCGACGATCTTCTCGAGATCAAAGTTGGATAGCACCTTGTCGGGTAAATAGCCCCCAGTACCGGTAATACGCGCAAAAGTCATGCGATCTTTTCCTCATGTTGTTGAAGATAGAGCTCAATCTCCTTACTGATTCGCTCGGGTACCGATTTATCAATCTCTATACTGGCAATTTTTATGGCATTAAAAAATGAATCAACATCAGCACTGCCATGACTCTTGATGACAATACCATTCAGGCCCAACAGGCTGGCCCCATTGTACTGGCGTGGATCCAGGGTGTGCTGGACCGCTTTAATAATGGGTAGTGCAATCAGTGCCGCCAATCGGGTGAAGATATTTTTCTTAAACTCAGTTTTTAAAACGGTTTTAACGAGTGAGGCTAAACCCTCTGCGGTCTTCAATGACACATTACCCACAAAACCGTCTGATACGACCACATCGACCTTACCGGTATAGATATCATCGCCCTCTATAAAACCGGCATAATTCAAGCTGGTATGGCCAATGAGTTGGCTTGCTTCTTTAACCACTTCGTTACCTTTAATGGCCTCTGAACCAATGTTCAGCAAACCGATGGAGGGTTGTGAATTATCATCGACCGATTGTGCTAAGACTGAACCCATCACTGCGAATTGTAAAAGATGCTCTGCGGTACAATCGATATTCGCGCCCAAATCCAGCATATGGGTATGCCCTCTTACCGTCGGTAATGAGGTACAAATAGCCGGCCGATGGATGCCCGGTATGGTTTTGAGAACAAATTTACTGGTGGCCATCAAAGCTCCGGTATTGCCAGCACTGATACAGGCACCGACGCTACCTTCTTTAACCAGATTAATCGCAACACGCATAGAAGAATCTTTCTTTTTCTTCAGGGCAATAGCGGGCATTTCATCCATACCCACCACTTGTGTAGCAGGATGAATGGATAAGCGGTTTTCATTCTCAAGACCATGAACTCTCAGCTGTTCAATTAACTGAGTTTCCTGGCCGACCAAAACCAATTCAATATCAGAATACTGATCTAATGCCTTGGCTGCTGCAGGTACGGTAACTTCCGGCCCAAAATCACCCCCCATTGAATCGATTGCTATTTTTTTAATCGTCATATTTGGATGTCACAAAAAATTACGGGCGGTTACTTGCCGCCCGTAGATTATGCAACATTAACTCAGTTTATTCTTCGTCTTCTAGTTCGACTTTATCTGCGATGACCTTGCGGCCACGATAAAAACCATCAGCACTGACGTGATGTCGACGATGCGTCTCTCCCGTAGTGGGCTCAATAGATAAGGTGGGTCCCGATAATGAATCATGAGAGCGCCTCATACCACGCCGGGAAGGTGTTTTACGGTTTTGTTGAACAGCCATGCTAATCTCCAATTTGTTTAATCGTTGCCTTTGAGTGTTTGTAACACTGCAAATGGGTTATTCGTCTCTACTGGCAGTGACTCTGAAGCTGCCTGCAAGTAACTATTACAGTTCCTGTCTTCATGCATCATGATCAATGGTAGCGCCAGAATCAGCTCATCTTCTATGACTTCTACCATATTTAGGTAACCCTCTGATGTATAGACCGAATCCAATTGACAGGATTCTATATCCTCATCAGTGGCATCAATCAACAAGGTAAATTCCTGATTGATGCTGGTTACCATTGGTTCTAGGCAACGTTGACAAATGACCTTTAAATCTGCCTGGTAGCCGCCTTTTAAAGTCGCTAACTGGGCCTCGTTGTAACCAAATTCAAAGGTTACGGGTATACGGCTATCATCGGCTATGATTAACTCTGATAACCGCGGCATCTGTGAAAGTAGCAGTTCTCCAGAAAAATACGCATGATTACCCAGTTCTCGGGAGACCTTGTAAGTCTGCTGTAACTTGCCTTGCATAAACGCGCGATATTACCTTTTTTTTCAAGTGCTTGTCTATCACAAAAGGCCCACAAATAGGGCTAAACATGCCAAATAACAGCAATTTATAATATACTGACGGTTTAAGACCACCCGATATTCGATTTTATGCAGCAACCCCAGGTGATTTTGGCGTCCAGCTCCCCATTTCGGCAGGAATTACTACAAAGACTCAGGATTCCTTTTAAGGCGATCTCGCCAGACGTTGATGAATCGATACGCATGAATGAAGGACCGGTCGCTTTTGTGAGACGTCTGGCTGAGGCAAAAGCTGCCGCCATAGCTCATACTCATCGTGATGCAATCGTGATCGGTTCTGATCAATGTACCTGGCTGAATGGTGAAATTTTAGGCAAACCCGGAAACCATGAGAAAGCTTTACAACAATTAAAACAGGCCCAGGGGCAAGAAGTCGTATTCTATACCGGTTTGTGTGTCCTGCAGGTTTCACAGGATTTTAATCAGGTCGATTGTATTGAGTTTAAGGTCGGATTCAGAGATTTAACCGACGCACAATTGGATCATTATTTGCGCGTTGAAGAACCCTACAACTGCGCGGGCAGTTTTAAATCCGAAGCCTATGGTATTAGCCTATTTAGTTATATGAATGGTGATGATCCAACCGCCCTTATCGGTCTTCCTCTGATCAGATTAACGGCAATGCTGGAACAGGCGGGCCTTAAAGTCGTTTAACGCCCCTCGATTAAAGCGCTTCACAGTTGGGAGGCAGCAGGTTAGCGGTGAGATTACTACTACATAACCAACGATTGATCGTAAAGGCATCGCCACTAGCCAATGATGGTGTCAGTTTAATATACTTGCTGTGACCAAACCGTTCTTCGCTCAGTTCTGCAAGTACACTACCATCCGAATGTAAGCGTAAGGTCGATATTACCTGGCTGTTTTCATAATCCGACTTAGATAGTCCGATATCACTCAGGCTGTAAGGCCATTCTCCTCGTTCAAGAAAATACTGGGACATTAAAACTTTTACTCGACTTAGATCCGTTAAAACTTCTGCCGTAAAGGCCTTGCCGATCAAAGCATTGTGAGCACTTTGAGCAATTTCGGAAGAAGCATCTCCATGCATAAACGAATACAGCTGAGAAAACCATGGAGTTGCCTGTTTTGCGTCTTGCGACCCATTAACTTCAGGCCCTGAATGTTCAGAGGTCATCACTTGATCCTTTGCTATCAGGATTTTATTAACGAATCTCTGATCTGCAAATAATTCGCGTACCGCATTTTCTAAGGCATTGACAACCGCTAACCTTGTCGAGGTGCTTTTTTTCCATCCATTAAAGTGCCCCAAAGTGGTTGTTTCATAAATAATATCCTGATCTCGGTTGGCTTTTATAATCCAGCGTACCTGTAGATTTACTCGGTGTTTTATGTATTTGCGTAATGGAATGTTCTGCGGTGGTTTTAAATGCTCTTTGTTATAGGTATGAGGAGCACAGGAGTCCATTTTAAGCCCAATGATACTGGAATGTAGGCTGAACCCTTCTGTCTCTTTCATGTTTTCAAGCAACCGATATTTTGAGACCTTACGCGCAGCATAGTCCAGACTCTTGATGGTTTTTTGAATACGATAACTGAGTTCAGAACCACCAGCCAAAAAACCTTCATGATTGACAAACACATCGGGGAACTTAATCGCCCCCCGGGAGGTACAGCCTTTGCCAGTATAATAAACGCCCACTTTTTTTGGAGCCTGGGGCATAAATTCATCTTGCAAGTGGTAATCAGTATCCAGAACCAGTAAAAGCCGGGATGTCTTTCCCTGCGGCCGGATAAAGGGTCTTGATGCTGGGATGGTTACCCCCTCTAAATCCTGAGAGGATTTGAGCGGTATCACCTCTGGGGTAACCTGTTCTGGTTTTTGATCTGAATAATGTGTCTTACCCTGCTCATCAACCCAGCGAAATAGTTCAGCATGCCCCCCTGAAGACATCAGCGTCAGGCCTATAAAAAATGCTAACAGCATGCCGTCAAGTTTCTGGTAGGAACTTAATATCGGCTGACGATAGCACCCCATCTGTCTCAAGACTCCGGTTTTACAACTGATTGACGCGTTCATCAGCCCAGTGGATGGCGTCGTGATAAATATCTGAGAGCTGGATTAAATTCAGATCAGCAAACCCCGTTAAACCGAAATCGTTTCTTTCCATGGATAACGTGCTGGATAACGCCTCGCCAAAAAGGCCTGTGTGGTCCAGAAGAGCCGTTTTTGATTCGCTGGCTAGTGGGAGTTCTGCCAGTACTTCTTCCAGAGGCCGGTCCATCATGGCGTCCAGCACTGAAAACAATCCCACTGTAAAAAAGCCTTCCGGCTTGGGTAAATCGCATTGATGAGCCATTAACTCACAACAACGTGCTCGGATCAAAGCCATGGTCGACAGCTCTTGTGGTTTGTTGGATCCATGAGCGAGTGCCATCAGCATTATCCAGTTCTTGATGGTCTTTAAACCCACTAACACAACTGCCTGTTGAATGGAGTCTACTTCAGTGCGTAAACCACTCAAGGGTGAGTTGATAAATTTTAGTACCTTGTGACTGAGTGAGACATCGGTGCTGATGATATTACTGAGTTCTTCAACTTCAACCTCTGGATTATTGATCGTGGCTACCAGTTTAAGCAGGTTAAGTTGATTGGGAGTTATCGACTTTCCCTCGATGAGTGTCGGTTTTGCAAAGAAATAACCTTGAAAATAATCAAAGCCCAGTTCTTTCATGCTTTCGAACTGATCATAGGTTTCGATTTTCTCAGCCAATAATTTTACGTTATAGGGACGAAACCGTTCTGCATGTGCGGCCAGTTCTTCCGGTTCTTTGTTGAGGACATCCAGCTTAACGATATCAGTCAGTTCAATAAAAGGCTCAAAATCATTAGGATCGATAAAATTATCCAGTGCGATACTGTAGCCCTGCTGTTTAAAACTTTGTAAAGCAGCAATAATGTTATCTTCAGGTTCTACGTCTTGAAGCACTTCAAGCACGATCCGGTCGGGGGGCGCCACTAACAGTTCTGGATCAGATAAAAACTTTCGGCTCAGCTTAAGAAAAGCCTTGTGTTGTCCAACGATTTTTTCCAAGCCCAAATTAACAAAGGTATTCAGGATGATTTGAGAAGTGGCACTGTCTCCGTCCTTGATGGTGGATTCAAGGGGCCCTGCCTCAGCACGGAACAATAGTTCATAGGCAAAAACCTGCATTTTTGAATCGAATATAGGTTGCCGACCTACAAAGATATCGCTCATTGAAACTGGTCCCTGATGTATAGAGATGCGCTGACGAGTGCACCTAAGTAATCCGGCTATTTCAGGTGATACACTCGTATTAAATTGAGTGTAGCCATAAATTCAGAGTTTGTGGGTGATGTTTATTGTTATTGTAACAGTGGTTTCAGTTGCTGATTGAACGTTTTGGCAATCCCAGCCCCCATACGATCGGCCAATCGATCAAGCAACAATTCCTGCGGGGTGAAATCCACCAGGTCTTCCTGCTGAATCACTTCACGGGCCACGGTATCTGCACTGCCGTAATCATCTACGAGGCCCAGCTTGAGTGCTTCCTCACCGGTCCAGATCAATCCAGTAAATAAATCAGGATTTTCTGACAATCGATCGCCCCGCCCTTCTTTGACTGCTGCGATGAAATGGCCGTGGATCTCATCCAGCATCTTTTGTAAATGCGCAGTTTGTTCAGAGTTTTCAGGCAAGAAAGGATCGAGCAATCCCTTGTGCTCACCGGCAGTAAACAGGCGGCGTTCGATACCCAGTTTTTCTATCAGGTCTACCAACCCGAAACTATCCATCCTGACACCGATGGAACCGACAAGACTGGATTTATTGACATAAATCTTATCCGCTGCTGCCGCGACAAAATACCCCCCCGATGCAGCAATATCATCAACGACCGCGTAGAAGGGAATTTCGGAATGTTTTTCGCGCAATCGCTTGATTTCTTCGTAGATATTAGCTGATTGCACCGGTGAACCTCCTGGAGAATTGATTTCTAGAATAACCCCGGCAGTATCATCGTCATCAAAGGCATCCTGCAGCCCCTCTATGATGGTTTCTGCGCCGGCCGATTCTCCACTGGCAATAATCCCTGTCATCTTGACTATCGCCGTGTGTTTATCTGATTTGATCTTATCTTGTCCAGGAAAGGATAAATCGTTGAGATCCAGTGTCAGGAGCACGACAGGGGTGAGATAAATGAAGGTCAAAAGAATAAAAAAGATGCGCCAACGGCGACTTCGTCTTTGCTCATTAATCGCTGCAAATGCCAATCTTTGTACCATGGCTTCATAGTTTTTATTCGTACCCGAGGGATTAGCCTCTGAAGAAGGATGATTTGTATTAGCTGGGTCGGATTCATTCATATTGTTTGCCTAATTAAATAAATTGAGAAATTTGATCAATAGAGTCAATGAAATGGGTAGGACCCGCGGTTTGTAGATGTGTTTTGTCATGCATGCCATAGGTGACAGCAATACTGTCCATTTTGATGTTACTGGCCATTTCCACGTCATAACTGGTATCACCAACCATGATTGCCTGCTCAACATCGAGATCCAGATCCGTCAGGATCTCATCCAGCATCATGGGGTCCGGCTTAGAGCGCGTTTCATCGGCACATCGTGTAATATGAAAATAATGGGCAAGACCGGTTTTATTCAGCGCGATATCCAAACCATGTCGTCCTTTACCTGTGGCTACAGCCAGATAATATCCACTGGCATGTAAATCTCGAATCACATCAGCAGCACCATTGAATAACTCGGAAACATGTTCAGTATCCGCAAAAAAGTGACGACGATAATTCGTTGAAATTCTATCCAACTGATCCACATCACTATCAGGAAACAGCGTCTCTACAGCACGATGTAGACTTAAACCAATAATATGTCGGATTTGAAGGTCGTCTGGCGCTGTCAACCCTTCATCCAGAACAGCCTGTCTCATACTATGAATAATGTGGGCCTGAGAATCGATAATCGTCCCATCCCAATCAAAGATGATTAATTTATACTTCATTGGCTTCTGTTATTAAGTCACTAAATGCTTTGGGTAAAGGTGCTGAAATTTTTAACGCTTTATTATGGGCTGATCTGGGAATTTCAAGTTCATTCGCATGTAACAATAGACGTTTTACACCCATTTTTTTAATCGACTGATTGAAACTTTTATCCCCATACTTGTTATCACCCGCAATTTCATGACCTTGTGATTGGCAGTGAACCCGAATCTGATGAGTCCGTCCGGTTAACAACCGTAACTTTATCATGCTCATTTTAATTGCTCCCAGCCGATAAAGCTGAATATCATCAATACGCGTCTGCGCGGATTGACCATTTTCGTCTACATAAACTCGTTTTTCACCATTGGACATGATTTGTGGTTTTAAGGGTAAATCAATACGATCGAGTGACCTTTCCCAGTATCCTTTGACGATAGCCACATATTTTTTTTGTATTTCATTGGCTTGCATTAATCCTTGAAGGTTCAATAGCGTTGCTCTATTTTTACTTAAGATGAGGCAACCACTGGTATCACGATCAAGACGATGAACCAATTCAATCGTTTCATCGGGGCGTATTGATCGCATGATATCAATAATGCCAAAGCGTAACCCTGAGCCCGCATGAACGGCCAGTCCTGAGGGTTTATTCAAAATTAATAGATTATTGTTTTCAAATAACAGGGCTGTTTCCATTTTCTGCTTAAGATCATCGGACAGTACAAGCGGTGTCGTTTTATCGGTTTTAAGATTAACCGGAGGAATCCTTAAAATATCTCCCGGGCAAAGTTTATACTCTGGTTTAACCCGTTTTTTATTCACTCTTACTTCACCCTTGCGAATGATGCGATAGAGCCGGCTGCGCGGGAGCCCCTTGAGCGTTTTAAGTAAGAAATTATCGAGCCTTTGTCCTGCTTGTGATTCTTCGATATCGACGAATTGAACAGCTGAACCCGCTGAGGTTTTTTTATTCAAATGATTGCAGAGAATGTAATGTATTGATATATTTAGAGATTATGGTCAACAACATAATTAGCCCGTAGACCATACTAATTTTTTCCGTTTAGATGCAATACGATCTAAGCGATTTTTGGGTCTTAATCAATTCCATCTAAGACCACAGTTTAACCTAATCGAAATGTACAGTCTCGTAATTATAAACCTGTTTCTGAACCTGATAATCAAGCTTGAAACCAAGCTATCCCGCAAAACATGCGCGTTTCAGACACAGCCACTACAACTGGTGATTTTGGAAAAACACCGGCCAGTCTGTATATCACGATCCACACAAGGCACAAATTTCAATGAAACGAATTCTAATCAATGCCACTCAGGCAGAAGAACTGCGCGTGGCCATGGTCAATGGTCAACTGCTTTACGATCTCGATATCGAAGTACCCTCAAGGGAACAGAAAAAATCTAATATTTACAAAGGCGTTATCACCCGCATAGAGCCCAGCCTTGAGGCTGCTTTTGTCAATTACGGTGCCGAACGCCACGGATTTCTTCCATTTAAAGAAATTTCCCGTATCTATTTCAACGATAAGGCCAAGGATGAAAACGGCCGTTACAACATCAAGGATGCCATTAAAGTTGACCAGGAAGTTATCGTCCAGGTGGAAAAAGAGGAACGGGGCAATAAAGGCGCTGCGCTCACCACTTTTATAAGCCTGGCAGGTCGTTTCCTGGTTGCCATGCCGCATAATCCTAGAGCAGGAGGTGTATCACGCCGTATCGAGGGCGAGGATAGAGACCAGGTGCGCCAGGTCATGTCGGAACTCAATATGCCCAAAGGAATGGGTATCATTGCACGAACGGCTGGTGTTGGAAGATCAACTGAAGAGATGCAGTGGGATCTGGACTACCTGACTCAGTTATGGTCAGCTATCGAACAAGCAGCAGCTGATCGTTCTGCACCCTTTTTGATTTACCAGGAAAGCGATATTGTTATCCGCGCTTTGCGGGATCATTACAAGTCCGATGTCGGTGAAATCATTATCGACAAACAAGCCGCCTATGATCGGGCACATGAATTCATGTCCATGGTCATGCCCAATGCGGTTCATAAGTTAAAGCTGTTTGAAGACAAAAAACCCCTGTTCAATCGATATCAAATCGAGAACCAGATTGAATCAGCTTTCAATCGCAGTGTGAATTTACCATCAGGTGGCTCGATTGTGATTGATCATACCGAGGCCCTGATCTCTATCGATATCAACTCGGCCCGTGCGACCAAAGGTGGTGATATAGAAGAGACCGCTTTGAATACTAATCTCGAAGCAGCCGATGAAATTGCTCGGCAGTTACGGATTCGTGACCTCGGTGGACTGGTGGTCATCGATTTCATCGATATGATGAAAAACAAAAATCAGCGCGATGTGGAACAACGCTTACGTCGAGCGGTATATGATGACCGAGCACGTGTTCAAATTGGACGTATTTCAAGATTTGGCCTGCTTGAAATGTCACGTCAACGCTTGCGACCCTCGCTTGGAGAATCCAGCCAGATTGTGTGTCCGCGTTGTAATGGACAAGGCACTATTCGTGATATCGAATCTTTATCCTTATCGGTCCTGCGTCTCCTGGAAGAGGAAGCCTTGAAAGACAATACCGGAAGAATACTGGCGAAGTTACCTGTGGAATGTGCCACTTACCTGCTGAATGAAAAGCGTGGAAAGATTGCAGGTATTGAAGAACGCAACCAGGTTCATTGCGTTATTATCCCTGATCCCAATCTGGAAACTCCTCATTTTGAAATCGAAAGGGTTCGAGATAATGATACTCATCGTCATGAATCGAGTTATAAAAGCTCTTACGAAATGACTACGGATGAAACACCGACTTATACACCGGAAAGTAAACCTGCAACGACATCCCCTACCCAAACACCGGCTATTCAACTGGTTGCACCGCCTGCACCCAAACCTGAATCCAAGCCTGCGCCAGCGGATAAGGAAGCAGGCCTGATCAGTAAAGTCATTGGTGCTCTATTTGGCACTCCTGAAAAAGAAGAAGAACCGGCTAAACCGGCAACACCGGCGAAATCGACTAGAAGCAGACGTGGCGGTAATCGGGGCAGAAGTCGACCCAGCCAGAATAAAACCAATCGTAATCCCAGGAATAAAAAGGCTTCTGATTCTGGCAGCCAAACTCAGTCCGGCAGTAAGGAAGAAAGCAAGGCAAAAACTGAAAGCGCTGAGGGCCGTAAGAAGCAGCAAAAACCGCGTAACACCCGCAATCGCAGTAACCGACGTAACCAACCCAATCGGTCTGGTAATGCACCCAGTAAAAATGTGTCCGCAGACTCAAAGGACAGTGGCACCGAGGTTAAACCAAACTCACCTCAACGTCAGCCGCGTAAACCAAGTACACAAGCTTCAGCTGATAGATCGAAGAAAAGCGATAATCGGCGCACTCAGCAATCGGATAAACCACAGCCCACACAGTCCAAATCAAAAGCTCAAAGTGACGAGATTACTAGCGCTAAAACTGCAAGCCAGGGCAATACAGCCCCAAAAGATACGTCAACAACGCCAGCAGCTCCTGACAAGCAACCCAAGACTGCTGTAGAAACTAAAAATCCGGAGGCCGTTAAACCATCCACTAATGCCCCATCTCAGACACCGCAATCAACAGCATCGACTGCCAGTGCCAAGATCTCCAGCATGGATCAATCGGTCAAATCCTCCCCGGATAAGGACAAGACTAATCCTTCAGTGAGTGCAACTCCATCGAGTGAGTCGACCACTCCGGAAAAATCCAAACAGGCTTCAGAAACGGTCTAGCAATGAGCATGGAGTAACCTATAAGGGGTTACTCCATGTACCGCTACACCAACAAAGCCGTCATTTCTTCAGGCTCAACCGGATGCACGAGGACCCCATGAAGTGGGAAATCTAAGGCATTCAGTACGTTGACGTATTGCAATTCATTTTTTTCAACCAGCACAATCATTCGGGTACTGGGTGAATATTTACGCAGACTGACCAGTAATACATCCAGGTTGGATTTGTGCACCCCGCTGTAATTAGTGCTGTAAGCATAAAAGAATTCTGCGATGATGTATTTAACCGGTTGTTTTTTAACCAGATTGATAGCTTTTCGTATACTATTAACCTTAGTTTCGGACAGGCCTTTACGACGATAGAGCTCGCTATAATTGGGATGCATCGAGGATTCGATGATAGAAATTATGTCTATTGAAGCCATGGCTCAAAATTAATTGATAACGCTTGAATTGTAACTGATGCCCTATTCCGCCAGCAAAAACCTATTCTCTTACCGCTCGTTCTGGGCCCAACGTTTCGGCACCGCACCAGAACTACCGATGTCGCGCGCGGAAATGGAGGTTCTGGGTTGGGATAGTTGTGATGTCATTCTAGTGACAGGTGATGCCTATATCGATCACCCCAGTTTCGGTATGGCCGTTATCGGCCGAGTGCTCGAAGCACAGGGATTTAGAGTGGGTATCATCGCGCAACCAGATTGGAGGGATCTATCCAGTTTTACCCAGCTGGGAAAACCGAACCTGTATTTCGGGATCACCGCCGGTAACATGGATTCGATGGTTAATCATTATACCTCGGATCGAAAAATTCGCAGTAATGACGCTTATACTCCAGATGGAACTGCAGGAAAGAGACCCGACAGGGCTGTATTAGTTTACAGTCAGAAAATTCGTGAAGCTTTCCAACAGGCCACCATTGTCATTGGAGGGATCGAGGCCAGTCTGCGCAGAATTGCACACTATGATTACTGGTCAGATCAAGTGCGGCGTTCAGTGTTGATTGATGCGAACGCCGATATGCTCCTTTTTGGTAATGCAGAACGTGCCATTGTTGAACTCACTCATCGACTGGCGGCCAATGAACCCGTAGAAAACATCAAGGATATTCGGGGAACGGCTTTTGTCATTAATAAAATACCCGCACATTACTCAGTCATTAACTCTACAGAAATTGACAAACCGGGGAGAATTGATCAGATTGCCAGTCCCTATCAGGAAATCCCTGACTGCGAGCAGAAATCCGACCTTCAAGATGAAGTTCATTTAGAGGTCGATCTCAAGTTAAAAAAACACCAGCTCGATCGGGACACTACGGTGATCAAACTCCCCAGCTTCGAGCAGGTCAAAAATAGTAAACCGCAGTATGCGCATGCGTCGCGAGTATTTCATCAGGAAACCAATCCTGGTAATGCTCGCGCTCTAGTTCAGGCCCATAACAATCAGTTTGTCTGGCTCAATCCCCCTCCTTTACCGCTTGAAACACAGGAGTTGGATCGGGTATTTGAAATGCCTTATGCGCGTAGGCCTCATTCAGAATACGGTGACGCTAAAATACCTGCCTGGGAGATGATCAGACACTCTGTGAACATCATGCGGGGCTGCTTTGGAGGCTGCACGTTTTGTTCGATTACTGAACATGAGGGTCGCATCATTCAGAGTCGTTCCGAAAAATCCATACTCAAGGAAATTGAGACTATTCGTGATACTGACCCCTTATTTAGGGGACATATATCCGATGTAGGCGGCCCTACCGCCAACATGTACCGTATGCAATGTAAAAGCATGCAAATTGAACAATCCTGTCGCCGGCTTTCTTGCGTCTATCCGCGTATATGTAAAAATCTCAACACCGATCACCAGCCTTTAATCGATCTTTATCGAAATGCGCGCAGACTGAAAGGAATCAAGAAAGTCAATGTTGCTTCAGGATTACGCTATGACCTTGCCGTTGAATCACCAGAATATATCAAGGAACTGGTGACCCATCATGTTGGGGGTTATTTGAAAATTGCTCCGGAACATACCGAGTCTGGCCCTTTATCAAAGATGATGAAGCCCGGTATTGGTAGCTATTATAAATTTAAAGCCTTATTTGACCAATATTCCAAAGCTGCGGGCAAGGAACAATATCTGATCCCGTATTTCATCAGTGCCCATCCAGGTACCACTGACACGGATATGGTTAACCTGGCCTTATGGTTGAAACAGAATGATTTCAAGCCAGATCAGGTGCAAGCTTTTTTACCTACACCCTTAGCGATTGCTACGGCGATGTATCACACGGAAAAAAATCCTCTAAAAAAAGTCAATCATCGATCAGAGAAAGTCAGGGTAATCCGTAAAGTGGAACAACGTAAATTACATAAGGCACTGTTGCGGTACCATGATCCAGAGAATTGGCCACTCATTCGCCAGGCTTTAAAAAACATGGGTTTGAAGCATTTAATTGGTAACGGTAAACAGCATCTGGTACCGGCCTGGCAACCCAAAACAAAAACCCAAGGTCCTGTTAAAACGGCTAAAAGATCCAGTGGACTGAGAAAAGCCCACAAAAAAAATGGGCGAGTTGCTGGAAAACCCGCCCATCAGAGATCCATTAAATATAATAAAAATCAGTAAGGATTATTTACCCAGCTCTTTCAGGATTTCATCGGTAATATCGACCTTTTCTGCCGCGAACGCCACACCTTCCGTAAAGACCAGGTCATAGCCATTTTTCTTGGAATATTCCTGAATAACCGAAGTAATGGACTGGCGTAATTTTTCAATTTCCTGTTTACGACGTAAATCCACATCTTCTTTTAAAGACTGGGCATCAAAACGCAATTTACGCTTGGATTCCAGAATTTCATTTTCAATTTTCTTCTTTTGCTCAGCGCTCATAATGGCGCCATCCTTTTGCAGATTGGATTCCTTGCTCTGGATACTGGCGGCATCTTCACGCAGTTTTGTTTCACGGTCCTGAAACTCTTTTTTCATTTCATCGACGGCTTTAACAGCCTGTGGAGCCTGTTGCAGGATGATCGCACTATTTATGTATGCCGCTTTAAGTTCAGCTTGCAACGGAGAGATGAATAGTGCCAAAGGGGCAAATAATAAGGGTGTAATAAATTTCATGGTTATCCTTTAGTTACTGGAATTAAGAATGGATTCTTGTTGTTTCATCCGTTCATTCATCAGTTGCTGCACATTATGCGCATCATCGATGAGTTTTTGAATATTATCAGGTGAATATGGGTTCCCTATATCCGTAGGCTTTTTAATTTGAGGTTCGGCCATCACGGGTTGCGCTTCCTCATGTTTCACTTCAATGGATTGTATCAGATTCGCGTTCGGGTCATAACCCTTGGCAGTATACTCAACACCCTTGGGTGGTGGTGCGGAGGTAAAATGCAATTCACCTTTAGCATCACGCCATTGATAAATGATATCCTCGCGTTTGCCTAATTTGGTGCCTTCGGGCAAATTCATAGCATCTGGCACTTCCGGCAATGTCAGGTCGGGTGCCTTTAGATCATTTAAACTCATTAAGGGACGACCGTCTTTTCCCTTGAGTATCGTAAATGGCAACAAAACGGCTAGTACCAAGGCCGTTATCATCAATTTCACAAAGAATTTCATTGGTGATTCCTCCTGCTAACACCCCAGTATAGTTGCCCTGTCAGGAGTTTACCGGGCTAATCATAGCCTTATCATGCATGTACGGTCGTAACACCTCGGGAATGACAATACTGCCATCCGCCTGTTGATAATTCTCCATGATCGCGACGAGCGTTCTGCCAACAGCCAGGCCGGAACCATTCAGCGTATGCAACAATTCAGGTTTACCGGTATCCGGATTACGCCAGCGCGCTTTCATTCGACGGGCCTGAAAGTCAAGCATATTGCTGCAAGATGAAATCTCCCGGTAACAGTTTTGCCCAGGCAACCATACTTCCAGGTCATAGGTCTTGGCAGAGGAAAAACCGAGATCACCACCACACAGAATGACTTTCTGGTACGGCAGATCAAGCGCCTGAAGAATCCCTTCGGCGTCTGTCGTCAATTGTTCCAAAGCATCCCAGGATGATTCCGGTTTAACCATCTGTACCAATTCGACTTTTTCAAACTGGTGCTGGCGAATCAGACCCCGTGTATCCTTGCCATAGGAACCGGCCTCCGACCGAAAACACGGCGTGTGTGTCACATATTTCAACGGGAGCTGACTGGCTTCGATAATACTATCGCTGACAAAATTGGTGACCGGTACCTCAGCCGTTGGAATCAAGTAAAGTACATGATTATCCGTCGCAATCTTGAATAAATCTTCCTCGAACTTGGGTAATTGCCCGGTACCCTGCAAGGTGTTCGCGGTAACCAGATAGGGGACATAAGCCTCGGTATATCCATTCTGTTCAGTATGATGATTTAGCATGAACTGTATCAGCGCACGATGCAGCAATGCGATATCCCGAGTCATGGTGGCAAAACGCGAGCCGGACAGTTTGGCCGCGGTCTCGAAATCCAGCCCACCATGAAGCTCACCCAATTCAACATGATCCCTGGCTGAGAAATCAAAAATTGCCGGTTCTCCCCAGGTCAGGATTACCTGGTTTTCTTCTTCACTGTTCCCGGGCGGTACCGATTCGTGTGGCACATTGGGAATACCTAACAGGATGTCATCTATCTGTTTTTGTAATTGATCCAGTTGATGTTCAGCTTGTTTGAGCTGCTCTCCAAGATCGGCGACTTCCGCCAGTAAGGGTTGAATATCCTGACCTTGAGCTTTAGCTTGACCGATTGATTTGGATTTACTGTTGCGCTCGGATTGCAGGTTTTGGGTATCGACCTGTAAGGATTTGCGCTGGGTTTCTAACGCTTCGAACTGAACCTTATCCAGATGATAGTTTTTCAAGGCCAGTTGTTCAGAGACCTGGTCCAGTTCGGTGCGTAATAATTTCGGGTCTAACATAATGAGCTCAATCTATTATCTAAAAAGTAAGCGGGCGCCCAGGTAACCGACCCAGACGCCCAATAAACTGCCAAATACGCTGATGAGTACATAGGCCGACACTTTAAGAATCGCGCCATTATTCAGTGCATTTAAACCATCCATCGCAAATGTGGAAAATGTGGTATATGAACCGAGAAAACCAACCAATAAGGCCATTTTAAGTTCCTCAGATAGGGACCATTTCTCAGTTAAAACAATGACCAGGAATCCCATCAAAAATGAACCACTGATATTCACCATCAAGGTGCCGAATGGAAAATCAGTGCCCAACCAGCGATAGGTCGATGTCGAAATCCAAAAACGACACACCGCACCGAAAGCACCACCCAGGGCAATCGCAAAATACGTTGTCATCGATGAATAACAGCCATTAGGCTTAGAGTAGAATGATTCATCATATGACCATGAAACAGAAACATCGCAAGCTTAACGGGTAACTCGTAGAGTGTGGGCAAGGTCGGGGTAGTCAATACTTGTGTTCATTTTAAAAAGCGTTATTGTACTGATGCATCACCAACTGTCATCTTTCTTGGACTGGTTCAACACTTGAAATTTCGCTTATTCATTTTTTATCTCCCGGCGTTGTTTTTCGTAATGGTTCATTCCTCTTCGCTCCTGGCCATTGAAGAAGGAAAAATCAGGACAAAACTGCATACGATCTTTGGGCTTTATCTAACCCCTCAAGAAGCCTTTAATATGAAGACCAGGATGGATGATGAAGTATTGCTGGTGGATATTAGATCGCGTGCAGAACTGAAATATGTGGGGGCCAGCCCCCTGATTGATGCCAACATACCGGCTCGCTTCATCCATCCTGATTTTAAATGGTCCGACAGAGTGTCCAGTTATCGGACCCTAGAAAATGATCATTTTGTCGAGGATTTTGAAAAATTACTCAGCATCAAAAACCGCAATAAAGAGACACCGATCATATTAATTTGCCAGTCAGGTAGTCGTGTTCCCAGAGCAGCAGAATCGCTTCATGAAGCCGGATTCCAAAAAGTCTATTCACAATACCAGGGATTCGAAGGTATCAAGGCCAAGACGGGCATTCTTGAAGGTAAACGCCTGGTGAATGGCTGGAAAAATGCGGGATTACCCTGGAGTTATCGTCTCAAAAAAGAAGCAATGTATTTCAATTTTGACAGCACTCGGCCAGCAGCTGATAAATAAAATTGACGCACTCAAGATTACCGACTGATCTGAAACAGAAAATTAAAGCCCTGGGTAAAACGCTGGGCTTTCAGGCGCTAGGCATTAGCCACGTCAACCTGGATACCGAACATAGACGCTTTCACTCGTGGTTGGAAAATCACTACCACGGTGAGATGGGATACATGGCCCGCAATCAGGATAAACGCTTACATCCGGCAAGGATGATACCCGGAACCCTTTCCGTTATCTGTGTCCGTATGGACTACCTGCCAGAATTGTCTAAAGACTGCTTCGCGATATTGGATCACGATGCCAAGGCTTATGTTTCTCGGTATGCTTTGGGGCGTGATTACCATAAGTTGATGCGCAAACGCTTGCAAAAATTAGCAATGCTTTTGTCCGATGAAATTGGTGAATATGGTTATCGTGTATTTACCGACAGTGCCCCCGTTCTGGAAAAAGCCTTGGCGACAAGGGCCGGACTGGGTTGGCAGGGTAAACATAGCAATGTATTGCACCGGGAACACGGTTCATGGTTCTTTTTGGGAGAAATTTATACGGACCTTGAATTGGAACCTGACCAGCCAATATCCGAGCATTGCGGTGAATGTACTGCCTGTATGGACAAATGCCCGACACAAGCCATAGTGGCCCCGTATATTGTTGATTCACGGCGCTGCATCTCTTACCTGACTATTGAACATCACTCGGCTATTCCGGAAGAACTTCGAGAGGCTATGGGTAATCGAATTTATGGTTGTGATGACTGCCAGCTCTATTGCCCATGGAACCGTTTTGAAAAGCTCACACAAGAGCGGGATTTTTTGCCTCGCAACGAGCTGGAGGATATCGATTTACTGACGTGTTTCAACTGGACTGAACCCATGTTCAATGATCGCTTAAAAGGGACCGCCATTCGACGGATTGGCTATGAAAAATGGCGTAGAAATATTGCCGTTGCCCTTGGAAATGCGGTTTATAGCCCTCATATCGTCAGTGCTCTTGAACAGGCTCTGGATGATGCCTCTCCATTGGTGGCAGAGCATGTCCACTGGGCGCTGAATCAGCAACTTAGAAAATCTAAGCGGAAAATGACATGAAAGATTGGCTTGATCATATTCAAAATCTGAATATTGCACCCCTCGAAACACGCAACAGTCTGTGTGTTTTATCTGATATCGGACTGTTATATGTGGGAGGTGAAGATGCGGCTGATTTTTTACAGAACCAATTGAGTAATGATATTAGCCATATCGATCACCATACCCTGCAGCTCAGTTCGTTTTCCAATGCCAAGGGACGCATGCATGCCGTCTTGAGAGTGATTCAGATCGAGGGTGGTTACCTATTGCTACTCCCCCGTTCGATATTGCCTTTGATCCAGGAAGAATTACAGAAATTTGTCATCCTGTCCAAGGTCATATTGGCAGACATTACAGACTCTTTTGCCCGTATAGCCTGGGTCACTGATCATAATGAATTAATCAAAGACCACTATCCAACCGAAATCAATCAAGTCTATCAATCTGATTCCTTAATTTGTATACGCTTGCCCGAGTTTAATAGTCAACATCGTTTTCTGATGCTCACTAACGATAGCAATGAAGCGATCACCCTGTTTGATGAGCTCAACACCGTGCTTACCTTGAATGATATGAGCAGTTGGCAGTTCCAGGAGATCCAATCTGGTATACCGACCATCTACAAAGATAATATGGGTGCTTTCGTATTGCAGATGTGTAACCTGCAATTACTGGACGGTGTCAATTTTAAAAAGGGCTGTTACCCCGGGCAGGAAGTCGTGGCACGTATGCATTATCTGGGTAAATTAAAACGTCGAATGTATCTAGCGGAACTCAAGAGCACGCATTGCCCACCACCTGCGGCAGAACTCAAAAGTCGTGACGCACAAGACAACGATGGCAGTGGCAAGGTTATTGACGCCGTTAAGGTTGAGCATGATACCTGCTTAATGTTGTTTTCTGCACAAATAGATAAGGCCGAGTCAAACCGTCTGGTATTAGCGGATCAGCCAGAATCAGAGATCCAGTTAAAATCCCTACCCTATTCTTTTCCAGAATAATTCAAACCTTTTATAGCCTAATATTACTGCTACGGTTTTAGGCTGGAGATGTCTGAAATGCCATCTATACTCCTGTGACATAACTAAAAATCAAGGGAAAGTCACCCTGCATGAATATCACAAAAGAATCCATTATTGATGATCTAAACAACGATCGTTTACCTTTACCGACCTTGCCTGAAGTGGCCATCAAGGTGCGTGAAACCGTTGATGATGATAACGCCACCATTCGCGATATCGCTGATATCATTAATACCGACGCTGCGTTATCTGCGCGTATTATTCAGGTCGCCAATTCTGCTTTATATCGGGGTATCAGCACCGCTGATAACGTGCAAATGGCTATCACCCGAATGGGGCTTAATACGGTCAGGAACCTGGCCACTTCACTGGTCATGAAGCAGTTGTTCCAGGCTACACATCCAGTGGTTGATAAATATTTGAGAAACACCTGGAAATTAAGTACTGATATTGCTGCACTTAGCGCAGTACTGGCGAAGTCTTATACTACCCTGGATGCTGATAGTGCACTCCTTGCAGGCCTCACTCATTCTATCGGAGTCTCACCCATCCTGGTCAAGGCCGAAAGTGATCCTGGCCTGCTTAATAATACCGATGCACTTGAAGCTTTAATCTATGAGCTCTATCCCAGGATTGGAGCCGAAATACTCAAGAACTGGGAATTTCCGGATTCGATGATCAGGGTGCCAGAACAGCATTTGGACACCACTCGCGCTCATGATGGGGAGGTTGATTATACCGATATCGTTCAAGTCGCCTTAATTCAGACGGTTTCGGGAACCAGTCATCCCTTAGGTCATTTAGATACAACGACAGTTCCGGCTTTTCATCGAATCGGCATGGCAGAGGATTTCGAGGAGATTGATATGTCAGGAGGCGTAGTCGAAGTCAAAGAAGCCATTGCCTAGACTTCATAAGTCCCAGAAAAAAGCCCGCATTAGCGGGCTTTTTTGTTCCAAGTGTTGAATTTTATTCAGGTCGCATATGCGGGAAAAGTAGAACATCCCGAATGCTGGGAGAGTCGGTTAAGAACATGACTAATCTGTCGATTCCAATACCCTCTCCGGCCGTTGGTGGTAATCCATATTCTAACGCACGGATATAATCATCATCGAAATGCATGGCTTCCAGATCACCTGCATCTTTATCGGCCACTTGTTTATGAAATCGTTCAGCCTGGTCCTCTGGATCATTCAACTCGGAAAAGCCATTGGCCAGCTCACGTCCGCCCAGGAAAAATTCAAAACGGTCGGTAACCAGGTGATCTTTATCGCTTCTGCGCGCCAGCGGCGAAACTTCAGTAGGATAAGCCGTTATAAAGGTGGGTTCTACCAGGCGATCCTCCACCGTTTTTTCAAATATTTCGATCTGAACCTTGCCCAGGCCCCAGCCATCCTCTATGGGTATATCCAGTTTCTTGGCTTCGGCTCTGCAACTGTCCAGATCCAGCAGCGCATGCTCTTCTATTCCTGGGTTGAAATGCATAATGGATTCAACCACGGTCATACGGGCAAAGGGTTTACCCAAATCAAATTCTTGCCCCTGATAACTCAATTGGGTATTGCCAAGTACCGTCAGGGCCAGATTCCGAATCATATCCTCGGTCAGATCCATCAATTCGTGATAATCAGCATATGCCTGGTAAAATTCAATCATCGTGAATTCGGGATTATGGCGGGTAGATAATCCTTCGTTACGGAAATTTCGGTTTATCTCAAAAACCTTCTCGATACCCCCAACCACCAGGCGCTTGAGGTACAACTCTGGAGCAATTCTTAGGTAAAGCTCCATATCCAAAGCGTTGTGATGCGTTACAAACGGCCGCGCAACAGCCCCACCAGGAATCACCTGCATCATCGGAGTTTCCACTTCCATGAAAGCACGTTCGGTCAGATATTGACGAATAAAATTAATGGTCTGACTGCGAATCTGGAATACACGACGTGAATCTGCGTTCATAATCAGGTCTAGATAGCGCTGCCGGTATTTCTGTTCAGTGTCAGTCAATCCATGAAACTTTTCCGGCAGTGGGCGTAAAGACTTGGTCAGTAAATGGAGTTCTGTAACCTTAAGTGATAATTCACCCGTCTTGGTTTTAAATAGCGTTCCTATCGCGCCATAGATATCGCCAATATCACTGTGTTTAAATGCGGCATATTCATCGGCACCAATAGTATCCCGATGGACATAGATCTGAAATTGTCCAGTCATATCCTGCAACTTGGCAAAACTGGCTTTTCCCATGATGCGCTTTAACATCATTCTTCCAGCAATACAGGCACTTATGGATTTTTCTTCAAGTGATTCCTTACTATCATGGCCATGTTGTTTGATTAAATCTGCAGCCAGACTGTCACGCTTGAAATGATTGGGATAGGCTTGACCCTGAGAACGCAATGCCGCGAGTTTTTCGCGACGCTGGGCGATCAGTTTGTTTTCATCCACTGTTTCATCAGTTTGAGCATTAGTCGGGTTTTGTTCACTCATGTTTTACAATCCGCTCTTTAGGCTTGCTTCGATAAATTGATCTAGGGAACCGTCCAATACTGCCTGGGTATTGCCGGTTTCCACATTAGTTCTCAAGTCTTTAATACGTGACTGATCCAGGACGTAGGATCGAATCTGGCTGCCCCAACCGATATCTGACTTGCTGTCTTCAACATTCTGCGCAGCTGCATTTCGCTGCTGTATTTCCAACTCATACAATTTAGCTTTAAGTTGCTTCATTGCGGTCGCCTTATTTTTATGTTGTGAGCGGTCATTCTGGCACTGTACCACGACATTAGTAGGTAAGTGAGTAATACGCACAGCCGATTCGGTCCGGTTGACGTGCTGACCTCCAGCACCGCTGGCCCGATAGACATCTATTCTCAAATCGGAAGGATCGATCTCAATATCGATATCATCATCAACTTCAGGGGAAACAAACGCTGCGGCAAACGAAGTATGCCTTCGATTTCCGGAATCAAAGGGTGATTTTCTAACCAGGCGATGCACTCCAGTCTCCGTTCTTAACCAACCATAAGCATAATCACCTTCAAAGCGAACCGTAGCACTCTTTATTCCTGCCACATCTCCAGCCGATACCTCGATCAATTCGGTTTTAAATCCTTTACGTTCACCCCAGCGTAAATACATTCGCAGTAACATCTCAGCCCAGTCCTGGGCTTCTGTACCACCGGAACCTGCCTGGATATCAAGAAAAGCATTTTTCCCATCCATTTCGCCCGCAAACATGCGGCGAAATTCGAGATCCGCAACGGTTTGTTCAGAAAGCTCCAGATCCTGTTGAATCGACTCAACAGTCGAAGCATCCTGCTCCATTTCCGCGAGTTCAAGCAATTCAGCAGCATCCGAAACCGCCTGCATGGTCTTATCCAGACCATTAACCACCGCTTCGAGTTGTGCACGTTGTTTGCCGAGTTGTTGAGCCTTTTCCGGATCATTCCACACATCCGGATCTTCCAGTTCTATCCTGACCTCTTCCAGCTGTTCTTTCTTAAGATCATAGTCAAAGATACCCCCTTAACGCTTCTATACGCGTTAGCAGGTCTTCAATATGTGATGATATAGGATTTGTTTCCAGCATAGGGGCCAACGATTTAACGTCCTGACTCTCAAAAAGCGGTGAATTTTACCTGATGTGAAATGATTTGTAATCCGCCTGGAGAAACTCTTTTGAAAGGGCAACGCACGCTGCCAGCGCAAACTACATCAGGTAATGGACTTTACCCGACATCAGTCAAGACTGAAACAAGCCATCTGCCCAATTTTATCGATGCCATGGCTCGCGATATTGAGGATTTTCTCCATTCTACAGAAAATTTTCGATTATTTAGGGGGAACAAGTATTCACTCAAGCTGGGGCTTAAGGTCTGCCTCATGATTTATATTGTTTTGTCAAAATGGCTGGGATGCGAAGACGTTAACTATGGTAATCAGCCAACAAGTAACACAGACAATCCTGACGGATAATGGTTTTATCCAAGGTAATCATCGCCGGTATCAAGGTCTTATTCAGATAAACCCTGCCATTTTCAATGCGCATAATTTGATCGGTTACATCTTCTCCATATTCATTGGTGATAGCCAGTGGACGATCAACTCGGGTATGCGCAAAGACATCGGTGGTTTTGATTTCAGTAAAATTCTTACGTTCAAAACCCGTTTCAAAAGTCAGGTCTACCTGAGCATTTAAATTGAAATCAAAGCTCACATTATCCGGAATATTTAAGGTTGCCAGTGATTTTACGAGTTGTAAGTCATGAGCAGCAACCGGACGTTGAGGAAGATGATCCATGTGCAGCAGGCTATCCAAATAATCAGCCGCATGTAATATACCCGCGTCATCTCCGGGTTTGCCACATTCCAGCGTCACTGCAGGGCAGACTTGATTGAAGGCCATCGTTGAAACGCCTTTTGGATGTTGATAGACGAGTGCAATGTGATTAAACATCGCTGCGAGATGCTGGTTTTCCTGAGTCACCGATGTAATGCCCGCATAATGCGGATTGGTACCCGTGTTGTTATGAACATCAACCGCGGCAAATAAGGGTTTTTGAGTCACATGCTCAAATACTTTTAACATTAAATCCGTAATATTATTGGGGGGCATATCAGTGCCCGGCCAGCATCGATTATAATCCACCTGGTTGCTTAAATAGCGTTGGTTTTTTTCGGTGGCAGCCACATTCCCGATAAACAGGTACAACGAACGTGGCAAGATGTCTTCATATCTCGAAAGCACTGATTGCATGGCCTTCAACCCGGTAATTTCATTACCATGCAAAAGGATAGATACAAATAAGGGGGGTGACTTATTACCCTTTAAATGGAGCAATGTAGGGGTCGGGAATACCTGTCGTATATTGAAAGGTTCCAGTGTTAAAAAATCATCGGGTAACTGCTCAAGTATACTTAGCTGTTCATTCATACGTAACACAACTAATTTTTATCAGGGTTTTGGCCAGGTATGAACAGGTTCATTGCGACTGGCATTATCCAAGTAGGCTCTAACCAGAGCCGCTGCATCCGGCTGCTTGTGCCAGTAGCCCAATATCCAATCCGAACCTGTCTGCCCAACACTGACCCGTTGTTCAATAATCTCAATCCAGGCCTCGTAATCATTCAAACCCAACTGCTGCAGACCTTCTCTGGCTACGGGTATAGCACTTTTTAATAACAGCTGACGCATATCTAACTTTTCACCATGACACCAATTGACTGGTGTTTCGAATCCGTGTCTTGCCACTTTATAAAAATCTTTCTCAAGTACTTCATAAGGTATACGAGTAAGGTCTTTTGGTGTTTGTTTGAGTCCTTCGGTCAGGCCAATGTAAAAAACAATGTTGGCCATGGTATCGATCAGTGTGGGTCCCGAAGGTGCCACCCGTAATTCCAGGCGTAAATGAAATTGACCATTATCATTTCGACCAAGAATCGGTCTTACCCAACGCCAGATGGTGCCATTGTGCAAGTTAAAATGATGTAACTTATCGACCTCGGTATCCATGACCTCGGGCAATATAGGGCTGTAATAATTGTTATCCTCGAACAATTCAAGCCAGGATTGAATATAACCTTTGCCGAAATGAACACGTGGAATAATGGCATCGTGCACCTCCTTGGCATTACGGGTATCCACTGATTGTTTAAATATGGCTATGCGTGATTCCTGCCAACAGCTTTTCCCCAGGACTAAGGGTGAATTAGCAGATACCGCTACCATCGCCATACTGGCCCATAATGACGCATGATAAAAATCAACTGCCTCTTTGTAGGGAACCTGCAAATGGATTTGTAACGAAGTCCCCATGGCCTCCAGCATGACGTCATTCTTTTCTATCTGAAGATGTTCCTCACCCCGAATATCAAGATGTATAGGTCGATTGCGCATTGACATCAGACGGTCATTCAAAACCTGGTATCGATGCATATGCGACATGTAGGCCATGGGATCGAGGTGCTCTTCGAATAAACTGGGCAGGACACCAAACATACCGGCGTGAATATTATATTGCTCAGCCGCTTGCTGAACCTGCTCAAACAGGCCTTTCAAGTCATTATCGATTCGGTTGAAAAGATCGGGAGCCAAGACAAAACAATTACCGTTAATTTCAAGGTTGAATTTAGCCAACTCATAGGTAAAAAGCGGGTTATTCGCATGGTCAAGAATTTGCTGGTTACAGGGCGCCGGATGACCGAGTTTATCCAATAAACAGAGTTCCAGCTCGTAACCAAAACTGCGCGATTGGTTGTCGAAATTGTCCTCTGCAAACAATTGTCGAACAAAGTCCATTTCCTGATCCAGTTTGAGCTGGAAGAGTTCGAACTCCTTAGCGCTAAAATGATCTTTACTGACTTCGTCGCCCATAGCGTTATTTATCCGCTTTTCCTAGTCCCAGGCATAAGTATTTCATTTCCAGGAACTCATCAATACCATATTTGGAGCCTTCACGGCCCAGTCCGGATTCTTTCACGCCACCGAAAGGAGCCACTTCAGTAGAGATAATACCTTCATTGATACCCACGATACCACTTTCAAGCCCCTCCGCCACGCGCCAGATCCGTCCCACATCTCGAGCATAAAAATAAGAGGCCAAGCCAAATTCTGTAGCGTTGGCTAGAGCGATACCTTCTTCTTCAGTCTGAAATCGAAAAATGGGCGCAACCGGTCCAAAGGTTTCCTCTACTGACACCTTCATGGAATTATCCACATTGATCAATACCGTTGGTTCAAAAAAAGTCCCCCCTAATGAATGCCGTTGCCCACCCGTGGCGATACTGGCGCCTTTCTCCAGAGCGTCTTTGATATGTTCTTCTACCTTTAATACCGCGGCATCATTGATTAATGGACCTTGTTGAACTTGCTCCTCAGTAGCTTCACCTACTTTCAGACTGGCAACAGCCGTGGCGAGTTTGCTGGAAAACTCGTCATAAACTCGGTCCTGTACCAGGATACGATTAGCGCATACACAAGTCTGTCCACTGTTACGATATTTGGAAGCCATGGCCCCCTCGACAGCAGCATCGATATCGGCATCATCAAATACTAAAAAAGGGGCATTACCCCCAAGTTCCAGGGCTACTTTCTTGACCGTGGTGGCGCATTGTTGCATCAGGATCTTGCCAACAGCCGTAGATCCGGTGAAAGAGACCTTGCGTACCATAGGATGTGAAGTCATAACCTGCCCCACACCTTGTGCCTGCTGAGTGGTAATAACACTGAAAACACCGGGTGGAATACCGGCCCGATGAGCCAGCTCAGCCAGGGCCAGAGCGGATAACGGTGTTTCGGCGGCTGGTTTGATTATAAAAGGACAACCCGCAGCCAGCGCCGGGGCCGCTTTACGCGTGATCATGGCATTGGGGAAATTCCATGGAGTGATGGCACATACCACCCCTATAGGTTGCTTGATGACCAGTAAACGACGATCTTCCAGGGTATTAGGTATGATATCGCCATAAATCCTCTTGGCTTCCTCAGCAAACCATTCAATGAAACTGGCTCCATAAGCGATTTCTCCCAGGGCTTCTGTAAGAGGTTTGCCTTGTTCCCAACTCAGTATTCTTGCCAGGTCCTGTTGATTTTCCATGACCAGTTCAAACCATTGACGAAGTAATTCGGCACGCTTTTTGGCCAGTAAATTGCGCCATCCCTCCCAAGCCGCCTGGGCAGATTCGATGACCTGAGTGGTTTCAAAGGGATCCAGGTCGGGTATATGGGTGATCACTTCACCGTTTGCCGGATTGGTAACTTGAAAGGATTTAAGTTCCTTTTGTTCAACCCATGATCCGTTGAGATAGGCCTTGTTTTTTAATAATGAAGGATCTTCTAAATGCATAGATTACTCCGATAAGCAGATTGACATCATATCCCAGGATAGGCCCAAGTGAAAAAGATCTCTTTTGATAAATCAGTCATTTCGTCGAGTTACTCGTGAATAAATAATGATATATTAGCGCGTCGTTTCTAGCCGCTTTTATTAGCTACTCTTTATCAAACCAGGAATATAATATGAACTTCAACATCTGGACAAAAGGCTTCACCCTAGCCGCCCTGTTCTCTTCATCAATAGCTTATGCTGAACCCAGTCGTACTTTCTTTAGTGAAACCGGGCGTACTGCACTGAAGGACTCTATTTCCATCGACCTTGAATATGATTTTGACAATGACGCTACCGGTACGGGTATTCGTATGGGTAAGTTTGGTGGAGAAGTCTTGCTGAATATCAGCAATGCCGAGTTTGCGGCCAGTAGTGTGGGTTATAAAAAGGCTTTGCAGGAGAATTTAAGCCTGTACGGATTGATCAGCCATTTGAATGACGATAACCGACCTGAATCGTTTACTGATATCGCCCTCGGTATCGCTTATACCATCCCACTCGAACAGGTTGTGATTAATCTTAACGGAGAATTCATCACCGATGACTCGGATACCTTACGGGGTGGTGATACCACTTTGTTTGCCAAAGCGGCGCTTCTGGTGCCTTTTTCATTAGATAACAGCCCTGCATCCATGATCATTGAAATCGCTGCTGAAAACAATGATGAGCTTGATACGGGAGCGGCCTTAGGAATCCGATGGCAACCCGCCCTCCAGCTCACCACCGACTTTATCCTTTATGCGGATGATGGCAACAATGATGCCACGGGAATACCCGGTTATATCAAGCTGAACTATACTTTTTAATCAGTGGAACTCAGTCCTGGCAGATGACAACCAGGACTGAGTCTCACAG
>JAAUXZ010010578.1_pt1 | contig 33621 bp, 27 predicted proteins | sample 7278131 | NCBI WGS metagenome assembly JAAUXZ01 (sample SAMN14350119, study PRJNA611818) | marine sediment metagenome | isolation source: surface marine sediment (3m) | place: French Polynesia: Moorea | collected 2018-08 | reverse complement strand
GTATGTCCGGCCATCGTCTGCCAGACTTTAAGTTTTACTTGGCGACCTGGAAAATCCAGAGTGACAAAAATTTGCTTACCTTTAGCATCTAGAGCCTTTTCAATTGGCAGCTCACTGAACCGGGTCACAGGATAATAGGCGATCTGATTACCACTGTTATCAATGCGCTGGGTAAAGTAACCTTGACGATACAGTAAACCAATGGCAACAAAAGGCACACCCAGGTCGCTGACAGCCTTGCAATGATCGCCTGCCAGAATACCCAAGCCACCGGAATAGATAGGGAAGCTCTCATGCAGTCCGAATTCTGCACAGAAGTAAGCTATGAGATCATGATCAGCATCCAGGTAACCGTCAATTTCGTCATGAGTGATTTTTTTCAGATAGCTGTTATAGGCTGACATCACCCGGTTGTATTCTTCCATAAACACATTGTCTTTGACCGCTTCATCAAGCGTTTGCTGAGAAATGCGTCGTAAAAAAACTTTAGGTTTATGATCGCATCGATCCCACAGCTCCAGATCCAACCGATAAAACAGACCACGGACATTACGATCCCAGCTGTAAAGAAGATTATTGGCCAGTTCATTCAGGCCACTCAATTGTTCGGGGATGACGGGGCGAACTTCAAGATCAAAGATGGTGGAACTCATGGCAAATGTTTATCCATTAAAATCATCGGGTAATCATATCACCCTGATATCACATTCACCACGATGCCTTTCAAGGCAACATTGAAGTGCAAAATATTTTGCGGGGTCGGCAACAGGCAGCAGAATTCTGCCGTTTAGATTAACTGAGTACGTTCATCCTTGAACGCAACCAGCCGTAAGAGAAGATCAGGCTTTAGTCGGCCTGGCGACGTAAGAAGGCAGGTATTTCGAGATAATCCATACTGGCTTTATCTTCGGGATCAGGCAGTTCAATCGTGTCACCGACGACCTTCTTGGAACCACGCATAATGGTGGGCTGATCCAGTTTGGCATAATCCACCTCCCCAGTTTTTTCCGGCTTAATCACCGGCACCTCAGTAGGTACCTCGATTTCTCCTTGTTTACCAAGGCCGGTTGCCACCATGGTTACCCGTAATTCACCAGATGACATTTCAGAGTCGATGACAGTGCCCACTACCACAGTGGCATCATCCGAGGCCATCTCTGTAATGGTAGAACCGACGTCATCCAATTCCCCAATGGCCAGATCGAGACCCGCGGTTACATTGACCAGAATACCCTGGGCACCCGCTATATTGACATCTTCAAGTAGCGGAGATGCAATGGCCGCTTCTGCTGCTTCACGCGCGCGATTTTCACCGGTAGCGGTACCGGAACCCATCATTGCCATCCCCATTTCTGACATAACCGTTCTGACATCGGCAAAATCAACGTTAATCAGACCAGGACAGGTAATTAATTCGGCAATACCTTGTACTGCGCCACGCAATACATCATTAGCCTTCATGAATACTTCCAGTACAGTGGTTTGTTTACCCAGTACTGGCATCAGTTTTTCATTAGGTATGGTAATTAATGAGTCAACCGAACTACCCAGTTCCTTGATACCCTGATCAGCCAGCGCCATGCGTTTACCACGCTCGAAACCAAAGGGTTTGGTAACCACTGCCACCGTCAAAATTCCCATTTCTTTGGCAATCTGAGCAATAACAGGAGTTGCACCGGTTCCAGTACCGCCCCCCATTCCGCAGGTCAGAAACAGCATGTCACTACCCGAAATGGCTTCTTGAATACGCTCGCGATCTTCCATAGCTGCCTGACGGCCGACCCCTGGATCCGCACCAGCTCCCAGACCTTTGGTAATACTGCTACCTATCTGGATCGTGGTTTTCGATCCCATTTTTTTAAGGGCCTGAACATCGGTATTTACACACATGAATTCAACACCTTCAATGCCCGATTCCACCATGTGCTGTACGGCGTTACCACCGCCGCCACCTACACCCATAACCTTAATTACCGCATTCTCAGAAAATGCATCCATCAGTTCAAACATTAGATTTCTCCTCTTACTTTTTACTTACACCAACGATTTAAACAAACTCTCAATCTAGAGAGTCACCTTTGACACAAAAAACACCATCACATGTTTCCATATGCCTGACCTTCTGCTCCGCCCCCTTATATATGAAAGCGATGCATTAAAAGTTACCCTGGAACCAGCTTTTCATTTTTTTCCACAAGCTGTCTCCAGAATTTTCTTCCAGCTCACGACTGGAAAAATTATTTTGCTGTTTATTACCAAAAAGTAATAAACCCACACCCGTGGCATGTATAGGATTACGAATGACATCCACCAATCCCGAAACATGCTGTGGCACACCCAAACGTACCGGCATATGAAAAATTTCCTCAGCCAATTCAATGACACCATCCATCTTGGAACTGCCACCCGTCAAAACCACACCAGCAGCACATATTTCTTCAAAACCAGATCGTCTCAACTCTGCTTGGACCAGGCTTAATAATTCTTCGTAACGTGGCTCTACTACCTCTGCCAGGGTCTGACGCGCCAAGCGACGTGGTTCACGATCACCCACACTGGGCACCTCGATGGTTTCATCATCAGATGCGAGCTGCCTTAAAGCACAGGCATATTTGATTTTTAGATCATTGGCATATTGGGTGGGTGTACGCAATGCAACGGCAATATCGTTTGTTACCTGGTCACCCGCAATGGGTATCACGGCCGTATGACGAATTGCACCTTCCGTGAAGATTGCAATATCCGTGGTACCGCCACCTATATCCACGAGACAAACCCCAAGTTCTTTTTCATCATCAGTCAACACCGCGGCACTGGAAGCCAGTTGTTCTAAAATGACATCATCGACCTCTAGCCCACAACGACGAACGCATTTAATGATATTCTGTGCCGCACTTACTGCACCGGTAACCAGGTGCACCCTGGATTCAAGTCTTACCCCGGACATGCTAACCGGATCACGAATACCTTCCTGGTTATCTATGAGAAACTCCTGGGGTAGTACATGTAAAATTCGCTGATCGGCTGGTATTGCGACAGCCTTGGCTGCATCAATGACACGAGAAACATCAGCGGGTGTAACCTCTTTGTCTTTAATGGCCACAATACCATGTGAATTGATACTTTTAACATGGCTACCGGCTATGCCTGCGTACACGGAACGGATTTGACATCCGGCCATGAGCTCAGCTTCTTCTACTGCACGTTGGATCGATTGTACAGTTGATTCAATATTAACTACGACCCCTTTTTTTAAGCCTCTAGAAGGCTGGGTGCCAATACCGATAATTTCAATCTCACCTTCAACCGTGACTTCACCCACGATTGCCACGACTTTTGAAGTTCCTATATCAAGTCCGACGATAAGATTATTTTCTGCCTTCTTAGACATTCTTGTTGCCCCGTTGTAACTGTCCTGACTGCTTCAGGTACTCCGCTTTCCAGGCTATGGCAAAGCCATTGCTATAGCGGAAATCAATATGTTGAATGTGTTGTGATCTGGATTTTATCTGCTGGTTATAAACCGCCAGCATATGATGAATTTTCTGGTCATTATTATCACTACCCAGGCTCACTCTTAGCTGGTTATTCAGCCACAGGGTTAAAGCCCCTTTATTGTCTACTTGCATGGCTGACAAATGTATATTTTGATGATCAAACCTTTCCTTCATCTCCTTATAACGCTGTAATAACTGTTTGCTGTTGGCCTGGTAACCATGGATCAGGGGGAGTTGGTTAAAAACCTGTGTATCTGCTTTAAAAACATTTCCATCGGTATCTATTAAATGGTTTTCATCCCAACGGGCGTAGGCCTGTTTTTCCTTGACCTTGACCATCAATAGATTGGGCCAGACTCGTCTGACAGAAGCGGTCTTGATCCAGGACTGACGATTGATCTGTTGCTGGGCATTTTGTATGTCGATTTCAAAAAATCCCTGGCCCAAATAGGTCTCAAGTTGTGTTCTTAATAATTGTGTATCCAAGTGTTTAAACGAACCTGAAATCCTTATTTTTTCGATAGGCAACCAGTCCTGTTTGGGTAGTAGCATGATCAATAAAGTCAAAAAACCGACAAGCCCAGAAAAAATCACGACTTTTCGGTTGATTGACAATTTAAAACTCTCCCGCTGAACATGCCTGCGAGCCTGCCTGGATTTTCGGGTTGTTTGTTGAGATTGGGTATCACGCTTGAAAATTTTCATGCCGCGATCTCCTGTTCCAGACTCAGTTCAACCAGCTTTAACACCAGCTGCTGGAAATCTAATCCAGCTGCGTTTGCAGCCATGGGGACCAGGCTATGATCAGTCATGCCAGGTACGGTATTGACTTCGATAACCTGGAAGATACCTTGCTCATCCATCATGATATCTACCCGACCCCAATGCCTTAAATCACAGATATCAACCGTCCTGGTTACCAGATCCTGCAACTGTTGTTCTTTTTCTTTATCCAGACCACAGGGACAAATATAGCGAGTATCATTGGCTTGATACTTTGCATCATAGTCATAGAACTGGTGAGGGGTTTCTAACTTGATAGCCGGTAATACCGTTCCACCTAACCAGGCCACAGTATATTCTTCTCCCTCTATCCAGCTTTCAGCCATGACCGTTCCATATTGACTTGCAAGTCGAAAGGCCGGAATGAGGCTTTCAGTCCGTTCAACCTTGCTCATCCCAATACTGGAGCCTTCGTTGACAGGTTTTACAATTAACGGTAAACCGATTAGATCCACAACTTTGGCAACATCTTCTTCGTCTACTATTTCTAAAAACACCGGGGTTTGAATACCGGCACCCTGTAACAACCGTTTTGTCATCAGTTTATCCATGGTGACTGCGGAAGCCTTAATGCCTGAGCCAACATAAGGTAAGCCTTTTACTTCAAGTAGTGCTTGAACCACACCATCCTCACCACCACGTCCGTGCAATATATTCAACACCCGATCGGCTTCAAGTGTCTGAATTTGTTCCAGCATATTTTCCTGAATATCAACTGCAAAAGCATCGACACCGGCTTTCTTTAGTGCCTGCAAAACAAAGCTTCCAGATTTCAAGGAAACTTCACGTTCAGCAGAGGTACCTCCCATAAGAACAGCCACTCTGCCACTTTTAGTGACAACATCTAAGCTCGGAAGGAGGTCTTTGAAAATCATTCGCGCTCTCCAATTATACGAACTTCAGTCGTCAGCTCGACTTTAAACTGCTGTTTGACCTGCTCCTGGACATAATAAATCAAGTCTTCGATTTCACTGGCTGTGGCCTGGTTATCATTAATGATAAAATTGGCATGTTTTTCAGAGACACAGGCACCACCGATACAATAACCTTTCAGTCCTGACGCCTCTATCAATCGAGCAGCATGATCACCTTTCGGATTTTTAAATACTGAACCACAGGATGGCAAGCCGATAGGTTGGGTCGCATTTCGCTTTTCGAGTAATGGCTTGATATTTGACGGCTTATCATCCTTTTTGGTTGGAAATCTAAAATAGCCCGCGCTGAACCATTCTCCGGATTGCTTTTGTACTGAGCGATAGCCCACTTTGAATGCCTGTGATTCTCGCCTCAAGATTTCACCCTGGCGATTCATCACTTCGACACTGTCTACATAGTCCCAGGTTTCAAAACTAAAAGCCCCGGCATTCATAGCCAGTGCCCCACCAATAGTCCCGGGGATGCCTGCGAGAAAATCCGCCTCTGCCAGATGATGCTTTTGACTGAAACGCGCCATTTTGGCACAAGTGACACCGCACTCGGCGTAGATCAGTCCGTCTTCCAACAGCTCAATACGATTGAGACGATTCAAGACAGAAATCACCACACCACGTAGCCCACCATCCCGAACCAGTAGATTGCTACCCAATCCTACCCAGGTAATAGACTCCTGCTCGTTTAAATCTTTCAGGAATAATGCCAGGTCTTCTTTATCTGCGGGTTCATAATAAATATCCGCCTTTCCACCAGTGCGCCAACTGCAATGGCCAGCCATAGACTCGTTGTATCGTAGTGTTCCACGTTGATTGGATAAAGCAACCATACTCATGTTCCTGTCACTACCGCTTGTTGTTGATTAACCAACTCCATAGCAAAGGTCCCTATACTACCTGCTCCGAGCGTTACAACTATGTCACCATTTTCTACTATGCCCGCTAGAATAGATTTTAAACCATCAAGATTTTCTACAAATACCGGATCCACCTGTCCCCGATTGCGTATAGCACGGCTTAATGCCCGTCCATCAGCATCCTTAATATGCTTCTCACCTGCTGGATAAACTTCCAATAAGATCAATTGATCAGTTTCCGACAGGACTTGGGTAAAGTCTTCGAATAAATCTCGTGTCCGACTGAACCGATGCGGTTGAAAGACCACCAATAAACGCTGATCTGGCCAGGCTGCCCGAATTGCTGAGATCGTTGCTTTAATTTCATTGGGATGGTGTCCATAATCATCAATATGGCGAACCGTTTTACCGTTAATATTCAAGGACTCGGTAATCTGAAAACGTCTTCCGATACCTTCAAAGTGACTCAAAGCCTGTTGCATCTGTGCTTTATCAGCATCCAGTTCCCAACCCACAGCCAAGGCAGCCGTTGCATTTAAAACATTATGCTTTCCAGCAAGGTTTAATTCGAAATGCACCTGTGCATCATCAGGAAAAGTCACTTGAAATCGTGTTCTTGAGGCATCAGCCTGAATTTGGCTGATTCTTAGATCTGCATCTTCAGATTCACCATAAGTGAGTATGGGACGTGCAAGCTCTGGGAGAATTTCACGTACTACATTGTCATCAATACACAAGATAGCCAGACCGTAAAAAGGCAAGTGATGCAGAAACTCAACAAAGGTTTGCTTCAGGCGTTCAAAATCACCTTCATAGGTTGACAGGTGATCCTGGTCAATATTGGTAACAATCGCCATCATTGGCTGCAAGTACAGAAACGAGGCATCACTCTCATCGGCCTCGGCTACCAGGTAATCACTCGCCCCCAGTTTCGCATGTCGCCCAGAACTATTTAATTTACCTCCTATGACATAGGTTGGATTGAGTCCTCCTTCTTCCATGACTGCGGTGACCAAACTGGTGGTCGTTGTCTTGCCGTGAGTGCCCGCTACCGCGATACCCTGACGAAAACGCATCAATTCGGCCAACATTTCAGCGCGTCTAACAATCGGTATACGTTGCTCACGAGCGGCCGTAATCTCGGGATTATCATCATCAATGGCCGTGGAAATCACCACCACATGAGCATCTTTAATGTTCTTGCCCTGATGACCCACTGTAATACCGATACCGCGTTCACGTAGATGCTTGACTGTACTGCTTTCTGCTATATCTGATCCCGTAACGGTGTAACCCATGTTATGAAAAACTTCTGCAATACCACTCATGCCAGCACCACCGATACCGATAAAATGGATATGCTGAATTCGACGCATCAGTTGTTGGGGAGAGCGGGTCATACCAGTGCCTCCCGTAAAACGCCATTGGCCACTTGCTCTGTTGCATCGGTATAGGCGACCGAACGCGCCTGGCAAGCCATCTCGATCAAATGCTCTCGATGGTTATTCAAATCCAATATTTGTTGTCTTAGCCATTCTGCGCTAAATGCCTGGTCTCTGACCAATAATGCTGCACCAGCCCGCTTTAGAAAAGAGGCATTAAGGTACTGATGATCATCCACCGCGAAAGGAAAAGGTACCAGTATCGAAGCAACCCCGGCAGCAGATAATTCAGCCACCGTTAGTGCGCCAGCTCGGCAAATTACCAAGTCTGCCCATTGATAGGCATCGGTCATGTTATTAATGAATGCCTTGACCTCAGCATCAACCCCACATTGATTGTAAAGTTCCTGTGTCTTAGCCAAATGTCTTTCACCACACTGATGTAGGATTTCTACTTTTTGATGAATGGCTATGTCCTGCAAGGCCCTCGGTACGACTTCGTTTAACGTTTTAGCCCCCAGACTTCCACCAATCACTAAAATTCTAAGCGGTTTTACCCCCCGTTGCTGTAACCTCAGTTCTGGAGCTTCAATGGCCAGAATTTCACGACGTACCGGATTGCCAACCACCTGACTGTTACGAACACCCTTCGCGGCCTCAGGAAAAGCAAAAAAACAGGCCGATGCAATGCGGCTTAACCAACGATTTGTTAATCCCATCACGGCATTCTGTTCATGGATAATAACGGGGATCCTCAACATTCGCGCCATTACGCCGCCGGGCCCAGCGACGAATCCCCCCATTCCCAGAACAGCACGGGGTTTATGCTGCCGCAAGATACTCAATGCCTGCCAACAAGCCTGAAGCAATTTGAGTGGGGCCAAAGCTTTAGTCAATAGGCCTTTACCCCTCAGTCCCTGAACCTTTAACCATTCAATTGGAAAGCCTGCCTCTGGAACGAGTCGCGCTTCAATACCGGCTCGTGTACCCATCCAGATAATCTGTTCGCCCTGATCACGTAAATGGTTCGCCACCGCTAATGCCGGGAACACATGCCCTCCGGTACCTCCAGCCATCACCATGATAGGTCTTCTTTCGATCATCAGGCTTTTAACCTCTTACTCGAAGATTTTCGAGAGGGTTTTACCTTGCCCAGGATCTGTGCATTTTCCAGGTGCACTCGTAAAACCAATCCAACCGCTAATGACATAATTAAAATACTATTACCGCCATAACTGATGAATGGCAATGTCAGTCCCTTGGTGGGTAGAGCCCCCATGTTGACACCCATATTAATGATGGCCTGGATGCTGACCAGCAAGCCAATGCCATAAACCAGGAAAGCACCAAAGTCCTGTTTCAGAGTTAAAGCAACCTTGCCGATCTGGAAACAACGAATGGCGAACCAGGCATATAAAAGGATCAACAACAAGGCACCCAAAAAACCCATTTCTTCTGCATAAATGGCAAACAGGAAATCGGTATGTGCTTCCGGAAGATAAAACAGTTTCTGAATGCTGCCGCCCAGTCCAGTACCAAAAAAACCGCCACTGCCAATGGCAATCAGTGATTGAGTCAGTTGAAAACCACTGTTAAAAGGATCCGCCCAAGGATCCAGGAAAGAGGTTATACGGGCCATCCGGTAGGGCGACATCATTGCCAGTAACACCATAATACTCAAGGTGCCCAGCACAAACAGAATAAAGTGGCCAAAACGTACTCCACCGAGGTACATCATGCCCAAACCGGTCATTAACAATACTGCAGCCGCGCCAAAATCGGGTTCCAGTAATAACAAGGCACTGGCAACAGCCAGGATCATCATAGGTTTGATAAAACCCATGGGGCCGGCTTTAAATTCTTCACTTCTTCTGACCAGATAGCCACTGAGGTAAATAATTAAAAACAGCTTGGCAATTTCAGAGACCTGAACGGTGAAGAAACCCAGGTCCAGCCAACGGGTTGAACCATTCACAGTACGGCCCAAACCCGGTATCAGTACCAGCGCTAATAACAGGATCGAGGAAAGCATCAGCAACATGCCATTCTGTTTCCAGAAATCAGTAGGCACTCTATAAGCCAACCAAACCAAGAGCACGCCTAACACCAGTCGCAAGAATTGACGTTTGCCATAATAGAAAGGATCACCTGTTTGCTGATCGGCAATACCTACTGAAGCAGAGGTCACCATGATCAAGCCGATAATAGCCAGTGCACCATAAAGAAAGACGACCTGCCCATCCAGCATCGATGGAATGACACGTTTATCCGTTGGATGATCAAAATCATTCCTAACCGCTTGTGAACTCATGGCAAGGACCTCACCAGTTCACAAAAATGATCACCCCGGGCCTCAAATCCGGGATACTGGTCGAAACTGGCGCAGGCCGGCGACAACATAACAACATCGCCTGGTTGAGCGATCTGGCTTGCAACCGTAACAGCTTGAGAAAGGGTATCGACGATTTGTACTGCAACACAATCCTGCCAAGCAGACTGCATGACCGCAGCATCTTCACCATAAACAACAACCTGTTTCACATGCTGCTTCAGGGCCCCGCATAATAAACCCATATCCGCTGACTTACCCTGCCCACCCGCTAAAAGGATGAGGGACTCATCAATACCTTCGATGGCAGCTAGCGTGGCACCCGGATTAGTAGCTTTGGAATCATTAATCCAGTCGACTCCATGATGACGAGCGACCCATTGGCTACGGTGATCCAGTCCTGAAAATGATTGCAGGGCTGCTTGCATGGCTTGTACTGAAATACCGACCTGGTCAGCTAAGGCTATAGCAGCCAGGCAGTTAGCCCAGTTATGCCGACCTTTTAATTTCAGTTGAGACACATCGATAATACCCTGCCCCCTTATCGCCAGCATGCGTGGTGGTCCATCAAGCAAATGGTAATCAGCATGCTCCGAGGTAATCGAAAATAAGAGATCTTCAGTCCCATATCGTGTCAGTTCGTCATCGAGATTGCTGATACAAACCCGGGCATTATGATAAATGGTTTTCTTACAGTCCTGATAATCCTGCAGATTTTCATATCGATCCATATGATCTTCACTCACATTTAAAACCGTGGCAGCCATCAGTTCTAAATGTGAGGTAGTTTCCAGCTGAAAACTGGATAATTCCAATACATAAAAATCGAGTTCATGATCCCGTGCCAACAACTCCAATGCAGGTAGCCCAATATTGCCTCCCACACCCACCGCTTTACCATCGGCCTTGATCATTTCACCCAACAAGCTCGTGACTGTACTTTTACCGTTGGACCCAGTGATAGCCAGCACTGGCTTGGTTGCGGCCTCGGCGAATAATTCAATGTCTCCGATGATCCGCTTACCAGACTCTGCCACTTTTTTTAGCAATGGACTTCTGATGGAAATACCTGGACTGACAACCAAACAGTCAGCAGCCTGAATCATTGACTCAGTTAATTCCTGCAGAATGACTCTGGCTCCAGGATGGTTTTTTAACAGCCTCTCAAGATAAGGGGGTTGATTACGATCATCCTGCACGCTGCAATCATAACCATGTTGGAGCAGGTAATGTGCCACCGAATAACCTGTCAGCCCCAAGCCTACCACCAGGTAACGTTGATCCAAATGCACAGGGTTTAATTGGTTCATCGTCTGCATCACCGTATCTTCAAACTCGCCAGCCCGATGAGCACTAAAATGACGGTAATGATCCAAAAACGCACGATAATGCGTGGCTCTGGCCAACCTTTTAATTCGTAATGGTGATGCAAGGGTGCCATGCGAAAAATGCGTCGTCCGGTGAGCTTATAGGATGCCACCTGCAACACCACGGATATGGTTTCAACAACAAAAATACCACCCATGATGAATAACACCAGCTCCTGGCGTACGATAACGGCTAAAGCTCCCAGAGCGGCACCTAATGCCAGGGCACCCACATCGCCCATAAATACTTGGGCTGGATAGGTATTGAACCAGAGAAACCCAAGACCTGCGCCTACCAGGGCACCACAGAACACCACCATTTCACCTACTCCAGGCACATAGGGTATCCCGAGATAAGAGGCGAAATTGGTATTACCCGTTGCATAGGCAAATACTCCCAGAGCCCCCCCTACTAAAACCGTGGGTAGAATCGCTAAACCATCGAGTCCATCGGTCAAATTGACTGCATTGCTACTACCCACGATGACGAAATAGGCCAATACAACATACATCCAACCCAGATCCAGCACAAAAGCTTTGAAAAACGGGACAATGAGCTGGGTTTCAATGGGTAAGGTAGCCGTGTAAAACAAAACATATGCGGCCGTCAATCCAATAACCGATTGCCAAAAATACTTGGCCCTGGCTGACAAGCCTTTCGAATTACCCAAGGCAATTTTTTTATAATCGTCTATCCAACCGATCAAACCGAATCCGGCTGTGACAAACAAGACCACCCAAACAAAACGGGACGACAGGTCACTCCACATTAAAGTACTAAAGATAATAGCAACCAGTATCAGGGCTCCGCCCATGGTAGGCGTTCCGGCTTTATCCAGGTGAGATTCAGGTCCATCATCACGGACGCTTTGACCAATATTGTAATGACTCAGGTATCGAATCATCCTGGGCCCTACTGCCAGAGAGATTAATAAAGCGGTTAAAACGCCAAGGATGGAACGAAAAGTCAGGTATTGAAACAGGTTAAAACCACTATAAAACTGGGTCAGGTATTCGGCCAGGCTATACAGCATGTGATACCTCCAATGAATCTCTTCGCGCTTGCTTTGCAGCCAATGCGTTTACCAGCTTTTCCATTTGAGCACTGCGTGAACCTTTAACTAATAGATTGACACCCTTTTTTAGACGTGGAGCAAGATAGTTCGACATTTCGACGTGACTGTTAAAACAATAACTCTTACCGTCGAATTTTTTGGACGCCTCACAACTGTGATGTCCCAGTACAAATAATCTTTTCACGCCGACTTGTGCGGCTTCCTGGATGGATTGTTCATGCAGGCTTAATGAGTCTTCACCGAGCTCAGCCATATCACCCAGTGCCAACCAGGCTTCTCCAGGTAGATTACATAACACCTTAACCGCGGCTGATAACGAATTGGGATTCGCATTATAAGTATCATCAATGATTACCGAGTCATTGAGGCCTTCAACAAATTGTTGACGACCCTCGACCCCGGTAAATCCTTCAAGCCCGGCACACGCTTGATCCAGGGAAAGCCCGCAGGACAATGCCAGGCTGATCGCGGCCACCGCATTATAGGCATTGTGTTCACCCACTATCTTAAGTGCACATGAAGCCTGTCGACCCTGATAAGAAACTGTTAAGTTAAGGCCTGCAGGTTCATGCTCAAAACGTGCACTCACCTCTGCGGGATGTTTCAGTGAAAATCCGAGACTTCGTTGTGCAGCAGAAATAGATTTCCACCACTCACAGGACTCCTCATCCTCGTTAAAAACTGCCAGCCCTTTTGCCTGGCAAAACTGATACATTTCACCCTTGGCTTTGATGATGTTCTCTACGGAACCAAATCCCTCTACATGCGCCGCCCGCGCATTGTTAATATAAACAATATCTGGATCCGCGATGGACAATAATTGCCTGATTTCACCCATATGGTTGGCACCCATTTCAATCACCGCAAAACGATGCCTTTTTTCCAGCTTAAAAAGCGTTAGGGGAACACCAATATCATTATTCAGATTACCGGCTGTTTTATGCGTTGGCGCATTCGCGGAAAGTATCGACGCCAGCATTTCCTTAACCGTGGTTTTGCCATTACTCCCCGTAATCGCAATGACAATTGGGTCCGCTTCATGCCTCCAGGCATTTGCCAATTGTCCCAATGCTACTCGAGCGTCGGTTACTACAAACTGTGGAATAGACACATTTACTGGATGCTCGACCACTGCAGCTAAGGCCCCTTTTTCTCGTGCAATAGCCACATAATCGTGGCCATCGAAATTTTCTCCTTTAATAGCTACGAACAATGAGTCGTTACAGGGCAGCCGACTATCTATAACCACGTTTTGGACCTGAAAATCATCGGCAACAGGATCAGTTTGTGCAAACAGCTGGTTTAACTTTGAAGCGCTCATCGAGATCATGAACGCACCTCTTGACGCACTTGCCTGACTACCCGAGCATCACTAAAAGGTAAGCGCTGTTCACCCATTATCTGGATTTGTTCATGCCCCTTACCCGCAATCACCACCAGGTCATTTTCACTCGCTTGCGAAATGGCCGTTTCAATGGCCATTTGTCGATCATGAATCACTCTGACCTTCTGCGGTTGCTCAAAACCCGTCAAGATATCCCTAGCAATAGCCTCAGGAGCTTCATTTCGTGGATTATCATCTGTTATAAATACGTGTTGAGAAAACTGCTCTGCAACCCGGCCCATCTTGGGTCTTTTGCTTTGATCACGATCCCCACCACAACCAAAAACACAATAAATCTCACCTTGACAGGTATCCTTAAGTGATGCCAGACAGGCCGCAAGTGCCTGTTCAGTATGGGCAAAATCTATGACCACCGCGGCTTGGTGCGGGAGTGCAGGAAAATATTGCATACGTCCGGGAATAGGCTGCAAACCCTGCATAGCTTCTTGAATTTGTGAGGCGGAATAACCCAGATCAACCAAAACGCTGGCACACGCTAACAGGTTGTCAATATTGAATTGCCCAATCAGCGAGCTTTGCACCTTGATTGGCCCAACTGGCGTAGTAATGCTTACACGCAACCCTTCTGAAGACATTTGGCTGTCGAGTAAACCAACATCGGCTTTGTACTCTTTTTGTTGATCGGCGCTGTAAGTGATCACGCCCTCTGACGCATGTTTCGAAGCTAATTCGCGGCCAAACTGGTCCCCAAGATTTAATACCCGGTTATTTAAACTAGAAAACTCAAACAAGGCTGATTTCGCCGCGGCATAATGTTGGCGTGATCCATGATAATCCAGATGATCGCTACCCAAATTGGTTAAGACCGCAATATTAAAATCACAGCCACTCACACGATACTGCTCCAACGCATGCGATGAAACTTCCATAACCAGAGTTTTACAACCTTGCTCTACCAATTCAAAGAGCAACGATTGTAGGGTTATCGCATCGGGAGTCGTATAATTCGTCATGGTTAAGTGATTGGCCAAACCATAGCCCAGGGTACCGATACTACCGACGGGCTCTTTCAGTTTAACCAGTGCTTGCACCAATAAATGGGTCACACTGGTTTTACCATCAGTACCGGTTATGCCGATCAATCTACAACGCTGACTGGGGGCACCATAATAGCGACTCGCAATTTCACCAGTCAGCTGCTGTAACCCCGGTAAGGCAATCCAGTCAACATCAACTTGTTTTTGCAACAAGGGTACACGTTGCTGGCAATAGGGATCATCGACATCATACAACACCGCAACAGCCCCTGACTCTACCGCATCGACAACAAAATCAATGGCATGTCGACTTAAACCGGCCTGGGCAATAAATAAGTTACCCTGACTCACGGCCTGACTGTTACTGGTTATTCCGGTAATGGGCAGCGCCGGGACGACACCTTTTACTGCAAACCCTGACAACAACTGGTCAACGGTTGTCATCGATGAATGAGTCGGCGCTATCATATTCACACCTTGTGCTCCAGGGATTGCGCCATTTGCTTTAACACGGGCAAATCATCCGGGGATATATTCATCAAGCGCACGGCATGTGATAGCACTTCCTGAAATACGGGTGCTGCTACCTGACCTCCGTAATAACCATTTTGTGTAGGCTCATCGATCATCACTGCCATCACCAGGCGCGGTCGACTGACAGGCATTATTCCCGCAAAAACGGACAAGTAACTATCATCTGCATAACCACCTGCCTTACTCTTCCTGACCGTACCGGTTTTACCAGCCACTCGATAGCCTTCAACAACCGCACTTTGTGCAGTACCTTCCGGACCCACCACTTGCTCCAGCATATTGAGCACCTTGTTTGCCGTTGATGCCCGCATCACCTGCGCGCCCTCTGGAGCCTCATCCAGCTTCAACAGGCTCAGTGCATTGAGCCGTCCCTGATTGGCAAACAAACTATACGAACGCGCTAACTGAACGGTCGACACCGAGAGCCCATAACCAAAAGCCAGAGTGGCATGATCAAGCGGCTGCCAATCCGTATGAAAACTCAAATAACCTGATGATGAGGCTGGAAAACTAATCCCGGTTGGCTCACCAAAACCGTAGGATGAAAAGGCCTTCCAAAGATCTTCTTCCTGCATCGAGAGTGCAATTTTCGATGCTCCAACATTACTGGATTTTCGCAAAATACCGGCCAGATCCAACATACCATAATTGGATAGATCCTTGATTGGATAACCCGTTACTTTCATGTACCCGGGGGCAGTATTGATGCGGCTTTTGACATTGTACAAACCCTGATCCAGCGCGGCCGCCAGGGTAAAAGGTTTGATCGTAGAACCTGGCTCAAATACGTCTGTTATAGCGCGATTACGACGGCTCGATGCTTTCTGGCGGTTACGGTTATTGGGATTAAAAGAGGGCATATTGGCCAATGCCAGAATTTCACCTGTTTGTGCATCTAGTAAAACAGCACTACCGGATTTTGCCTGGTGATATTTAATAGCCCGGGCAAGACTTCGATAAGTAATATATTGCAACCGCATATCCAGGCTGGTATGTAAATCCTGGCCGGGTCGGGCTGCTGCAACCTGAGCAATCTCTTCCACCACCTGTCCTTTACGGTTACGCAAGATTTGACGCTGTCCCGGGGTTGCTTTCAACCAATCCTGGTATACCGTCTCCAATCCTTCACGACCAATATCGTCAATGTCGGTGAAGCCCAGAACATGGGAAACCACTTCACCCGCAGGATAAAATCGGTGATACTCCCGCTGTAAATAGATACCCTGAGAATCTGTTACCGCCTGCCGAGCCAAATCAGGCTCCACGCGGCGCTTGAGATAAACAAACTCCTTATTTGCGCGCTGCTTAAGCTTTTCAATAACCTCTGTCGATTTCAGCCCCAAAGACTTTGATACCTTTTTTAAGCCCGGCAGGTCGAGTAATGCCTGTTTGGGATGAGCCCAGACTGAATCCACCGGAGTACTGATAGCCAGTGGCGCACCAAATCGGTCATAGATAGCACCACGATAGGCCGGGGTTTCAATCGTACGGAGTTGCCGCTGACTCCCTTCATCTAGCAAGAATTCCTGATTGTATACTTGCAAATAAGCCGCACGCGCAATCAATGACAGCATCAACAGCAAAATCATCAGCAATACAAAGTAATGCCTGCTAGGAATAAAAGATGATGGCTGCTCGGTTTTACTCATGGTCGGCCAAAGTCACGATCTGAACACTGTCGGGTAATACCATGCCCAATTTTTTACGCGCCATGGACTCCACATTGGCTTGCGTAATGAGCGTGCTATTTTGTAATTGCAGACGCCCCCATTGAATCACCTGCTCATCCTGCTGCTTTTGAACCTGGCGCAGCTCTGTAAATAGAATCCGGCTCTCGTGCTTAACATACACCACGGTCAACGCGCTGCCGGTTACCAGAACAATCAGCAGCAACACCCAATGCAAACCCATCATCAGGAAACCCGCTCGGCTATTCTTAGTACCGCGCTTCGCGATCGCGGATTATTTAACAACTCCCGGGCGTCCGCCTTGATAGCCTTACCAATAGCTTTTAGCCGCACGCTGAATTCCATATCCTTATCCCTTATGGGCAAACCACGGGGCGCAGGGGGCGGAGAAGTGTGCTGTTTAATAAAACGCTTAACCAACCGATCTTCCAGTGAATGAAAACTGATCACCAGTAATCGTCCGCCTACTTTTAAAATATCCAAGAGTTGCTTCAGCACATCCGATATATGCTCCAACTCTTGATTGATTTTCATACGGATGGCCTGAAAACTTCGGGTGGCAGGATGCTTTTTTTGCTTACCAACAGGGACGCATTCAGCAATCAATGAGGCCAGGGTTGCCGTATCGGCAATGGCCTGTTGCTGACGGAATTCAACGATTCTCCTGGCGATACGGCGGGAAAAACGTTCTTCACCCAGACGCCACAAAACATCCGCTATCTCTTTCTCTGAAGCTTCCATAATCCATTCCGCTGCCGTCGGTCCTTGGGTATTATTCATACGCATATCCAACGGACCATTCTGTTGGAAACTAAAACCTCTGGCAGCATCGTCTAGCTGAGGCGAGGACACCCCCAGATCGAGCAGTACTCCATCAACCAGGTCAAGCAAACCATGGGCTTCGACATGCTCGCGCATGTGACGGTAATCGTCGTGAATAATAATGACACGATGGTCATTTGAAAAACGGACTCGGGCATCTGACACCGCTTGCGGGTCCTTATCCATGACCAACAACTTACCTGACTCGTTTAACATCCCGAGAATGGCTGCAGCATGGCCACCCCGGCCATAGGTTCCGTCAATATAAATCCCATTTGGCCTTACTTGCATGCCTGCAAGCACTTCATTTAATAATACCGGGTGGTGCAGCATCTCTTGCGTTTCCTTTACTGAATTCACAATGACAACTCCGCCAATGCCGGTGGAATCTCGTCATCATCATCTTCTTCCAAGCAATGCTGCTCCCATAAATGCTCATCCCAGAGTTCAAATTTATTGCCTTGACCGATGAGCACTACTTTCTTTTCCAGTTTGGCATAGGTGCGCAAAGGCGCTGTGAGCAGTATGCGACCGCTATCATTGACCTCAATGTCCGTCGCGTAACCGATCAACTTACGCTGAATACGCTTGGCCACCTTATTAAAATTGGGCAGGGCGTTGATTTTTTCTTCGACAATCTCCCACTCATTCAGGGGATAGATTAATAAGCAGGGTTGATCCGTATCAATGGTGACGACCAGCTGACCATCGCAGAGCGCAGCCAGGGATTCACGATAGCGCGCAGGCAACACCATCCTGCCTTTCGCGTCTAACGATAAATTTGAAGCCCCTCTGAATTTTCGCACTTGGTTTGCCTATTATTTGTACACTTTTTGACACTTTCCCCCACCAATGTACACAGTATGGCTTTTAATCCCCACAAGTCAAGCAAAAATGGCCTTTCTGGAATAGAATTTCTTCAATAACAACAATGACTTAGCAATGCTTTCTAATAACTTTAAGCAATGCCTTTATAAAACAATAATTAAATTAATAAACTTAAAGTAAAATATTAAGAGTTACTAATTTTGTGAGATATTTACAAAAGGAAAAGGAATAAGTCAGCCTGTAAGCCGGGTTCTGTCGAGGATAATCATTCATCTGGAGTTCCAGTTACCCGAAACCCTCAAGCGACCAACCCGAAAGCGACACGGGCCGTGTCAGTGCTTTCCTATTTGGTCTTGCTCCGAGTGGGGTTTACCCTGCCATTACTGTTACCAGTAACGCGGTGCGCTCTTACCGCACCATTTCACCCTTACCGGTCTATTGAATCTATCAATAAACTGGCGGTATCTTTTCTGCGGCACTTTCCGTAGGCTCACGCCTCCCAGGTGTTACCTGGCACCCTGCCCTGTGGAGCCCGGACTTTCCTCCAGCCCACAGGGGCTAGCGATTATCCAGCTGACTTGGCAATATGATACCCGATTTACTCACTAAAAGCAGGGTCAGTTAGCGACTTGACTGGACACGAGTAGATCTGAAAAAGCAACGGCAGGCACTGGTTTGCCGAAGAGATAACCCTGCGCATAATCGCATTTTAGACTTTTTAGATATTGCAACTGCGCTTCGGTTTCCACACCTTCTGCGACAACCTTGAGATTCAGTCCATGTGCCATGGCTATGGTGGCATTGATTAATTCACGATCAGCCTGGTCATCACTGATATCCCGAATAAAACTCTTATCGATCTTGAGCACATCAAATGGGTAACGACGTAAGTAACTGAGTGATGAATACCCCGTACCAAAATCATCCATCGCAATATTGACACCCAGCTTATTTAAACCCGTTAAGGTCTCGTCTACATAACTATGGCCGCTTAACAGAACACCTTCAGTAATTTCGAGTTCTACCGTATCGCTATTGATATTAACCCGTCGCATCAACTCACCCACGAACTCGGCCAGATTTGGGTCCCGGAACTGCCGTGGAGATAGGTTGATGGCAATATTGAAGTCTTCACTATACGTTTTTTGCCATTTTGCCGCCTGTTCAATGGCTGCACTGAGTACATAATTACCGATACTGACGATCAACCCTGTTTGCTCTGCTATAGGTATAAACTCTACCGGTGAAACTTGGCCCAGGGCGGGATTATGCCAACGTAAAAGCGCTTCTGCACCGACGATTTGACCAGTCTCAATATCGATCTGTGGCTGATAACATAAACTAAACTCGCCCCGGTCCAGTGCACCATGCATCTGTTCTTCCAGGGCTAAACGATGGGCCGCATTACGATTCATTTCATCAGTAAAAAAGGAAAAGGTATTACGCCCTAACTGCTTGGAGTGATACATGGCTGAATCTGCATTGCGCAACAAATCGGAAGCATTGTCTCCATCGCCTGGATAAATAGCGATACCTAAACTCAGGGTGATCATCAACTCTCGATCATCAATACGAAAAGCATCGCGAAAACGATTGAGTAAATGTTCAGCCACCGGCCTGGCATCGGCAGAATCATTCAACCCCCCGAGCAATACGATGAATTCATCGCCTCCAAATCGTCCAACCGTATCACCCGCTCGAATCACACCGGCCAAACGCTCGGATGCCTCTACCAGTAATTTATCTCCGGTTTCATGCCCCATGGAGTCATTGACCTTCTTAAAATCATCCATATCCAGGAATAGTACCGCCACATGCTGACCATCCCGCTTGGCCTCCTCCATCAATTGTGACAAGCGATCCAGCACCAAAAAGCGATTGGGGAGATTGGTCAGGGTATCATAATGGGCCTGATGAATGATGTGCTCTTCTTGCTGCTTCCTGATGGTAATATCTTCCTTGACCGCGAGGTAATGTCGCGTTTGCCCCTCTTCGTCCAGAACGGGCGCAAAATGGCCATACTCCCAGAATAGCTCCCCATTCTTTTTTCGGTTCTGCAACTCACCTTGCCAGCTCTTCCCCTGACTGATGGCTTCCCATAGTTCGTGATATTGGCTCGGCTGTGTCCTGTCAGACTTCAACAAACGCGGATTCAAGCCCTTGACCTCTTCGGCAGCATAGCCGGTAATTTTTTCAAAAGCCGCATTGACGTATTCTATTCTGGCATGGGTATCGGTAATCATGACGGATACGGGACTTTGCTCTACAGCCTGAGACAAGGTACGTATCTGTTCATCGGCTTTCACCTGGCGCGTGATGTCCCGAACTGTACCCAACACCTGGGTTTGACCCGCAAACTCGATAACCTTGCCAATGACTTCAGCAATAAAAACCGAACCGTCTTTACGTTGCAGCATTACTTCGACCTGCATCCCTTCTTCTTGGCCTTTGGTTCGATCGAAGGAAGAGTGATCCTGTTCAGGAGCCTTCATATCGAAGACGGTTTTTTGTAACAACTCTTCTTCGCGATAGCCCATCATGTCGCAGAAGGCCTTGTTAACAAACGTGTAATTGCCATCCATGTCTGCCACACTAATACCCTCAGAGGACTGATCCGTGATCGCTTTAAACTTACTTTCACTTTGTTCAGCCTGTTCCTTCAGCATGATCAGGTTCTGCTCAGCCGCTTTACGCTCCGTGATATCCTGAATCACACCCCGCAAACTGACAACCTCCCCGGCCTCGTTAAATTTATGAACAGCCCGACAATCGACCCATCGCTCAACCCCATCTGGACGCACAATTCGATACTCAAGATTGTGCTCAGAAGTAGATGTTAAGGCGGATTCAAGAGATTCAAGCACGCATTTTCGGTCATCGACATGTATGAGCCCTTCAAGGCTAGCAAGCCCGACATCGGAACTATATTCAATGCCAAACATCGAGAAAATTTCTTCTGACCAAATGGCTCTTTTAGATTCAGCATCAAGCTCCCAGTTACCAATATTGGCCATGGATTGTGCTTCTTTTAATAGCACCTGGTTTTCTACCAGTGCTGTCAAGGCCTGCTTACGATCCGAAATATCGACAATCGTAATGGCCACATGCCTGGCTTCATCAAGAGTTGAAGGAATTCGATAGGAGAGAATGGCCTGTATAGATTTGCCATCAAAGGTTACATAATTAGCCTCTGATCGGAAAAAAGTTTCTTGATTCCATTGTGCCTTTAAAGAAGCGATAAATACATTAATCGCTCCCGGCCCAAATGACTTTTGTATATTGCTCAGAAAATCGGCCTCATTTGGAGCATTAAAGAGCCGTAACGTGGCTCTATTGACATGCTTGACCTTAACCTGCCCAATCATGTCCTGCACGAACTCTGGATGCGATGCCAGGTACTCTTCAATATCTGTCACACCATCGTCACGTAATGCCTCCAAGGCCATGTATACCCCAGTCACATCCTCATCCCAAATCGATACTTCAGAGCTGTCGAAGAGGTTTCTAAATCGGAGTTCACTTTTCTCCAGTGACTCCAGGGTTTGTTTGAATGCAGTAATATCCGTATCAGTACCGACCATCCTGAGCGCTTTTCCCTGGTCGTCCCTGATAATGGAGCCGTGCGCCAGGAACCAACGCACTTCCCCATTTTTATGTAGCATGCGTTGTTCTACGTAAAACTCTTTATCCCGACTCCCTATGACTTCTTCAATCTGCTGACGGAAGTGCTGCCTGTCATCAGGATGAACCAGTTGGGTCCAATCTTCCATCTGATTATTAATCTCTGCATCCTGATAACCCAGCATTTCCTTGAGAAAAGGCGCAAGGTATAAGTCATCCGTTTCGAGATTCCAATCCCAGACACCGGTTTGTCCTGCCTTGGTCGTTAATCGGAATCGTTGCTCACTCAGTTGAACCTGTTTCTGCCCCTTGATCAATCGGGAAATAATGTTCGAGACCACAATACCACCCAGTAAAATCACCCCGACGAGCAATAAACGATGGAATAAAAAATGATCATTTAAATGGGGATATATGAAGGAATCGAAACTATTCCCATCGGGATTTATCCAGCGATAATCCACATAGGCTATGGACCACCAGGCAATCACCGCAATGATTAAGGCCATAACTAAAATATTAATTACCACCTTATCTTCGATAATTTGAGTAAGCCCAATAATTCGGCGCAGGGTTTGTAAACGCATCAAGAGATTGGCCAAAAATGCGGATATCAGTAATGCGAGAATGACCGCAGCCACCGTTGGAATATTTGATTTTGGAGGAACCTCTTCACCAATCCATTTATGGATGCTTTTAAAATATAACGATGACTTTTCCTGTTTCTGTAAGTTTAAGTGATGATCAATACGCTTTAATAACTCATCACTGGATCCCTTCGGTGCGGCAAAATGAATCTTGATGGGATTAAAAATGATGCCATTCTTGATCACACCATAATGCGCACTGAATTCTTGGCCGAATAAACGGTTTACGATTCCGGCATTGACCGTCTTATCAGCCACCATTTTGAGCACTTCATGGTAACTATCGGTTTCGATGATGCCAGCATTCACGTCAAATTGTTCAATCAGCTGGGAAAAAACCTGGTAGTGGATATCTTTGGCCAGTACAGCAATTTTTTTCCCCGATAAATCAGCGATATCCCGAATAGAAGAATCCTTTGAAATATAGACTTGACCCCAATTAGTCAGAATATTTTCTCGATTAAAGTCATATCGTGTAGCTCTATCTTCGGAATAAGCCACAACCGGCATCAGGTCAATTTCCTGAGTATCCAATTGCTCCAGGAGTTCTGAAAAACTCGCGTGTTGATAGGTGATATTCCAGTCTTCTTTTTGGGCGATATCCTTGAGTAAATCCGCAAACAATCCTTCAACTTGACCCTGCTCAGATAATTGAATCATTGGGGGATTATCGTAGATACCGATAGTCACCGATTGGGCAGCCTGGGTCGGTGGAAAAACCCATAAACCGATCAGGATCAAACACCACTGCAACAGGCTATGTCTAAGGGGGGATTGAAAGGGAAAAACTGACTTCATCCTTGGCCTTTAGGAGCGCTAATAATAATTATAGTTAAGCGATTGTCTGGGTTTGACCCAAGCAATCACTTGTTCCTACTGATACTAGTAGAAAAACCGCAAACCTCAATAAATTAAAGGGAAAGTCTGGCAGCCTAGATCAATCATTCGGAGGGCTTCTGGTCGTCATCAGCGAGCTCTAATGCCAATTGATACAGTTCATTCTTTTTCTGCCCCGTCAAATCAGCCGCGACCTTTACGGCCTGCTTCAAAGACATCTCCTGCTGAAGACGGCGCATTAACTGCTCAATAGATGTCGAAAATACAGTTTTTTGCTCCGCCCTTTCACTATGCCACAATACAACAAACTCGCCTTTTAACAATCCAGGATCTTGCTCAAATAACGCTATACAATCGGATGCCTTACCCCTGATAAAACGCTCATGCCTTTTAGTCAATTCCTTTGCCAGCACTATGGATTGCTGCGGGAACAACTGGTTGATATCCTCGAGTAAACGCTGAATCCGATGAGTGGACTCAAAGATGATATGCGTACCCACCTGCTCCATGGCAGATTTTAACTGACGTTGGCGCTCTCTATTCTTGGATGACAAAAAACCATGGAAGGTAAAATGGTCTGTGGGTAAACCCGCTGTACTCAAAGCCGTCAGCACACTACTGGCACCGGGTATCGGTATCACTTCAAACCCAGCTTCAATAACACCCCTTGTCAAAGCGTATCCTGGATCAGATATTAATGGAGTCCCTGCATCTGATACCAAGGCAATAGACGCTCCAGATTGTAGATGTTTGAGGATCATAGCGATACGTTCTTGCTCATTATGCTCATGAACGGACAACATCGGTTTATGAATCTGCAGATGATTCAGCAACTGCTTACTCCGTCGGGTATCCTCAGCCGCCACAAGGTCGACCGCACGCAGCGTGGCTATCGCGCGTAACGTAATATCGTCTAGATTACCTATCGGTGTTGCGACCACATAAAGAGCTGCTGACATTTAATCCATGATCCATGTAAAATTGACACCCTTTACATGTTACCAGAGTCCACATGCGTCACGATTGCTTCCTTTGTAAAATCTATAAAACTGGCATACTGATCGTACTGATTTACTTAACGGGCTGTCAGACCACCACCTTGGTTAAACCTGAAATCACGGGTGAAACCCTGGCAGAAGATATCCTGATAGCACGCCAATATGAAGAAACCCAGGAATGGAGCTTCGCCGCCGAGATGTACAGCTATTTAGCCGACAACTCCGTGCAACCCGATCGTTCAGCTTATTACCAGAAAGCGGCTCTGATGCTCTACAAAGCAGAACGTTTTGATGAAATAGAATCTTTTTACTCAAACCTGGAGACTGATGACCTGGCCGCAGAGGATTTAATTCATCGTGATGTCATCTTGGCAGGCCTCGCTTTTAACGACGGCAAAGTCTATCAAAGCCTGGCAACCTTGCCTGATTTGGAAGCGGTTACCCACAACGAATACAAAGCGCTGGCCCTAACGATACGCTCAAGCGGGATACTGGCCATAGGCAAACCTCTCGCCAGTGCTGAATTACGCATACAGATAACAGAATATCTGGACAATGATTTTGCAATTACAGAAAACGAAAACCTGATATGGGATGCGCTCAATCGGATCAGTGAATCCAGAATCATTAGCAGCTTATCAGAACCTCAATCTAATGAATTACGCGGTTGGCTTGAACTGAATTTAATTGCACGCCGCTCCAATATGCTGCCCGACAAGATAGAACCCTGGATAAGCCAATGGTACGAACTCTATCCTGATCATGCGGCATCGATAAGTTTTGCTGAAAATCTCCTGGCAGAGAGCCGCCTGATTTATATCGAACCTACCCGCGTTGCATTGCTACTCCCTTTTTCAGATAAATACCGAAAAGTCGCCGAGGCGATACAAAATGGTTTCTTGTATGCTTATTACAATGACACTGATAACAGGCCTGCACTGGAAATCGTCAATATCAGTGAAAACCGTGATGATTTTTACCTGCAATATAATCAGGCCATACAAAATGGCGCCGACTTCATCGTGGGCCCCCTCAATAAAAAACTGGTTAATGAACTCATACTCAACGAAGAGTTAAGAGTACCGACCATGACCTTGAATTACGCTGATGAAGACAGTTACGGTATCAACAACCTTTACCAGTTTGGACTGAGACCAGAAGATGAAGCAGAACAGATAGCCGACTATGCACTGATCAATGGACATTACCATGCGGTCACCCTAACACCGGATACCCCTCTTGGAGCAAGATTACACAAAGCTTTCAGCCAACGCTTTGAAGCTCTCGGGGGACAGGTTGTTGATTCAGCACGCTATCCGTCAGCTAAGAATGATTACTCTGTATCCATCAAGCAATTAATGAATCTCAATGGCAGCCAACGTCGACATTCCATTTTGCAACAGGTGACCGGTCAGTCATCTGAATTCATTCCCAGAAGGCGCCAGGATGTTGATATGATTTTTATTGCGGGTAACCCGCGCCAGGCCCGTTTAATCAAACCCCAGTTAAAATTTCATCACGCCAAGGACCTGCCGGTTTATGCCACATCCAGTATTTCTTCAAGCATCAGCAATCCAGATGCAGATCGAGACCTGGATCAAATTCAATTCGTGGACACTCCCTGGGCACTGGACAATGTGAACAACGAGGATTATCAAAATATCATGAAGCTCTGGCCACAACAGAATCAACGCTACGCCAAGTTTTTTGCATTAGGCCTGGATGCCTATCGCCTGATTCCATCATTAAGGCGCTTGATGGTCAACTCCGAAGAAAATATCGCTCTTAACACTGGCACCATTACTGTCGATAAAGAAGGTCGTGTACATCGTCAGTTGATACTCGCAACCTATGAGAAGGGGCGCGCTCAAATCCTCAAACAAAGCGTAGAATCCACCGAGCAGTAACTTGAGAAGCAAAGGTCTCTATTTCGAAAATATCGCCTTGCGCTGGTTGAAAGCCAAGGGATTAAAGCTGGTCGCGAAAAATTATCACAGCCGGTCGGGAGAAATTGACCTGATCATGCTGGAAAATAAAACCCTCTGTTTTATTGAAGTTAAATTCAGAAACAATCGGGCATTTGGAGGTGCTGCGTACAGTATTTCAAAGTCCAAACAGGGAAAAATAATCCAGACTGCGTTAAGTTTTCTCAGCCAGCAAAATAAATACCGGCAATTACCCAAACGCTTCGATGCCCTATTGATTGAACCCGGCCCTGGCGCCAAGGATGATATTGAATGGATTCAGGGAGCCTTCGAATCTGATACCACTATTTAACCGGTATTATTATTTTACAATGGTTAGCCCAGGTTTTTTAGATGGCTCAGGCTCCTTTTTGGCATCTTCTTTTTCCACAGACTCATTCCCAGCCTCAGCCTGAGCATCATCAGCAAACATCATTCCTTGTCCATCTTCCATGCTGTAAATCGCCATAACCGACTGCACCGGTATAAACAATTGTTGTGAAATACCATTAAAACGCGCTGAAAATGTAATATATTCATTACTCATTTCGAGTCCCTGAACCGCCCTTGCAGCAATATTGAGTACAACCTGTCCCTCTTTATCGATGCCTGCAGGAATCTCAACGCCCGGAAATTGGCTATTGACCAGAATATAGGGGGTCGCATCGTTATCTACTAACCATTCATACAATGCGCGAATCAGATAAGGTTTATTCGAGGTCATAGGTAAAAAAAAGCCGCTATCTGATTAATGATAACGGCCTTTCATGAATTAAACCAGACATGAAATTTGCAGTATTAATCCACCATATCCTTTTCCTGTTCTGACAGGCTTTTTTGAAATGAAGGACGTGCAAAAACTCGTTTCATATAATTTGTAATCGGTTTGGCTGAAGCGGGTAATTCAATACCGTAATAAGGTAAGCGCCATAATATCGGGGCTATACTGCAATCAAGCAAACTGAATTCCTCTGATAGAAAGTATGGCATCGCCGCAAATACGTCCGTCGAATTAATCAGACTTTCAGTGAGCGCTTTCTTGGCTTGAGAGCGCTTCTTTTCCGTACCACTCTCAATATCTGGTAACAGGCTGTACCAATCACTCTCAATACGAAACAAGCCCAGGCGGCTCTTAGCTCGAGAAACGGGGTCTACCGGCATCAATGGTGGATGTGGAAACCGCTCATCGAGATATTCGATCAATACGCGCGCATCATAAAGAACCAGGTCACGATCGACCATGGTCGGTACAGTTGCATAGGGATTTAAATCAAGTAGATCCTCCGGCAAATTGTCCATATCGACGTCATAGATTTCTACGGTGATATCCTTTTCCGCAAGAACGATTCGACTGCGATGGCACTGTGGATCTGTCGGTGACGAAAAACACGTCATCACCGAACGTCGGTTTGCAACAGCTGACATAAAGTAATTACCTTATTTTAAAAGGACGTTTAATGAACGTCTTTCCAGTATTCCTTCTTCAACAAATAAGTCAAAATCAGGAAGAAAAACAAAAAGATGAGAACACCGGTGCCCACATTTTTGCGTGTTTGCTTGTAGGGTTCCGCTAGGTAGTCAAGAAAAGCCACCAAGTCTTTCATGGCCTGATCAAACTCTTCACTGGTCATGCTGCCTGCTGAAACCTGTTCAAAACCAACGATGACTTCATGTTGACCACCATGCCCATCATCCTGCATTTCTTTCTTGGCCTTTTTCAAACCCTCAAGTTCTGCAAGTACATGTGGCATACCCACCGCGGGAAATACTCCGTTATTGACACCCATCGGACGCGATTCATCGATATAGAAACCACGTAGATAATTGTATAACCAGTGCGTGCCGCGTGAACGCGCAACCAGTGACAAATCCGGTGGCACGGTACCAAAAGCTTGCTCAGCATATTCTGTAGTCATGGTGGATTTCATTAACGAACCGACCTTGGTTCTTTCACCATATTTATCGGTAGTAAAAATCAGGTTCTCAGACATCAGTTCATCAGAAATGCCCAGATCCTTGCCCACACGGTTGTAACGGGCATAACCCGCAGAATGACAACTCAGGCAATAATTAACAAACAAGGCTGCACCACGCTGCATTGAAGCCTTGTCACCCCAATCAATGGAGATGTCATCATCAGGATAAATCGGTCCACCACCGGCTGCCCAACTCATCGCAGGGAACAGCAATCCCGCAAATACCATTAGCGTTTTTTTCATGATGTCACCCTCTCTGGAACAGGCTTGGTATTTTCATTTTTACTGATGAACCAAAGTCCAATGAAATAACCGAAATAACCGATTGTGAAAATACGTGCAAACAGGGTACGACCCTCAGTAGCGGGTAATGCGCCCAGGTAGCCCAGTCCGATGAAGCAGATGACAAACATGATTAATAAACCTTTAAAGGCGCTGGAACGATAACGGATAGAACGCACCTTGCCACGATCCATCCAGGGCAACAGGAAGAGCACGATGATCGCCGCGAACATGGCGATAACCCCTAACAGCTTGTCAGGTACGGCGCGTAATATGGCGTAAAAGGGTGTGAAGTACCATACGGGTGCAATATGCTCCGGTGTCTTGAACGGATTGGCTGGGACAAAGTTCGCATGCTCCAGGAAGTAACCATTCATTTCAGGCATGAAAAATACCACGACACTGAATAGAATCAGGAACACGACCACGCCAACGATATCCTTTACCGAGTAGTAAGGATGAAAAGGAATACCGTCGAGTGGAATACCATTTTCATCCTTGTTCTTTTTAATATCGATACCGTCAGGATTATTCGATCCAACTTCATGCAACGCCAAAATGTGCATCACGACCAACATGATCAGAACCAACGGAACCGCGATGACATGCAATGCAAAAAAGCGATTCAACGTAGCATCCGAGATCACATAATCACCCCGAATCCACAGGGTTAAATCATCACCCACGACAGGAATGGCGCCGAATAATGAGATGATAACCTGCGCACCCCAATAGGACATTTGCCCCCAGGGTAACAGGTATCCCATGAAAGCTTCCGCCATCAGTGCCAGGAAAATCAACATACCGAATAGCCAGATCAGTTCCCGTGGTTTTTGATAGGAACCGTACATCATGCCCCGGAACATATGCAGATAGATCACCACAAAAAAGGCTGATGCGCCGGTAGAATGCATGTAACGAATCAACCAACCCCAATCGACATCGCGCATGATGTATTCAACCGAGGCAAAGGCCAGGTCGCCATCGGGTTTATATTGCATGGTCAGGAAAATACCGGTGACAATCTGGATCACCAGTACCAGTAATGCCAGGGAACCGAAAAAATACCAGAAGTTAAAATTCTTCGGGGCATAATATTTTGAAAGATGTTCTTCCCACATTTTGGTTAGCGGGAAACGGGCGTCAATCCAACCCATTAAACCAGTCGTTGCTTTACTCATCAGGCTTCTCCGTCTTCACCGATTAACAGAACATTATCATCGACATAACGATGTGGAGGAATTTCGAGATTGGTGGGTGCCGGTACACCACTATAGACACGACCGGAAAAATCGAACTTGGATCCATGACAAGGACAGAAAAACCCACCCATCCAGTCAGCAGTGATCTCAGGACGGTAAGTCGGGGAACAACCCAGGTGGGTACAGATACCGATCACCACCAGATATTCGGGTTTAATCGAACGATGTTCATTCTTGGTATAAGCGGGTTGCAGACTTTCATCCGAACCCGGATCTCGTAACTCGGGTTCTATCTTGGGTAATGTCGCCAAGGATTCATCGTCACGACGCACGATCCATACAGGCTTACCGCGCCATTTAACAATGATCTGCTGGCCGACTTCTAATTTGCTGATATTGGCTTCTACCGGGGCTCCGGCTGATTGCGCTCTAGCGCTCGGTTTCCAACTTGAAAGAAAGGGAACAGCGACGGCTACAACACCGGCCCCTCCCACTACGGTTGTCGCGGCTGTAAGAAAGCGTCGACGGGAATTATCTATACCTTCAGATGACATCTGAATGACTCTCCAACAATTGAATTTGGGCATAACTGACCGGTACCGGAACCTGACCAGTGAGTTACACAGAAAAAAATCGGCCGCAAGAATATCCTAATTTTCTTATTTCGTCGAGGATTAATCGGAATAATTACGCGGTAATACGAGCTATATCAACTTCTGCACCGTCAACACATAATCTTTACTGTTAGGGCAATTAAACGGGGTTATCAATATCAATAAAGGTATGCTTAATTCCAAAGCGATTGGCAATCAATTCGCCCAGTGCCTGGACCCCATATCGTTCAGTCGCATGATGCCCGGCAGCAATATAATGGATACCCATCTCACGTGCGAAATGCACGGTATGTTCTGAAATTTCTCCGGAGATAAACAAGTCTACATTATGTTCAGCGGCCTGTTCGATGTAGGATTGTGCAGCGCCCGTGCACCAGGCAATACGTTTAACCGGATGATCACCGCCATATATCAATAGCGGATTGCTATCAATGGCTTCTCCGAGCTCCTCCATGACTTGATCTACACTGCAAGTATCAGCCACTTCACCCAACCACAGCAGTTCCTCCTGGCCCGTGGTAAGCCAGCCCATACGCTGAGCCAATTGGGCATTATTACCGACACTGGGATGGGCATCTAACGGCAAATGATAAGCGAGCAGGCTGATATCGTTTTGCATCAGACGTCGAACCCGATTACCTTTAAAACCCACCAAGGGTTCAGCCTCCCCTCTCCAGAAATACCCATGATGGACAAGAATCGCATCAGCGCCTTGTTGAATCGCATCATCAATCAAATCCAGGCTAGCCGTAACTCCAGAGACCAGGTGTTTGACGGTGGCTTTACCTTCAACCTGCAAACCATTGGGACAATAGTCCTTGAAATCATCGACCGATAAATAGTCATCACAGAAATGACACAGCTCGTCTAATTGCATTATCATCCCTCCGCAGAACAATCCGCCGTATGATAAAGTAAATCCATGAAAATATTAAAATTAATACTGTATTTAGTGCAGTTCGTTTTCATCGGATTGCTCTTCGCCGCTATCTACCTGATGTGGCAAAGCGGATTCGATACAGAACGTCTGCGTACCCTGTTGCCAGGGACTGCCCACGAGATTAAAACCGCACCCGCTCGACAACTTGATAGCGGTCCGTTTTCTTATGCTGATGCCGTGGCTTCATCCGCACCCTCGGTGGTCACCATCTATACCAGTAAAACCGTCAAGCAAACGGTGCACCCCTTGTTGGATGATCCCATCTTTGACCAGTTATTCGGCGAACAACTGAAGAAATATAAACGCGATAAAACCGAAACCAACCTGGGTTCAGGGGTCATTATCACGGAGTCGGGTTATATTCTGACCAATCAGCATGTGATTGATGGTGCGGATGAAATATTGATTTCACTGTCGGATGGCCGCAGCAGTGAAGCCCGACTGATCGGACAGGATCGCGAAACCGATATCGCCGTGTTACAAATCCCCTTACGTGACTTGACCACGACCCGGGTGGTCAATCAGCAACAACCCATTGAAGTCGGTGATGTGGTACTCGCGATTGGGAACCCACTGAATGTCGGGCAAACGGTCACCATGGGTATTATCAGTGCGACCGGACGTAACCGTATTGGTTTGAATACCTTTGAAAATTTTATTCAAACGGATGCCGCGATCAATCCAGGCAACTCGGGCGGCGCTTTAATCAACGCGCGGGGGGATCTGATTGGCATCAACACGGCTATATTCAGTCAATCCGGTGGTTCACAGGGAATCGGTTTTGCCATCCCCATCGAGCTTGCACTGGAGGTGATGAATGAAATTGTCGAAAATGGCAAGGTGCGACGCGGCTGGTTAGGTGTCGAGGGCACCGAAATTACGGCTAAGGCGGCCCTAGAATCCGGTAACCCCAATATTCGTGGCGTTTTGATCGTCGGAGTTTTCATCGACAGTCCTGCGGATAAAGCCGGTGTTCAGACTGGTGACATCATTACGGCTATCGATGATGCAAAGGTCATCAAGGTTCGCAATGTGCTTGAAATAATTGCCGGTCATAAACCCGGTGACAAGGTCAAACTGCAGATCATACGGGGCGGCGAAGAGATGGAGTTGACTATGGTCACTACCGAAAGGCCACAATAAAAAAATAATTAATATTCAATTGTCTGAACAGTTAACGTGTAACTGCTGAATCTTGAAGAATAACATCAGCGGTTCGCTACAGGCTCCTGGGTAATCACTTCTCATCAGAACGACTCAGTAGCGGTCTCAAGAAGTCAGAAGAAAAGGATGACTGGCATGCCATCCCTGCGCTTGCCAGTCATCGAGTTTGATGATTGATACGCCCCTATTAAAAAGAGGCGCAGTCAATCATCAACCTGAGGGAGATTAAATTAATCTCTATTTAAATCCTTTACTACATTGGAAAACTTTCAATTCCAATATGATCCTACTGCTAGGGCATAATAAACTGGTTGTATAAAGCAGCGGAGGTGACACCACCACCGGATGAGCCAGAGCCCGCCATCAGTTGTACAAATTCGAGCGTACCGTCATCATCCGAATCCACCAGCGCGCCCAGGCCATCGTATCGAAGATCATCAATGTTAATGGCACCGATATCCGTGCTGACATTACAACCACTCACCCCGCCCAGATTTTCCATCGAGGACAGCGTGAATAGATTATGCCCGGCGATCTTGTTGATGCTGATATAACCGTGACAACTGGCTGTGTCATTACGATCTTCTACGATATCCACTTCGATCAATTCACTCGCGACTACCACGTTGAGCGCCTGCATTGCCATGTGGTTACCGGCATTATCATTGGACCATAAATGATACTCGGTATCGTCCATTGGAAGAGTGGGTGGATAGAAGGCCAGGTCTGTCACGCTGGTTGGACGAATATTTTCCTGGGAATAAGTCAGGTCAACATCCAGCTGCCCAACATCCTCGAACTTCATGTTGCCGGTCAACTTATCTCCATCGAGATACAGGCAACCCGCACCACGTTGATCGGGGCCACCCGCACTGCCCGTTTCATATTTAAATTCCTGAATG
>JAAUXZ010052650.1_pt1 | contig 34169 bp, 24 predicted proteins | sample 7278131 | NCBI WGS metagenome assembly JAAUXZ01 (sample SAMN14350119, study PRJNA611818) | marine sediment metagenome | isolation source: surface marine sediment (3m) | place: French Polynesia: Moorea | collected 2018-08 | reverse complement strand
GTATGCAGGGGGTGACTGCGAACATCATGTCCCTGGGCGGTATCGCGGTGGCCATCGGCGCCATGGTCGACGCAGCGGTGGTGATCATCGACAACATCCACAAACGCCTTCAGCAGGACCCGGATGCACGGCGCGAGGTGGTCATCGATGCGATGCGCGAGGTCGGCCCGAGTATCTTCTTCTCTCTGCTGATCATCACCGTGTCCTTCCTGCCGGTGTTCGCCCTGCAGGGCAGCGAGGGCCGCCTGTTCCACCCCCTGGCCTACACCAAGACCTACGCCATGGCCTTCGCCGCGCTGCTCTCGGTGACCCTCATCCCGGCGCTGGCGATGCTGCTGATCCATGGGCGTCCACCGCGCCTGCAGGCGCGTCTCAACAATGGGCTGATGCGCCTCTACCGGCCCCTGGTCGGCGCCAGCATGCGGTTGCGCTGGTTGGTGCTGGCGGCCTTTTGCGCAGCACTGGCGGCGACCCTGCCGATCGCTTCCACTCTGAACAGCGAGTTTATGCCGCCGCTCAACGAAGGCAGCATCCTGTACATGCCGACCTCCCTGCCCGGCATGTCGATCACCGAGGCGGCGGGGGTGCTGCAATCGATGGATCGGGAGTTGTCCCGCTTCCCCGAGGTCGAGCGGGTGTTCGGCAAGATGGGCCGCGCCACCACCGCCACCGATCCCGCCCCCCTGTCGATGGCGGAGATCGTGGTGACGCTACACCCTCAGTCCGAATGGCGTGACGGCATGACCTGGGACAAGCTGATCGCAGAGATGGACGAGCGGTTGAGTTACCCCGGCATGCCCAATATCTGGTGGATGCCGGTGCAGACCCGGGTGGAGATGCTGACCACCGGCATCCGCAGCGCGCTCGGCATCAAGGTGTTCGGCGACGACCTGGAGCAGATCGAAGCCACGGCGGTAGCCATCGAGCGCGCCCTGAGCGATGATCCGCGTACCGCGCCGCACACCCGCAGCGCCTTTGCCGAGCGTCTGACCGGCGGGTATTTTCTCGATTTCGACATCAAACGCGACGAGCTGGCGCGTCACGGCATGCATGTCGACCAGGTGGAAAGGGCGATCATGGCGGCGGTCGGCGGGTTGCCGGTCACCGAAGTGATCGACGGGCGTGAGCGTTACAGCGTAAACCTGCGCTACGCGCGGGATTTCCGCGACGACCCGCAGGCCCTGGAGCGGGTCCTGGTGCCGGTATCGACCATGAACATGGGGCGCATGGGTGCGCGTCAGATTCCGATCAGCCAGGTGGCCGATATCAAGCTGCGTACCGGCCCGCCCATGCTGCGCAATGAGGACGGCATGCTGGTGGGCTTCGTGTTCGTCGACGTGGACGAAGCCATCGGCATCGCCGACTATGTGGAACAGGCGCGCCAGGTGGTCGACGAGAAGGTCGAGGTGCCGGGCGGTTACCGACTGGCCTGGGCCGGACAGTTTAAACACTTCGAACGGGCGCGTGACCGCTTGCAGATCCTGGTACCGCTGACTCTGTTCATCGTCTTCTTCATGCTGTATATCCATCGCGGGTCCTTCGGCGACGCCCTGCTGGTGATGTCGATGGTGCCCTTCTCCCTGCTCGGCTCGGTGTGGCTGATCTATCTTCTTAATTACAAGCTTAGCGTCGCGGTGTGGGTCGGCATGATCGCCATGGCCGGTCTGGCCGCCGAGATGGGGCTGTTGATGCTGTTCTATCTGGATCATGCCTTGCGCCAGGCGCAGGCCGCCGGACAGGTCAACAGCCGGGCCGGACTCATCAGCGCCCTGGCCGCCGGCGCGACCCAGCGCATTCGGCCAATGCTGATGACCATGCTCACCCTGGTGGCCAGTCTGGTGCCGGTGATGCTGAACGAGGGTACCGGCTCCGATGTCATGAAGCGCATCGCCGCGCCGATGGTGGGCGGCATCCTGAGTACCCTGCTGGTGGTGCTGTTGCTGATGCCGGCGTTGTTCGCGCTGAGTCGGGCCTGGCGCGAGCAGCCGGTCCGCTTACCGGACGAGCAGACCGCTGAACGGCAACCCCTGATCTGAATTTAACTTAGAGGAGAAAAGACGATGAAATTCAGACTTTTTCTACTGTTGATGTTGATTGTGAGCACAACGGCGCAGGCGAGGGACATGGAGTCGAGGGAAGGTTGTGCGTGCGAGGACTACCAGCGAGACAGCATGCGTTATCGAGAGAGGGAAGATAGCCGTTGTGATCGCGAGCGCTATCGTGAGCGAGGGAGAAGAGACAGTCGTTGTGAGAGTGAGCGCTATCGGCAGAGAGGGAGGGGAGAGGGTCTTTGTAACAGCGAACGTTATCGCCGAGGCGAAGGATATAGAGGCCCGCGCATGGGCGGACGGGGTCACGGCGGGCACAGTCACAGTCGCTGGAATATTCCCGTTCAGGAAGCGCGCAGACTGAATCCCATCGAGGTGTCGCCGCAATCGCTGGTGCGCGGGGAAGCCCTTTACCTTGAAAATTGCAGTCGCTGTCACGGAGAAGATGGCTTCGGCGACGGACCCCAGGCGAGGGAACTGCGCGTTCTGCCCCCCCGCCTGCATCATGCCACCCGGCATTACACCGATGGTGAGCTGTCTTACATCATCCGCAAGGGCCGCGATCCGATGCCGGCTTGGGAGGATAAACTCTCAGAAAACGAGCTGTGGGACCTGATCAATTACCTCCGTTTCCAGATCGGTTCGCATCGGGGCCCCCGTTACAATCGGGATGCCCGATTCAATCGTGGGTCCCGTGCCGGTGATTGCCCGGACCGATACCGAAACTGTGAAGAGACGACTGAAAGGTACTACGATTATAGCAAGGCTACACAGGATGCCTATGAGAACCAGGGTGCTATGCAGCATGACGATCAGCGTGGAAAAGATACCGAATCGCATCATGAAGAGAAACACGACGAGCATGAGGATGACTAGATGCCGTCTTTCGCCGGCCTCGCCCCCCAGTTTGGGCCTTTACCGGCAGGATCAGGGGGGGTTAACCGCTTTGGTGATGGCTGAATATTACCGCTAGTGATGAGCGTCATGGCAGGTACTTTTGATCCCATGGCCGCCTGGGCGCCGTCACGTACGCCGTGTGCCAGCGGATTGGGCAAGGGAATCAACCGGGCAACCGTCGTGGCGCCGAAGACCACGCCATAGGCCGCGTAATAGCCCGCTTCATAGATGTCCTTTGAGATAGAGTCTGAAACCCTCGGAAGGGGCTCTCTGGCAGCGGTAGCTGCATCCCCAACACCTTCGAGAATTCCCGAATAGACGCTGCGTTCTAGCGTCACGTAGGTACGCACTTCTTGCCGGCTGGTACCCTCGCTTTTGCAGATGCGCAAGACACCGCCATGCTTTTTCATATATTCGCGACTGTACTTGACTGTTACTTGCTTCGTTTCGAAGGCGTTGAGAGCAGGAGCATCACCTTCTTTCAAGATGCGATTTCCATACAGTAATCCAGCCGACTGTTACAAAGCGATACAAACCTATACAAGCTCACCACAGACCACTGGGGTCTCCGCTTATAAGCTGATGTTGTCATTTTTCAAGAAAGAGGCGACATCATGTTTTATCGACTGTCTGCACGCGCGCTCAGCTATGCCTTTCCCTTTTTCACAGTTGGCGCCGCTTTAATTCTTTCATCGCGAGCCGCATCTGCTGGGGATTGGTCGTTAGGCGCCAACTATCTGGAGATCAACAATGACCGGCTCGAGGCGGGTCGTAGGCTGCGTCCCGATGATGTACATAACGGCAGGCCGGTGGTGCTGGTTGGTGAGACCCCGGTCAAGGGCCTGTTTCCCGGTGTGCGGAACCCGGTGGGCCGCAGTCTGCGTATCGCCGGCCGTGAATACCGGGTGATCGGGGTGCTGCGATACAAGACGTGACCTGCTGGCCAGCAGCGGTTCTTGAAGGGGGCGAGGATGCGAACAATCGTATCCTGCTGCCCTACACCCTGGTACAGGAGATGAATGGTTATACCGGCCTGAGCTATCTGCAGGCGGAAGTGGTCTCCCTGCAACAGGCGGAACGGGCCGCCAACCAGCTGACGGGGCCGCTGGAGCGCCGCCACCGCGGCGTCTACCGCTATGAAAAGGTCCCCATGGCGTCCTGTCTGAAGACGGTAGAGCGCAACCTTTGTAGCATCACCCCGATCGGAGTGGTGGCGACGTCGGCCTCACTGCTGGTGGGCGGCATCGGAGTGGCGGGCATCATGAGCACCGCGGTGGTGGAGCATATTCGAGAGATTGGTGGGCGCATGGCCATCGGCGCCAACCGACGGCAGATCCTCTTTCAGTTCCTCGCCGAGGCGGTGCTGATCAGCCTGTTGGGCGGCACCGCCGGTCTATTTGTCGGTCTGATGTTGGTTGGACTTTTGGACCTGACGACTGGTTTTCTCCTGATCCCGACACCGGGCGGGATTCTCACCGGTCTGATCATCTCGGTGCTGGTGGGATTGGTCTCGGGGTACTATCCGGCGCGGCGCCCGCCGGTTTCCTGCCGGTGGAGGCGCTGCGCCGGGAGTATACCCAGGTTAAATCAATCCTCCGGTTGTTCCTCCGCATGGGCCACCGCCAGGTGGGCCAATTGTTCATACAGGAAGAAACGCGACTTGACCTGTTTCTGTGCGGTGCGCAGGTAGCGTTCTGCCGCATCCGGGTGGGTGCGCTGCAGCACGCTGAAGCGGGTCTCGGTGTTGATGAAATCCCGGTAGGGGATGGACGGCTCCTTGGAGTCCATGTGCAGCGGGTTCTCCCCCTTCTCGGCCTTGCGCGGATCGTAGCGGAACAGGGGCCAGTGGCCGGAGGCCACCGCCAGGTCCTGCTGGCGCAGGTTGTTGGACAGATCCACCCCGTGGGCGATGCAGGGGGAGTAGCAGATCAGCAGGGAGGGGCCGTCGTAGGACTCCGCCTCCAGGAAGGTCTTGAGGGTCTGCACGTCCTTGGCGCCGAAGGCCACCTGGCCCACATAGACGTTGCCATAGGCCATGGCCATCATTGCCAGGTCCTTCTTGTTGGTGGGCTTGCCCCCGGCAGAGAACTTGGCCACTGCACCCAGCGGGGTGGCCTTGGAGGTCTGGCCACCGGTGTTGGAGTAGACTTCGGTGTCGAGCAACAGGATGTTGACGTTGCGACCGGTGGACAGCACGTGATCCAGCCCGCCGTAACCGATATCGTAGGCCCAACCGTCGCCGCCCACCAGCCAGACGCTCTTCTTCACCAGGCTGTCGGCGATCGCTTCCAGGCTGCGCGCCTCCAGCTTGTCGATGGTCGCCAGCCGTTCCCGCAGACGTTCCACCCGCTGGCGTTGTTCGAAGATCACCGCCTCCGAGTGCTGGTCGGCATCGAGCAGTTCGTCCACCAGTTCCTCGTCGATCTCCTTGCGCAACTGCTTGAGCAGCTCCCGGGCGTGCTCGTTCTGCTTGTCGATGGCCACCCGCATGCCCAGGCCGAATTCCGCAGTGTCCTCGAACAGGGAATTGTTCCAGGTGGGGCCGCGCCCGTCCGGATTGGTGGTATAGGGGGTGGTGGGCAGGTTGCCGCCATAGATGGAGGAGCAGCCGGTGGCGTTGGCGATCAGCATGCGGTCACCGAACAACTGGGTGGCGAGTTTGACATAGGGAGTCTCGCCGCAACCCACGCAGGCACCGGAGAACTCGAACAGGGGCTGCATGATCATCGCGCCCTTGAGGGTAGTCTGCCGCAGCTTGGTGCGGTCGAACTCCGGCAGTTTGACGAAAAACTCCCACCAGGCCTGCTGCTCATCGTGATAGGCGGTGTCAGCGGTCATGTTGAGGGCCTTGCGTTTCGGGTTCTGCTTGTCGCGAATCGGGCAGATCTCCACACACAGGCCGCAGCCAGTGCAGTCGTCCGGTGCCACCTGATAGGTGATCTTCAGGCCCTTCTCGAAGCCGCCGCCCTTGACGTTGGCACTCAGAAAACCCTCGGGTGCGCCGGCCAGGTCCTCCTCCCGGAAGACCTTGGAGCGGATCGCCGCATGGGGGCAGACCAGCGGGCACTTGCCGCAGTGTGTGCACAGGTCGATCTCGAGCTTCGGCCACTCCAGGGCGATATTGCGCTTCTCGTAGGCCGCGGTGCCGACGGGCCAGGTGCCGTCCGCGGGCATCTGGCTGACCCGGATCTGGTCACCCTGATTGGCGATGATCTTGGCGGTGACGGTCCTGACGAAATCGGGGGCGTAGTCGGGCACTACCGGTTTGCTCTCCTCTGGGTTGGTGATCTCGGTGGGCACCTCGACCTGGTGCAGTCCGGCCAGGGCGGCATCGATGGCGGCGAAGTTCCGCTCCAGCAGGCGTCGGCCCTTGCGTCCATAGGTCTTCTCCACCGCCTCTTTGATTAGGGTGATCGCCGCATCCCTGTCGAGGATCTTGGCGATGGCAAAGAAGCAGGTCTGCATGATGGTGTTGATGCGTCTGCCCATGCCGGTCTGGTCGGCGATCTTGTAGGCGTCGATCACATAGACGTCGAGCTGCTTGTTGATGATCTGGTGTTGCATGCGCGCCGGGAGGGTGTCCCAGACCGCCTCGGGGGTGGCAGGTGTATTGAGCAGAAAGGTCGCCCCCTGCGCGGCATGGTCGAGCATCTCGTAACGATCGACAAAGATCGGCTGGTGGCAGGCCACGAAACTGGCTTCGTTGTCCCCGACCAGATAGGTGGAGCGGATCGGTTTAGGCCCGAAGCGCAGATGGGAGATAGTCACAGCGCCGGACTTTTTCGAGTCGTACTGGAAGTAACCCTGGGCGAAATTGTCGGTCTGTTCGCCGATAATCTTGATCGAATTTTTGTTGGCCGAGACCGTGCCGTCAGCACCCAGTCCGAAGAAGACACAGGCGGTCACACCCTGTGCCGCTGCGGGCTTGAAAGACGGGTCCCAATCCAGACTGCTGTGGGTGACATCATCAAAGATGCCGACAGTGAAGCCGTGTTTGGGCTTTTCCTTGTCCAGTTCTTCGAAGATGCCTTTGACCATGGCCGGGGTGAACTCCTTTGAGGATAGCCCATATCGGCCGCCGGTGATGCGCGGCATGCTGTCGATGGCACCGCGGGTGAAAGCCACTGCAAAGGCGTTGACCAGGTCCTTGTAGAGGGGTTCGCCGTCCGCACCGGGTTCCTTGCAACGATCCAGCACGGCGATCTTCAGCACGCTGTCGGGAATGGCTGCCAACAGCTTGTCGGCGGCGAAGGGTCGGAACAGTCTGACTTTAAGCATGCCCACCGCTTCGCCTGCTTCGGCGAGGTGCTCCACCGCCTCTTCGACGGCGCCGATTCCCGAACCCATGAGCACGATGATGCGTTCCGGTCGATCCGCACCCAGATATTCAAACAGTCGATACTGCCGGCCGGTCAGCTCGGCGAAGCGGTCCATCCATTTTTGCACCACATCGGGTAGTGCTTGATAGTAGGGATTGACCGTTTCCCGGCCTTGGAAGTAAACATCGGGATTCTGCGAGGTGCCGCGAATGATCGGCCGGTCCGGGGTCATGGCCCGTTGGCGATGGGCGCTGACAAGTTCCTCGTCGATCATCTCACGAACGGTTGCGTGATCCGGCAGGCTGATCTTGTTGACTTCATGGGAGGTGCGAAATCCGTCGAAGAAGTGCAGGAAGGGAATACGTCCTTCCAGGGTCGCGGCCTGAGAGATCAGAGCGAAGTCGGCGACCTCCTGCACGTCCGCGGAGCAGAGCATGGCATAGCCGGTGGCGCGGCAGGACATTACGTCGCTGTGGTCACCGAAGATAGAGAGCGCCTGGGCCGCCAGAGAGCGGGCCGACACATGCAATACGGTGGGGGTCAGTTCGCCGGCGATCTTGTACATGTTGGGGATCATCAGCAGCAGACCCTGGGAGGCGGTGAACGAGGTCGATAGGGAGCCCGCCTGCAGGGCGCCGTGGATGGTGCCTGCCGCACCTCCTTCGCTTTGCATCTCGATCACATCCGGCACCGTGCCCCAGATGTTCTTGATGCCCCGGGCGGACCATTCGTCCGACCATTCGCCCATGGGTGAGGCAGGGGTGATGGGGTAGATCGCGATGACCTCGTTGGTCAGGTGAGCGATGTGCGCGGCGGCCTCGTTGCCGTCGATGGTGACCATCTTGTCTGGCATGAGCGGTATTCCTGAGTTGTGGTGTTTTCGAAATACTTCCCGAAGTGTATAGCATTAATTTTGGAGTAGAAAGGTGGCAATAGTATTGATGAGTATCAATGGATGATGGGTTAGGTATTTCGTAGGATGGACAATCGGGTGTGATTATTTTAAAAATTCAGTCTAGGAAAGAACAATAAAACCATCGGAGGGTCCACTCCTGAGTCAGTCATCTCATACTTCATCAGATAACCAAGCCTCGAAATAAGATAAAAGTATCACCTGTGGTCGGTGAGTCCATTGCGCGCATAAGGAGATCGATATGAAAGCAAACAAAAAAGCAGGCCTTACAAACTGGCGTCATTGGTTCTTGATGCCAATCCTCATAACCGGTGTTCTCAGTATCATTGCCAGTGGGGGTGGTGATGACGATGACACAACAAATGGCGAAGATACAACGGCAGAAAAGGTAACCATAACCGGTTCCGTCACTGGCAGCGGTGGAATTTCCGGTGTCCATGTGAAAACGGAAATGATCGATGGGGATGAATACACCGGAACCAGTGACGACAACGGTTTTTATCTCATAGAAGATGTACCAGTACCGAGTGATGGGCAATTGGTCTTGACCTATGAAAAGGTGGGTTATGCCACTTATCAACGATCAATTCCTGTGGCTGGAGGTGAGACCTACTCAGTCGCCGCCAGCCTGATGCCGTTCCACTTTATTGAAGAGAATATTGACGTCACTGTTGAACAAAACCTTGATATTCTCGATCCAGCTGATCCTGCTGGTGACCCGCTTGCAGAGATGGTTTTTCCTCCCAACAGCATGGGAGATAGTGGAGAGGTTATGGTCAGTGTAGGCGTTGGCGATCCGACAACAGAAGAAGGGGCGGCGGTATTCCCGGGTGACTACATGGCTGCCACAACAGAAGATGGTGAGCCGGACACACCTTTAGAAAGTATAGTGTTTACTGAAGTTACGATTACTGATGATCAGGGTAAGGAGATCACGAACCTGGCAGAACCGGCTACGCTAAGCGTGCGCCTACCGGATGAACTGCAACTCAAATACAGCGCTGGCGACAGTATCCCCTGGTGGTCCTACGACGAAACCAATGCCAGTTGGATTCGTGAAGACGCTGACCCAAGTACACCGGATGTCATAGACGATGCCTTGATCATCGATCTAAACGGTGACGGTGTACTGTATGCCCAAGGTAAAGTTACCCACATGAGTTGGTGGAATGTGGATGAACCGATCGATCAGCATTCCTGTGTTTGCACGACCGTTCTGGGAGATGATGGCAATCCCTTGGCAAATCAAATGCTGACGGCGGAAGGTGTGACATACAACGGAGTTTCCCAGCCAGCATCGACAGACAGCCAAGGGTTTGCCTGTGTAACGGTGAAACGCAGTACGGATACGGTTACGGAACGGATCAAGCTCTACGTGGACTTCGGTGGGTTGCGTTTCCACTATGATGTCATCGATCCAACCGAAGGCGATGTGGTCAATAACGAGATCTTTACGCCAACAATTGAAGGCAGCACAGTATACAATACGGGTGAATGCGTCACTCTGGCAAACAATATAACGGCCGCTTTCGATGGTGAAATCAACGGTACCGTGATCAATGAAGGAACCGGTTTGCCGGCTCCCGATTTCACCATCTACTCCAGCTTTGGCGAATCGGCCACCACCAATGCGAATGGCGAGTATGTCATGTCGGCACCGGTGGGTGTGCCGGTAAGCCTGTATGCGATAGGTCTGGTCAGCCAGACGGTAACCGTCCTCGATGCCGCCACCCCGCTGACGGTGAATTTCGTGATCCCCAATCAACCACCGGTCATCGAATCCCTGACTCGGGTGCCGGAGGAGGGTGCAGTTGAAAATGGCCAAACAGTGGCCTTGGCAGTTACAGCCACAGACCCTGAGGGTGGAAGTCTGAGCTACGCTTGGAGCGCGAATGCGGGCAGCCTCGACAACACGAATAGCACCTCAGTCAATTGGACTGCACCCGCCAGTGGATACGGGACTGCGACGATATCGGTCACCGTGACTGATGCTATAGGCGATCAGGCAAGTCAATCCATCGCCATCGTATACGGTGATGTAACGTCTGGTACCTCGCTCAGTTTCACCATCAAGGATAATGTACAGAGCGATCAACCGGTCTCGGGGGTCACTGTTGCACTCTATGATACGGACAATACAACGATTCTCCGCACAGAGACCAGCGATGCGAATGGGATTGTGGACTTCGGTGACGTGGGTAGAACCCGAGTAAGTTTCACGATCGTCTATGGACACGACCAGTTTATAACCAGCCTGACACTTCCCTACGGCATCATCCGAACTTATATTGACGTACCGACCGCAGAGGGTATCGTCTATTACACTCAGGATTCCACCTTGATGTTGTTGGATTATTATGCTTCTTTATATGCGGATCTCGATTACCTGCTGTACTATTATTATTTGGAGTATTTATTCGATAGTTGGCTTTACAGCCCCATAGGTACAGCAGAAATCTCACTGAACTCGGATCAAGTGATTGATGGTGCCTATCTTACACGCGTTCTCCCCGTATCGAGCTATTGGTACTATTGGTACACTGACTATACGGTGAGTACGGACGTCTATGCGACAGACTTGCAGCAGGATGATCGATTGACATTGTTGGCGATGACTCACGATGCACAGGGGAATCTGCTCAAGTGGGGGATGTTGGAGGATCAGGGCTACACAGACGGTGCTGCCTATACAGTCAACTTGTCACAAGATCCCGTTGGCCTGGGTTGGACGACCACACCCGAAACAGAGCTACAATACTTCGAGGCGTTAGGGTTTCGTCAGGGAGTCGAATACTATCTGGCAAGGGAAAGCCTGTCTCAGTCACCGAGTTCATCTGGTCTGTTGCCGGTTGCCATGAGCTTTCCGGCGGATAATTACTGGGTAGGTGGCGAGACCGATGTCAGTACTGTGATGTCTTTGAGCACCGCCAAGGCCTATACGACGCTTCCCCAGAGCGTTGATCTGCCGATACCGGATTACAGCTTCAGTTCTGTGACCTTGGATGGTACCAATCAAACATTGAGTTGGACCCTTTCCGGGACCAGTTCACGTGATCTGATCTCCATCGATTCACTCGGTTATAGTCAGGATCTGACCACGTATGTCGAGTGGCAGATCGTGATGCCGCCGGGATCAACGAGTCTGCGTTTGATGGAACTACCGGCTCCGGCGGATGCCTGGACCAGTACATCCTTGCTGTTGGGGTACACCTTCTATGCAAATCTCAGTGTCATGGACTGGGATCTCGTGGACGGTTACGATGAGGTCTGGGGCTTCTTCTTGTCAGGGGGTGATTTCGATGAGGATGCCAGTCTTGTTCAGGAGGGTACTTATGACTTGGTTAATCTAACTGTATTGGCGAAAGATGAAGCTACGATGGATACAACGATCGCATCTAAGCCTGTTATCCAGAACACTGCCGTCATACAGAAGATTGAACCATCGGCTATCTCTGGGCGTCTAGGAAAAGGAATGAGTAGTTTTAGTAGGCGTTGACAGCCAAGGTCATTATCCGACGTTACTTGGGTGGCCGCTGTGCGGCCACCTTTTTTGTGACGTCGAAGATGAATCATTCTCAATTTAAGAATCATACACTGGCATGCTTCACAACGAAGACTCGAACTAGAAGGTAGGCGAGTATTCCACCGAAAAGGATAGACACGAGATCCATTGGATCGAAACTGCCTGATAAAAAATAGGCCTGGGTGTTCTCAAGAATGATGACTTGATTGAACCACGCAGGAATATACTGAACGATGCAAGCAGAGATAAGAGGATGCTGGCCTATCTCAAATAGACCATCCAGGGCTATCCAAAATAGACAGATACCGAGCGGGCTGAATCGACTTTGGGTGAGCAGACCACAGGAGATCAGGCTAAAACCGAAAACATGAAGAAAGGTCGGTAGATGGTTGCCTATCAAGCCAAAGAGTCTTGGTGTCTCTTCGAAGAGACTGATCCATTCAGGTATAAAATAGGTCTGTGCGGATGGTCGGTCGAGTAGGTAGACTGCTATGCCCATGAGAAGCGCTGATAAGCCGATTATTACTATTGGCCAATGAGTTGTGTTGTAGTAATTCAACCGCTGCATAGCAAATGCATGATCTGAATGAATGTTGTTTGAATATACAGCCATACTCAAAGCATCGTACAGCACAAATTGTTATGGCAGATTTACAAGTCAGGTCAATTAGGGCTGTCTTCTGCCGGGTCGCTACATGCTTTCTCTTTTCGTTTATCGAGCAGACGATGCAGCAGCGGGAATCGTCTGCTGAGTCGTACCAGGACTTTTTTGGCATCCGATGAGTGACGCATCAACAGGGCAAGGCCGATCAGCAGGAGTGGGATGCCGACGGGGAAGGGTAGAGGGAAGGTGAGCAGTCCTGCGATCAGCAACACGACACTAACCAATATCATGAGTCATTTCCAGAGCAGCCTCATGAATGTTTGTGATTATTCGGACTAATCCGTATACCTGATGCCATGCTCTTCCAGCCAATATTGGAATCTGGCGATCTTGGTCTCCAGAGAACAGGTTGGCGGCAAATTGTCCAGGTAATGGCCGAAGCGCTCGCGCAAGGCAATCTGTTCGTCCATGGGCAGTGAGTCCCAGGGGATTGGTTTTGATTGCGAGGTGCTCATGACCAGGTCTTCTCGTTTGGGTTAAGCTGTTTGATGCTTTGCAGTCTAGCCATGCTAAGCACAAACCATTATGAAATTATTCTGACAATCTATTGACTGGTAAGCTGTAAAAGAATCGTCATGTGATCGACCATAAATTGATGTTTTTATAATATTACAAACTATTGATATTAAAATAAATAATGGGTAATTCACCTATCTTGTGGCAAGGGTAATTCCGAGCTTCTTTTTTACAAATAATTGGCTAGAATTGAGAGCTAATCAGATAACTACAAAACAGGGATAACATTCCGTGCCAGCAAGGGATAATCGTCGCCCCGCCTACATTTCCCGGTCGAGTTTACAAACACTGTTGGATCGATTGGTCTCAGCAGGTTATGCGTGTCTGGGTCCGACCGCGAAGGATGGAGCAATTCAATATCAACCCATCAACAACCTGAATCAATTGCCCAGAGGGCTGCGTAACGACCAGGAGCCGGGCCACTATCGCCTGCGGCAGGCTGACGATGAGCGGTTGTTTGCCTGGAATCACGGTCCTCAGGTTCTCAAGCCCCTCTGTTTCGCACCACAGGAAGTGGTGTGGCAGGAGCGCCAGACCGAATCTGGCATGTCCGTAAAACAAAGCATGCCTGCCACCAAACCGACAGCGGTGATCGGGGTCAGGGCCTGCGATCTGGCCGCCTTGAAGATTCAGGACCAGCATTTCATGCGGAAGGATTCCACCGACCCGCACTATCAGGCGAGGCGCGATCAGTTGCTGCTGATCGGTGTGGATTGTGCCGAGTCTGCGCAGACCTGTTTCTGTGCCTCGACCGGCGATGGTCCGGCTTTGGACGGTGGTTTTGATATCGGCTTGGCCGAACTCGCCGACGGGTTTCTGATCTGGACCGCATCGGCGCGGGGCACACCCTGGATCGAAGAGCTCGATCAACAGCCCGCTACGGATGATCAGTTGGCAGAGATGCTGCAGGCCACCGAAAATGCTGCGGCCGGGCAGTCCCGCCACTTGCCGAACGAGAAGAAGCTGACTCAGCTCTACCAGCGCCTGGGCCATTCCCGGTGGCTTGATCTGTCGAAGCGCTGTCTTTCCTGTGGCAACTGCACGTCGGTTTGTCCAACCTGTTTCTGCTATTCCTATGAGCATCACACAGCGATAACCGGTGATTCAGCAGAGGTGGTCAGATCTTGGGACTCCTGCTTCAGCGCCACCCACAGCGAGATGGGGTCATTCCAGGTCAGGAGTGGTATTGACCAACGCTATCGGCAATGGGCGACACACAAACTGGCAGGCTGGCAGGAACAGTTCGGTCGCAGTGGCTGTGTCGGCTGTGGGCGCTGTATCAGTTGGTGTCCGGTAGGTATCGATCTCACTGAGGAGGTTCAGGTGATTCTGAATGAGGGTAGCCGTGATGTTTGACCCCCATGTTCCACATCTCGCAATCATTGATAAACGGGTGCAGGAATCGCCCACGATATTTTCTCTGAGACTGCAGTATGAAGACACTGACCGTCAGGAGGCCTTCGAGTTCGCCCCCGGCCAGTTCAACATGGTCTCGCTCTTTGGGGTTGGCGAAGTGGCAATTTCCATTGTCAATGATCCTGAAGACAGCCATTTTTTCGATCACACGATACGCGTGGTCGGACGGGTGACCAAGGGTCTTGAGAAACTTCAGCCCGGTGACCGAGTCGGCATCCGCGGGCCATTCGGCCGTGGTTGGCCCATCGATGAGGCCATGGGACAAGACGTCCTGCTGGTGACCGGCGGTCTGGGGTGTGCGCCGCTGGTTTCGGTCATTCGTTACCTGTTGCGTCGGCGCGATCATTTCGGGCATATCCATATCCTGCAGGGGGTAAAACACGCCGACGATCTGATCTGGCGGGAGCAATACGAGGCCTGGTCCAAAGACCATGGCGTTAATGTCCTGTTGGCGGCCGATGTGGCGAGCCGGGACTGGCCTTGGCAACAGGGTCTGGTGACCGAACTGATCAACCAGGTCAATCTGCGTCTCGAACGCACGATCACCATGCTTTGCGGCCCCGAGATGATGATGTTGGCGGCAATCGCCCAATTACGCGAACTGGGACTGGCTGACCACAAGATCTGGCTCAGTATGGAGCGCAACATGCATTGTGGGTATGGCCAATGTGGACATTGCCAGGTGGGGCCCCACTTCGTGTGTAAGGACGGACCGGTGTTCTGTTATTCGGAACTCGCCGATTTCTTTGGAGCCAAGGGATTCTGATGAGAGCCGGATCTACCGACGACACAGCGCAGCATGGCGAAACGGCACTCATGGGATCCTCAACGATAAAGGCCGGGTGAGATGACTCGCAAACCAAAACTAGCCGTACACAAATTCAGTTCCTGCGACGGTTGCCAGTTGGCACTGCTGAATCTGGGTGAGCCGTTACTCCTGTTGCCGGAACTGGTGGATATCGTGCACTTTGCCGAGGCGGGTCCACTGGATCCGGACGCCCAGGTCGACGTGTCATTGGTGGAAGGTAGCATCTCCACACCGCATGACGTCGATCGCATCAAGCAGGTCAGGGAGAACAGCGGCTACCTGATCAGCATCGGTGCTTGCGCCACCGTAGGTGGATTGCAGGCCCTGGCCAACTTCACCGACCGAGACGCCTGGATGGGACAGATCTACAGCAATCCGGAACATATCGATGCATTGCAGAGCTCCAGTGCCATTGCCGACCACGTGAAGGTGGACCTGGAGATCCCTGGCTGCCCGGTCAATTCGGGGCAGGTGTTGAAGGCCTTGCGGGACCTGTTGTCCGGCATCGTGCCGCGGTCTGAAAGCCAATCCCTGTGCATGGATTGCAAGCGGTGCGGTGTGGTCTGCACCCTGGTGACCAAAGGCGAGCCCTGCATGGGACCGGTTACCATCGCAGGATGTGGTTCTCTGTGCACCTCCCTGGGGCGGGCTTGTTACAGTTGTTACGGGCCTACGCCCCTGGTGAATGACCAACCACTCACCGCTCGGTTCAGCCAGCTGGGCCTGGACGAAGCGGCAGCGACCCGCCGTTTTCACTTTATCACCAGTCATGCGCCAGCCTTCAAATCAGCCGGTGAGCGGCTGAAGGCCGAGGAGGAATAGAGCAATGGATGAATCCCGCGAGATTCATATCAATGTGCCGGTATTGACCCGGGTCGAGGGTGAGGGCGCCCTGGAACTGGACGTGAGCGGCGGCCAGATCGACAATCTCAAACTGCGTATCTACGAGCCTCCCCGGCTATTCGAGAAATTCATCGAAGGCTACGAGTGCGATCAGGTGATCGACATGGTGGCGCGCATCTGCGGGATCTGTCCGGTGGCCTATCAGATGAGTGCAGTGCAGGCCTTTGAGCGTCTGTTCCAGTTCGATCCCGGTCCCTGGGTCAGGGACATGCGCCGGGTGATGTATTGCGGGGAGTGGTTGCAGAGCCATGCATTGCATGTGCATCTTTTGGCGGCGCCGGACTTCCTGGGATTCGATTCGGTGATCGGCATGGCGGCGGATCACCCTGAGGCGGTGCGCCGGGGTCTCAAGCTGCAGGGCCTGGGCAACGACCTGATCGCCCTGTTCGGCGGCCGTTCAGTGCATCCGGTCGGCGTTCGGGTCGGTGGCTTTTACAAGGCACCGGCGGAAGCGGCGGTAGCGGATATCGTCAGACGCTTGGAAGAGGCCCTGCCGGAGGCCGAGGCATTGGTGGGTTGGACCACCGGGCTCGAGATCCCGGATGACGATCAGACATTTGTCAACGTCGCCCTGACTCATGCTCAGGATTACGCCATCGGTGAGGGACGCTTGATCTCCGATCAGGGATTGGACATCGATATCGCCGAGTTCGATGCACATTTTCGCGAGATCCACGTGCCACACTCTACCTCCCTGCATGCGGAGTTGGACGGCAAGCCCTATCTGACCGGGCCTCTGGCGCGCTTGAATCTCAATGCCGAGCGCCTGCCGGAGTCGGTCAAGGCCCTCATGGAAGGCTGCGGGGTGGACTTTCCCAGCCAGAATATGTTCCACAGTGTAATAGCACGTGCCCTGGAGACCTACCTGGCAATCCATGAGGCGCTGCGTCTGCTGCGGGACTACCGAGTGCCGGACAGCCCGGCCAGGGCGGTAACACCGATTGCCGGCGTCGCTTATGGCTGTACCGAGGCCCCTCGAGGCATCCTCTGGCATCGTTACGAGGTCGATGCTGAAGGCCGGGTGACCCAGGCCCGCATCGTACCGCCCACCAGCCAGAACCAAGGGCGGATCGAAGAGGATGTCAGACTCTCATTACTTAACCTGGGGTTGGACAAGGATGATGCAACCATCCGTCTGCGCGCCGAACAGGTGATCCGCAACTACGACCCCTGCATCTCCTGTGCAACGCATTTCCTGAAACTCAAGATCAACCGTTGAGCAGACGCATCATTGGAATCGGCTCCCCCTTCGGGGCCGATTCGCTCGGCTGGCGGGCGATCGATCTGCTGCATGATACTCCTCTGAACGATGCAGAACTCATCAAGCTGGACCGTCCGGGCAGCGATCTGATTCGCTATTTCGAAGGGGGGGCGGAACTGGTCTTGATCGATGCGATGAGGTCTACCGGTGCAGTGCCAGGTACCCCGGTGGCAATAAACTATGCGGATCTCTGTGCTGGGGATTGCCTGACCTCTACCCATGGTATCGGGGTGGCCGAGGCGCTGCAGATGGCGGAGCAACTGATGCTCCTGCCGGACAAGCTGCAACTGATCGGCATCCAGGCCGGCCCTGATCTGACATACCTTCCGGAGATTCGACTGGCTCCTCTGCTTGCCCTCTTGGACGCTCAGTCTGAGTGATATTCATTCAACAGATTTTCTTTCCAGTGCCGTTAATTTTCTGTAACACGCTTGCAGGATTGGAAGATGGCGCCAAAAACCATTGGTCGTTTCAAAATTGGTAAACAACTGGGTTCCGGCAATCAAGGCACGGTCTATCTTTGTGCGGATACCGAACTGCAGCGCCGGGTGGCGATCAAATTACTGAATAAGTCCCTGGCGGAGGAGACCTACCGGGCGGAGGCCCGGGCCATGAGCCAGCTGCAGCACCCGAACATCGTTTCCATCTATGAGGCGGGGATGCACAATGGCACGCCTTATCTGGTCTTCGAGTTTGTCGAGGGGCTACTGCTCGCCGATGCCATCCGTGCCGATAAGCTGGATCATGCACAGAAACTCGCAGTGTTTCGGGGCCTTCTGGAAGGTGTCAGCCAGGCCCATCGGGCGGGTATCGTGCATCGGGACCTGAAGCCGGGGAACATCATGCTCAACGGTGAACAGGTCCCCAAGGTCATGGACTTCGGCATCGCCCGCCTGCTCTCCGGGGGCAAAGCGCAGGATGAGCAGTTGATTGGCACGCCCCGCTATCTGGCGCCGGAATATATCAGCCGAGGCGAGGTGGGTCCGCAGAACGATGTCTTCGCGCTCGGCTTGATCATGGATGAGGTGCTCACCGGGATGCCGGTGTTCAGTGGCCAGAATCAGCAAAAGGTGATGGACAACATCCTGCAGATCACGCCCAAGCCGCCTTCCCAGTTCAATGAGGCGGTGGATGAAAAACTTGACCGTTTCATCATGAAGGCGCTGGAAAAGGATCCGGATGGTCGCTATAGCGATGCCACGGACATGCTGCAGGCCTTCAACGATCTGTTCCGGGCCAGTGTGGTGGACGACATCGAATCCGATGCGGGACACGGCACCGTCGAGTTTCTGCTGCGGCGCATGAAACGCAAGAGCGATTTTCCCGCCCTCTCCCAGTCGGTGCGCAGCATCAATGCCATGGCTCAGGCCAGTGACAAGGATGTGAATCATATCGCCGGCGTCATCGTCAAGGACTTTGCCTTGACCAACAAGATCCTCAAAGTGGTCAATTCCGCTTTCTATGGGCGTTTCTCCGGTCGCATCGGCACCGTCTCCCGGGCCGTGGTGGTCCTGGGGATTCATGCCATTCGCTCTCTGGCGGCCTCGCTGATCTTTTTTGAACACATTCAAGACAAGGACCAGGCGGAGCAGTTACGCGAGCTGGTCTCATCGGCCATGTTCAGCGCCACCTTTGCCAATCAGGTGGCTAAGGATATGGATAAGAAGCAGGCGGAAGACTTTTTTCTCTCCGCCATGCTGCGGGATCTTGGCAAGATCCTGGTGGCCTTCTATCTGCCCGAAGAAGCCAAAGAGATTGAGCGGATGATTCATCAGCAATCGATAGATACGCTGAATGCACAACGCAACGTGTTGGGTGTAACTTACGAGAAGATCGGCATCGAAATCGCTCAGCTATGGAACTTTCCCAAATCCCTGACCCAATCCATGCGGCACTGGAAAGATGGAGAAACCCCCAAAAACCTCACCGACAAACGCAGAATGGTCGCCGAGTTTTCTAAACAGGCCAGTGAGCTAATGGTCGAGAAGGGTTTGGAGAATAAACAAGCGGTCGACAACCTGCTGGATAAATATCAGACTGATCTGGCTCTGGACAGGAAGAAGTTCAAGGCCCTAGCGAGTCAGGCCTTCGATGATTTCCACGAAGTGGCCAAGGCCCTGTCGGCGGATATCTCCCAGTCATTCGTGCGCAAGCTCTCGAGCAGTATCGAACAGCGCCAGGATAAAAGGTCAGCGGCCGGCAAACAGACTGCGCCCGCAGAAGACGATGGACTTGGGGAGACCCAGATCCTGGATGGCGAGGATCCGGTTGATCAGGAGGACGACACCGAAGTGATCGACCGCCGGGGGGCTGCGCATGATGCGGAAGCGATGCTGATGGACGGTCTGCAGGAGGTCACCGGACTCCTGGTCGGGGAATACAGCGTTGCGGAGATCTTCAATGTCGTGTTGGAGAGCATGTACCGATCGATGGATTTCAGACGGGTAGTGCTCGCCCTATTGGAACCCAAGTCGGGCCAGATGGCCGGGCGCCTCGGTTTTGGTGAAGACGCGGACGGGTTCATCAAGGCGTTCAAGTTCCCCATCAAGTACAGTGTGGATGTCTTTCATGGCGCGCTCAAGAACGCAGTGGATGTGTATATCGCCAATACTTCGGATGCAAAGATGCAGGCCGATATGCCCGAGTGGTACAAGCGGATATCGGATGCCGGTTCCTTCCTGTTGTTTCCCCTGGTAGTCAACAAACGGGCAGTTGGATTGATCTATGCCGACCATGCCAGAGCCAACGGACTGGAGATCGACAAGACCAAGCTCAATCTGTTGAAGATGCTGCGCAACCAAATCGTCCTGGCGGTCAAATCCTGATTTCACGGCCTGTCGAGCATCAGGCCTGCTGGAAACCGAGGGTCTTTTGTAAAGTTCGCCTTGGGTTATTTCGGTTAATCAGCAAATGCTAGAAGACTCGGTGATCAGCCTAAAATAGTAAATTAATTCCTATTGTGGCCGGGATATCCCAAAAAGATGGTCGAAATTTCCCAATCATTAAGGGTAATTTAAGGTTGTCTGGCTAGGATTGAACTCGACCATGCAGGCGGTCCCGTCATTCATCAGTTGAGTGCCGAGGATAACGAGCACGCCATAAAAGCCTCTCAAGGTTGAGGACTGATAATCGCGGAGGAGCAGTGACAGGAGGAATCAATCAACCACTGTAACGAGGTCAGCCATGTTCAGGTACTTGCGAATACCCAGAATGCTGACACTGCTCGCAGGCATATCACTCATGCTGCTCGAGGTTATGCCGGTCGTAGTTGCGGACAGTGATTTCGAGTCCATAGAGACAGCTACCACTCAAGATAACGATAACACCGACACCGATGGCGAGACCATCGAACTGAACGAGGACGGCATCATTGAACTGCCGAAAAACCGCTTCAACATCATGATGAACTACGAACTGGGCATGCACTGTACCGGTTTCGAGTTCGCCTATTGCTGCGTGTTGCCGCCCTACAACTCCATTCTCGCTCAGGTTGTGAAGACTCAGCAGAGTGAGCAGGGGCAGGGCGCCTTTGCCCGTCTCCTGGAAGGTGATCCGGTCGAGGGGCTGGATGCCCTGGGCCGGCAGACGGTGTTGCGTGATCCCGATCTGGATACCGACGGCAACTTCCAGAAATATGTGCTCGAGTACTGGCATGAAGCTCAACCTCGTCAGACGCGACCCCAAGTCGTGCCTCAGACATCGACGCTGATCAGTGCGGTGGAGGGTAATTCCCTGCTGATGTGGAATACCCTGGCCGACTCCGCTGTGCTGAATCCCGATGGTTCACTGGTATTGTCCGGACAGGACGGTCATCCCACCTGGAACGGGGTCAGTGGCGCGATGCTCGGAGATGGCGATTTCGACGATCCGACCGACGACTACTGGAATGCGGTGTGGAACCATATCTATATCTACCAGGGACTGGAAGGCGAGAACCCGCACAACTCGTCGCTGGAGAAAGACAAGATCCGTCTCGGAGTGACCGGGCATGTCGAGTACCCGGACGATTGCGGGGCCGGTCTGCACCCGATGGGACCGGTCACCCAGCAGGGGCTTCCGACTAATCCGGCTGTTTCCAATGACTGCGGCGGTGCCTCCAACGGCAATGTACTGACCTTCTCCGGAGAGCACGGCACCATCGTTTACACTCAGATGAAGGTGGTCGAGAATCTGCCCATCACCCTCACCTCGCCACGCATCTGGGAGGCCCTGGGTCTGCCCCTGACCCCCTTCGAAGACTCCATCAACTTCTTCGCCGACCCTGGTGCCATGTACGAGGACTCGGTGCGCCCCTTCGTGGCGATGAAGGCCCGGCTGCGTCATTATGACGAAAATGCCTACGGCGGCATGGGAGATCCGGTGTTGCAGGACGGCATGCCGGTGGAGGGCTTCGGCACCGCACCGATCGACATACCCAATTGTGAGCGCTGCCATTCCGAAGTGGATACCACCAATTCACCGCACCGTTCGGGGGACGAGGTGTGGCCCCTGGTGAAGCAGGAGTATGACTTCTGGATGAGCTATTACGGCATCACCAGCGAAGACTCTGATTGGTATGCCCGACTCAAGAGTGCGGCGATCAGTATCCTCGGGCTGCATGACAAGAAGCACGGTACCGATTTTCTCAAGGACTACCCGGCCTGTTCGACTCCCGAGGAGTGTGATGCCCTGGCAGCCGGTCTGTCTGTGGAAAACACCCGTCCCGTGTTTGTCCAGAGCACCCGCATCGGCACCAGCACGGTGCTCTGCCAACGTTGTCATGCGGACAATGTGGTCGCACAGGTCAAGTCGGCCAGGTTTATCGATGAGCATGGCAACGACAAGCTGATCCTGCCCATGTCGGAGGCGATCCATCAGACCCACCGGGGGACTGGCGAGGGTGGGCCGATCACCTTTACCGATAGCCTGGGTCGATTCGGTGGCTGCCAGGGTTGCCACCCGGCGCACCGCTCGAATGGTGACATGGCCGGCTATCCGATCACCGAGACCGGTGACAATTTCTATGCAGACACCGACAACCGGCTCGGCGCCGGTGGCTGCTTCGTCGGGCGAGACGTACACTCCAATCCGTTCAAGGATATCGATGGCGCGGGTACACCGGAACATCTGAATGCGATCGGCGAGTGGCTGCGTGACAACGTGGCGCACAACCAGGCCGGTCTGGCCGGCAGCGAGCGCGACGCCCGGGGTATCTGGTGCACCAACTGCCACAACCAGTTGAGTCAGGAGATCTGGAAGCAGGAGAATATGGAGGACCTGGTGCACGATATACCGGCCCCAGGTGCGACCAATATCCGCTCCCTGGCCTCTTTGGATGAGATCGCCGACGCCGTGGGCGTGGATATCCAACAGGCCATAGACTGGCTCGATCCACGGGATCCCGAGGTATTTCCGGCAGACGGTGCAATTCGCGTCAATGAAGAGACCATGGCCATCTGGCGGCGCGATCCCGGGCTTTGCGCCTACCTGGGTGGCAGCACCGATCCGGCTCTGGACGCCAACGTCGCCACCATCGAAGTGGCGGGGACCGTCGCCCAGTGTACCAGCGGTGCAGCATCGCCCGGTCCCGACTGCAACCGGGACGGTTCACCGGACTTCCAGATCTGCGGCAGTTTCGATGCAGACGGGGATTTCACGGTGAACATTCTAGACTTCTGCACCACCGACGACTGCGTGACGGCCGCCCAGGGTGAGCTTACAGCATCCCTGGCGGCGGCGGTGCCCTTCTCGGCGGCTACCGACGGGCGCGACCATTGGCTGGCCGCCGGCGACCCCCACTGTGCGGATTGCCATACCGCACCCTATGTGGAGCAAAGCGGGCATATCAATGCCTATTCGCCGTTCAACTATCCACGCAAGGCCGCTCTGATGCGTTACTCGCGAGGCCATCGGGACATCACCTGCCAGGGTTGTCACGAATCGATCCACGGGCTCTATCCCGTGGCGCCGGATCTGCAGGCGGGGCCGGGCACCGATGGTGTGGATGCGACCAGTTACGCTCAGGCGGCCTATCTCAACAGCGATGACAGTCATGGTCCGTTGAAGTGCGGTTCCTGCCACATCTACAAGACCCTGGCGGACGGCATGCAGGGGCAGATTCCGGTGCGTATCTGCGCCCCGGGCGAAAACGGCGGTAACTGCGACCAGGGCGATGGTCTGTTGTACCGGGGTACGCCCATCGACAGCGACTTCGATGCCGCGGTGAGCTGGGCCCATACCTTCACCGATGAGCACGATCCGCGACAGGACTTCTGTGTGAGCTGTCATGCAGCGGAAAATCATGAGGTCCTGCCGAATGAGAAGGAGTGGTTGGAGCACTCCATGCTGGGTCGGGTCTCGCGCAAGACCATGGACCAGGTGGAGATCCTGATCTCCGGCGCGGTATTCGGCTCCACGTCTCCCCAAGACACGGTCTGCACCGGCTGTCACGGTGATGAGTGGGAGAAGGTGGCGTGCAGCGGTGACGACGGCGTCCAATGGAAGCTCCATCTGTCTGAAGGGCGTGTCGCGGAGAGTGTCTGGGAGCGAGTTTCGCGCGATACGACTGGAACAACCTGCGGTTGGTAAGGGGCGATACCGCAGTCTGCCAGGACGGCAGGCGGGTATCGCATTTTGTGAGGAGGGAAATCCCCATTCCCTCCTTATTTTTTTCCAACAGAATTCTTGCGGACGGACGTGGTCAGCAGGCTACACCGCGTTCGATCAATTCCCTCAAGCAAGAGGAGGATACATGAAACGAATCAAGCAAATCGTCCTGGCAGCCCTCTGCTGGATGACGACAAACTATGCCGGGGCCGTACCGGTACCCGCAGGACTGCCCTCGGATACCTTGGCCCTGGTGGTCGACAAGCCGATTACCTTTTCCCAACTCAATACTCAACTCAACAGCTCCGCGGTGGTTGGGCTGTCGACACCCGCCTTGGGCTCGTCACAACGCGGTACGGTGCTCTTGACACTGCTGGACAAGGCCATCAGCCTCAATCTCATGTACCTGGATGCGATCAAACAGGGCAGACACCAAGAGTTGGACTACCAGCGTGAGCTCAAGACCTTCTCCGCCGGCCTGCTTGCCGGGCTTTATCGCAAACACTATCTGCGCCAGGGACTTGAGGTCAGCGAACAGGAGATCCAGGACTATTTCAACAAACACTTTTTCACCGACAGCGGTCTGACCGAACGTCTGCGCGCAGTGATCGAAGCCAAGCTGAGGAAACAGCAGTACACGGCTCGTAAGCGCGCATTCAGAGCGCATCTGCGCCAGGGCCAGGGCGTCGAGATTCATCGCGAGAGACTGCATCCGGAGGAGGATAAGCAACGCGGTGCTACCGAGGTTGTGGCCGAATATGGCGGCGAGCGGATCTCCTGGGGGGAGGTGCGGGAACATCTGAGTACCTCGAACCATGCGCTGGACCTGGACCGTCGACTCGAGGCGCTCGAACGTTACCTCGACAATGAACTGATGGTGATGAAGGCTGAACAGGCCGGCTTGGATAGGGACCCGCACTATCTCAAGCGACTCGCGGAGTTTTCCAAGACACACCTGGTCAATACACACCGGGAGAAGATCATGGCCGGATGGCAGCCCAGTGATGCGGAGTTACGTGAATACTATATAAGGCATCGTGAGCGCATCGCCTTCAGGGAGCACCGCAGGCTAAGAATGGTAGTCTTGTCGACCCGGGAAACGGCCGAACAGGTCAAAGCGAGCATCGAGCGCGGGCAGATCACCCTCTATGAGGCAGCCGTCAAGCATTCCATCCAGCCCGGGGCGAAGCAGACCCTGGGGGATTTCGGTTGGGTTGAAAGGGGCAGCGGTTTCCCGGACTTGGATGAGCTGGCCTTCTCCCTGGAACCGGGTGAGTTGGGCGGTCCGGTCCAGTCACCGGCCGGTTGGCACCTGCTGCAGGTAACCGATCAGCGGCAGTCACAACATACCCAATTCGCTGATGAGACGACCCGCCGGGCGACCCGGCGTCTGCTCCTCAAGGAGCGGCTCGATCAATACGCGGTCGAATTACGCAAGACCGGCTATCCGGTGTCGGTGTATGAGGACAATCTGAACCGGTTGTTGCGCCAGGAGGCGAACTGGATGGCCGCCAAATCGAAAGCGATGGCGGACAATCCTCAGCGAGCCCAGCAGATCCTGGACGGTATGCGTTCGATGGTCGACTGAAGCGCCTCTCTCGGGACGGGGGTGCCGATCCTCGTTCCGGGAGACCGGCTGCCATGGGACAGTGATATGTTCGGAAGGCTCTTGAAGACGCTGCTGGGGCTGCTCTGGGTGGGTGGATCGTTCACCCTACCGGCCGCCGGTTTGGTATCGCCGGCGATCGCGCCGGTGTTGCTGGCCCGCCAGCTGGACAGTCACACGCCGCCGCGCATCGTCGATGTGCGCAGCCCCGAGGAGTATTCGGCAGGGCATATACCCGGTGCCGTGAATATTCCCGCCCCTGTGATCCGCGACCGGGTTGACGAGCTCAAACAATCCGCCGAACTGGTGCTCTATTGTAATGACGGCCTCTATACGAAAGTCGTTGAGCTATTCTTGATCAACCAGGGGGTGGCGCATTTTTCCCATCTGGCGGGCGGTTTTAAGGCGTGGGACCGTGCATTGCTGCCAGTGATGATCGAGACTCACTGAGAGGATCGGTTGGAGCCCCGGCCATCTCGTTAGCGGTAAAAGGCTAGCTGGCGCCAGGTCAATGCCTCATAACTGGGCGACGTCGAGCAGCAATTGGGAGACCTGTCTTAACAGATCCTCGCTCGCGTGGTTGAGGGTCTGCATATCTTGCGGGGTCACGCTGTGCTTGCTGTAGTGTTTGTCGATCAGATGGATGCTCACTTCGTGGACCCGGTCGTGATATTTTTCCAGCTCCTTAAAGCTTGCCAGATGTCCATAGCGCCTTTGCCCATAGTCGTAATACCAGCGGCCGAAACGGCAATGGGTCGGTTGCAGGGCGGGGGGCTTGAAACTGGCGTCTCCCAACAGGGCCTGCTCGATCTGGTTCATCCATTTACAGTGCTCCGCCTCGATCGAGAGCAGGGTGACATAGTCATGCTGGACCTCACTCGACGCCTTCGACTGCCAGATCTCCGGGGCATGATAGGCCTTCACCCAACCGGGAACGGCATCCGCGAACATGGGCATGGCTATGTGATAGCCCTGCGCGCATTCACAGCCCAGCCTCAATAATTGTATGCCATGCGCCTCCGACTCCACACCTTCGGCGATCACTTCTCGATCGAAGGCCCGCGCCAGACTGATGACGCCCTCGACGATGCTCAGGTCGCCGTCGTCCTCGAGCATGTTGCGCACGAAGCTCTGGTCGATCTTGAGGATTCGGGCCGGCAGGCGACACAGATAGGTCAAGGAAGAGAAGCCAGTGCCAAAATCGTCCAGGGCGGTCGAGATGCCGAGCCCCTGCAACTCGCTGATGACCTTGGTCACCCGGTCGATGTCAATCAGTGCCTCGGTCTCGATCAGCTCGAACTCCAGGTTGTCCCGGTTGAGATTGGGGTGTGAATCGATCACCTCTTTGACCATGCTGACAAAACCTGACTCTTCCAATGAGCGGACCGAGACATTGATGCTGATGATCAGATTGATGTTCTGCCCCTGCCAGGTGGAGAGTTGCTGAACCGCACGGTTCAATACCCAGCGGTCCAGGGTCAGAATCAGTTGATGATCCTTGATATCGGCGAGAAACTCGTTATGCGTCAACAGCCCCTTCTCCGGATGCTGCCATCTGACCAGGGCTTCTACGCCATACACCACGCCCTCACGCATATTGACCTTGGGTTGGTATTGCAGGCGAAGTTCATTGTTTCGGATCGCGACTTCCAGGCGATCCCTTTCGACACTCCACTTCTGCAGTTGCAGATTTTCTGCGATATCGAATAGCGAGAAATCGTTGCGCCCGTTGACCTTGGTCAGATACATGGCATGGGCGGCGTGACGTAACAGGGTATCGGCATCACTGTTGTCATCGGGATAGAGGGTGGCGCCGATGCTGGCAGTCAACGGGATGCTCTGGTCGTCCAGGGTATAGGGTTGACGGAGCATTTTCAGGATACGGCCGAGGGCCTCTCGGCATTCGCTATCATTGTTCAATCCCCCCAGCAAGAGGGTGTATTCGTCACCGCCCCAGCGTGCGATGGTGTCCCCATCACGGACAGTTCTCGAGAGTCGCCCGGCGACGGCCACCAACAGTTGATCGCCAATATCTTCGCTCCAGCTGCGATTGACCGATTTGAAGTCGTCGAGGTCGAGATGACACACGGCCAGTAATGTGCCGTCACGTTTGGCCGCACCCATGGCCATGCTCAAGTGGTCCAGGAACAGCCTTTGATTGGGCAGATTGGTCAATGGATCATAGAAAGCCAGGACATCCAGTTCTTCCTGGGTCTTTTGCAGCGCCGCCTCGACCCGTTTTTGCTCGCTGATGTCGACAAAGGTGTTGATCAGCACCGGCTGTCCATGCAGCTGCATGCTTTCGATGCTCACCAACAGGGTGAGGAGGCGGCCGTCCTTGGTTCGATGGATGGATTCGAAGGACTCATGGCCTTCCACCTCGATTCTTGCCAGATCATGCTTGCGAACTTCGCTCGCCTCATCGAGGGCGACATCCATGGGTCTGAGTTGGGCAAACTCTTCGTGAGAATAGCCCAGCATATTGTGCGCCTGGCTGTTGAATGAGAGCGGGGTGAAGGTCTCGGTATCGAGGATCACCACACCGATCGGGATATTCTCGAAAATTGCGCGAAACTTCTCCTCGCTGCGCCTCAGTTCTGACTCCACCACCTTGCGCTCGGTGATATCCTCGCCGGACGAGAGTGAACCGATCACCTTACCGGCATGATCCCTGAGCAGGGTAATGTTGCAGGAGACCCAGCGTATCGATCCGTCTCTGCACAGGAGTCTGACATCCTTGACCTGGTTCAAGGCCGTTTCGTCACCCCGGTAGAGGCGGTTGAGAATCTTGTCGACGTTTTCTCTGTCCTCGTCAGGGATAAAATAGTTACACCAGTTCTTGCCGATAATTTCCGGCTCATCGTACCCCAGTAATTCGCAGCCTTTCCGGTTGATCAGGGTGACCCGGGCCTGCACGTCGAGCGCGACGATCATCACACCGGCGACCTGAAGATACTGATCGGCGAGTTTCTCCGAGAGGCGGTATTGGGCTTCACTATGCCAGTGATCGAATGCCCGGGAGAGGGTCTGGGCGATGATCTTCAAGAGTAATACCTCATCGTCCGACCAGGCTCTGCCCTGATCCAGGGAGTCAAAACCGATAAGGCCCTGCCATGCCCCCCCCCAGTCAAGAGGCACACTGATGATGGATTGAAAATCGCAGGCCTCGAATATCGCCCTCAGCGCGCCGTTATCTTGCCGGATGTCCCGGCGCTTCAGTTCCAGGGCCTTGCCCCGTTCCAGCTGGTCGATGAATGGTTGGAAATCACGGATTCGACAATCGCCCAGGGATTCCAAGCCGGACTGCGTAGCATACCTGCGCCATTCATGGCTGCACCGAAAGGTCACATCATCATGTTTCTGAAACAGATAACACCGGTCCGCCCGGGTGAAATGGCCGATTTTGTGGAGGGTGCTTTCGATGATTCTATCGACGCTGTCCGGTTGCAGGTCGATAAGTGCCGTAGCGAGTTCGGAGATCAGCTGCTCGAACTCGATGCGCCGCCTGAGTTGTCCCCTGGATTCTACAAGATCACTCGACAGGCGTTTTCGGTCGGTAATGTTTCTGCAGGCGCAGATGAGATACTCATCGGTCCCGTCAGAGTAGAGTCGGGCATTCAATTCGACGGGAATCAGCTCGCCGTCCTTGGTTCGTTGTTCGGTCTCGAACAACAGTTGGTCATGCTCACGGTATTTCTTGATCAGTTCATGCCACCCCAGCTCGTTGCTGACATGGGTAGATATGTCGTGTACGCGGAGTTGGAGAAACTCTTCACGAGCATAGCCAAGGTGGGAATATGCGATTTCGTTCGCGTCGAGAAATCGGCCGGTGCTGGGATCTACGATGTACAGGCTGTCGCTGCTCTGATCCACCAGATGGCGGAAGAGCGCCAGCTCATCGGTCTTTTGCTGTTGTAAGCGCCGTGCCTCTTCTTTCGCGTATTGCACCTTCCTGCGCCACAGTTTCAATCCCCGACTGATGGTGTTGTAACTGGCGCCACCCAAGGCTTCTCTCAGAAGCTCGTAGGTCGGCGCAATCCCCTCGCGTGACAGGCGTTCTGCCGCATCCATGGCACGTTGTATGGCAGGCGTGGGTTGTTTCATCAGTCAATCGCATGCAATGGCGTTTTTCATGCATAGTAGTCTACTACCAATTTCCCAGGAATGATCTAGGTCATTCCCTAAGCTATTGTTAAAATATAGAAAATTACTTCCTAAACTGAGCTTTTATTGCTGCGATGAAGATTGCTGGGTTCAAGGTTCTAAGGGTGGCTGGACTTTGGCTTCCAGGCACAATCATGAGACTTGAACACAGGACCTCGGTCCCCATGTGAATCAATCCTTGTGGAATGCATCATCCGCTAGAGTCAACTGGCTTGAAAACCACTATGCCTTATCCCATACTTTTTATGAGGGATTATAGATATCTGGAACTAAGGAGAGTTACATGAAAATTCCAACCTTACGACTATTCGTCAGCTTAACCTGCTTGACTCTGCTCCTCGCAGGCTGCGGCAGTATGCCTTGTCACAAGCTCGAAGGTAAATCCCTAGCCATCTACGAGGATCACACAATCCCCGCCAATACAGGCATTAGTACGGGTGTGTATACGGAAGTGGATGGTTTTCGTTACCTCAACATCACCGTCGAATTCGAGCAAAACGCGAGTACCGAGAGTCCGGTTTCCCTGGGGATCGTATTTGCACACGACACCAACGGGAAGTGGGGTTCAAGACGCTATTTCACCTTTGAGGAGAATTTCAATCCACCCGCCGACCCGCAGATGATCACCCTCAGCGGTAAGGGAAGCTGGCATGGGCTGCAGCAGCAGAAGAGCAGCTATACAGCGCGATTGCCCGTGATGGGGCCATATGTTCAGGTCTTTCCGTTCAATCATCACGATGCGGATCGCGATCTCAGTGTCGTGCTGTATCTGACCCGGTGAAGCTCAGCGACTAACGCCGGGCCGGATTGGTGATCCCTTTCGACGAAACAGGAGGTGATGGAAGGCAGGCTTGAAGAGTGTCAAGGATACGCTCCAACTCACAAGGAGAGGGCCGTTCTGCGCTCTGATGATGAATTGGAGAAGTTGTAACGGCCAAGAGAGGTCGTTCAGGAGGAACCGATGGCAAAAAAACCAACAGTAATCAAACAAAAACCTGTCAGCTTGAATCTCAAGCTGCATTTACAGCAGGCAGAGGGAGAAACTTTACCCCCCGTATTGGCTTATGTTTTTGACCGCAATGGGGGATTCATCACATCCGCACCTTTGCCTAACGAACCGGACGGAGAGGTCAAACTGAAACTGCCTCAGGAACTCCGCGGCACCACGGTGAGAGTCCTGGTTGGTCCACCGCCTGCCGATGATGTGATGGAAGAGGTCCCTGATTGGCTGGCTAAGTTGATGCAGCAGGAGACGCTGTCGATGACCGCGCAACTGCGTCGAGGAGCCCACGAGAAACGTCTCGGTCTGCGTAGTGCAGAGGTGGCATTGGATATGGCTATCCAACCCGAGGAATGGCGTGCTTGGCTGGCATGCAACTGCAGCGTACGTGGCCGACTTATCCGCAGATTGCCGCTGCCGGATGGTTCCAGTATGGAGTTGGGTGTCTGCCATGCCTGCGTCAAGATCTACGAAGTTGACAAGATTCCCAAACTGATTGCGCAATTGCCCGAAGATCGCCTGTTCAGACTGCGCGATGATCTGTTGGATTATCTGCAGAAGGAACCCTATCCACGGCCACCGGAGGAGTTGGCCGAACCGTACCTGGTCAAGAAGTGGCCCGAGCCTCCACCGCCGCCCATCACCAAGTCGGTCGGGATGTCGAGGATCAAGGTAGCTACAGAATCCATGAGGTCATTGAATGTTGAATCGACGTTACCTCATGCGAGTTCAAAGACGACGACAAGCCTGGAGCAGTTGGTCATGGTTAACAGTACCACCCAATTGCGCAATGCATTAATCGCACGGACCGACCTGGTGGCCGCATTGGCGTGTGAATTGGAATGGTTGACCTACTACATCTCCTCCGATCTCATCAAATGCACCTGCACCGATGAGCAAGGCCGTTTCGAGACTCAGATTCAATACACCTGCAGCGGCGATCACCCCGACCTGTACTTCAAGGCCGTGCAATGCATCGACGGATCGTTACACACCCTGTACGATCCGGGAGTGCGTTGCCATACCCATTGGAACTATGTGTGCGGTACCGAGGTGCTGTTAGAGACCGACGATCCCGCGGCCAGAACCTGTGTTGCGCCCGAGCCCGTAGATCCGCCGTCCGGTGTGGTCCGTTGGGTGATGCCCTTCAAGGTAGGTAACATTTCGCTGAACCGGATCAAGTCAACCGGTCTGGTCGATTACCTTGGTGTCACCGACGCGCCCTTCGGCAGTCCTGAAGATAGCCGACTCGGCTTCCGTCACGGCTATTCACAGGTCTTCCCCGACGACACCGCCGGTCAGCCTTACTACTACCGGTGGAGCTATCGCAAAGAGAGCAGCAGCAGTTGGCACGAATACACCGCCACCGTGGTGCGCCACTATGTGGAAGAGCTGCCGGGCGAACTGCCGACCTTCCCGGCTTATAAGCTTGGACCCTATCCTGTGGCGGGTATGCATTTATATCAGTTCAAGCCCCACGATCCGCCAAAACCCTCGGATCCTACGGCACCCGATGAGGCCACCTATTGGCCTACTGACGAATGGTTCGGAGATATCTATTCAGGTTTCCTGGATACCTTCGGGTTGCCCGGCGGTGTGGTCGCCTCGGCAGGCCGCTATCGGATCCGGCTCGAGGTATTTGATATCAATGGCGTGCGTGTGATTCCGGGGGGTGGTACCTTCGAGTTCATCGTGCCCGATGGCTTGAAATCCGATGGCGTGACCTGGCAAACGCGCAATGTGCTGCCCGGTGAAGTGGTGGACGAGGGTTTTGAGTTCACTCTGCACATCGACAACCAGCATTGCGCAGCCGTGATACCGGCACCGGCCATCGGCAGTATCTCTGCCAGCGATGAATGTGGATTCCTGCGTTATGCACCGGGTGATCTGGTGAAGATCAGCTTCGATGCGATTCATGCCACTGATTTCGCTTACTTCCACTATTGGATGAAGCGGGGGTACACCAACATCAGTGACGTAGTGGGTGAGGTTTCCGCGACTACGGTATCGCCCTACACAGGCGACGGCAATGGACACTTCGACGAAGACTTCAGCATTGCTGCCCTGATGGATACGTGCAGTGAGGCTGCCTTCGCCCAGAACCTGCGAGTCCGTGCCAAGGCGACGAATGGTTGGCGGCGGCTGCGGGAGTACGACGCCCGTGACGAAAGAGGCTTCGGCTTGGCGCCGCTGAGTACCTGAACCCAAGCCTAACTGATCACCCTCCCACGATTGTGGGAGGGTGACACAAAGTTGTTCGCTGAAGCCGTGGTGATACATGACTCTATCAGGAGAGCGGGTGATGCACAATTGCCAGGTACTGTTGCCCACATCATTCGTGGTTTCAATCCGCACCCGCTCCGGAGAGCGGGTGATGCGCGAGAACCTTGACTGTACTTCCAAGAGTTACTAGTACTGGTTCATCCCCGCGGGTGCGGGGAACACTGGACCTTGAAAATATATCCCAATGGGTTATACGGTTTCATGGCCTTGGGATATTTCGCGGTGATTCGCAATAGATCCTGAAAGGCCGGAGTATCATTCATCATTTATCGTCACAGAGTTTCACTAACCTCAAGCGTATTCCCAACCGTCCTTGTTTGGTATGGACTCAAAACACCTCTGGTATCAGGTCGACGCGAAAGCGCACCCGTCGCCAAGGGTTGTCATCTTCAAGCAGGCGAATGATTTGTGCCTCCAGTCTTTCCCCACGATCCATCATTTGCGCCAGGGTCTTGTTCTCCCGGCGGGGGATATATCCCAGGTGTTCGTTTTTGAACCAGACGGCGATCGCATTGGGATCGTGCGGGTTGTCCATTTCACGGCGTAGCTGCAAGGCCTCGCCAACACGCAGAAAGGACCAGACGCCGGAGGCCCGGTGGTGCTGATAACCTGCCAGTGGAGATTCCTGCAGCAATATGCGCCTTTTCAGTTCCATGGGGTACAGATAGCGATGGGAATTTCCCACCGTACCCAGTTTCAGATTACCGAAGAGTTTGTGGAGCAGCGATGGTTGGAGCATGGCGTTTCTACCCTTGTTGGCTGGAGATCGACTGCAGTCTAACCCGGCCAGAGGCTCAATTCGTGAGCCTTTGACCTACAGGGATGTAGGAAATGCAGAAATTGTCAGGAACAAATTTCTGCGGACCTACAGGGCAGCTCTTTTGGGTCCTGCAATCGCTGCATTCGCCGCTCCTGCGTATCTGACCCACAAGGGCGTGGGAAATGCAGAAAGATTGCAGGCGACCTAAATGGATGTAGGAAGGTAGAACAACGCAGGAGCCGTTGTCGAAGCAATCCCTGCCCTGCGCCCGCGGCATACCGTACATCCTGTACATTCATCGCTCCTCTGCATCCATGCAGCCGCGGCATACCGTACATCCTGTACATTCATCGCTCCTCTGCATCCATGCAGCCGCGATATACCGTACATCCTGTACATTCATCGCTCCTCTGCATCCATGCAGCCGCGGTATACCGTACATCCTGTACATTCATCGCTCCTCTGCATCCGTGCAGCCGCGATATACCGTACATCCTGTACAT
>JAAUXZ010030593.1_pt1 | contig 34219 bp, 24 predicted proteins | sample 7278131 | NCBI WGS metagenome assembly JAAUXZ01 (sample SAMN14350119, study PRJNA611818) | marine sediment metagenome | isolation source: surface marine sediment (3m) | place: French Polynesia: Moorea | collected 2018-08 | reverse complement strand
GGTATTGTTTATATTGATGAAATCGACAAGATTTCTCGCAAATCTGATAATCCTTCTATCACCCGTGATGTCTCCGGTGAGGGTGTCCAGCAAGCCTTGCTGAAACTGATAGAAGGTACGATTGCTTCGGTCCCTCCGCAGGGCGGACGTAAACATCCACAACAGGAATTTCTGCAGGTTGATACCAGTAAGATTTTATTTATCTGTGGTGGCGCATTCGCGGGTCTTGATAAGGTCATCAAAGATCGTTCTGAAAAAGGAGGAATTGGATTTGCAGCGGACGTTAAAACCAAGGATGAGGACAGCTTGTTCGGTGAAGTCATTGCTGATGTTGAGCCGGAAGATTTAATCAAGTACGGTTTGATTCCAGAGTTCATCGGGCGGTTGCCGGTAGTGACCACACTGGAAGAGCTTGATGAAGAAGCACTGATCAAGATTCTGACCGAACCCAAGAATGCCATTACCAAACAGTATGTGAAGATGTTTGAAATCGAAGGCTGTGAAATAGAATTCAGGCCGGACTCGCTGTCGGCGGTTGCCAAAAAGGCGATGGAAAGAAAAACGGGTGCTCGTGGTCTCAGAACTATTCTGGAAAATACACTCCTCGATATCATGTACGATTTGCCGGCAATGGAAAATGTGAGCAAGGTAGTAATAGATGCCGCTGTCATCGAGGGTGATGCGCAGCCTTATGTGCTTTACGAAGGCGGAGAAATGCAACGCGCAGCATCTGATTAGTTGCAACTTTAAGCGTCATCAAATTGAATATTCGTTGGGTTGAAATTACCAGGTTGATACCCATTTAGTTCTGACACATGAACAACCAGAGGCGCATATGTCTGAATCGGAAAACACCCCACTTGTAAGCGAAAATAGTCCCCAACTGGTGCCCGTTCTACCATTGCGCGACGTTGTGGTATATCCCCACATGGTCATACCCTTATTTGTAGGCCGGGAGAAATCCATCGAAGCTTTAGATGCCGCAATGGCAGATAACAAAAAGATTTTGTTATTAGCCCAGAAAAATGCCGAGGTTGATGATCCCGAACAGGAGGACCTTTATTCCATCGGTACCCTGTCAACCATCCTACAGATGTTGAAACTGCCTGATGGCACCATCAAAGTGCTGGTAGAGGGTGGTGAGCGCGTCGTGGTTGATAGCTTGCTTGAAACCAACGACTATTTTTCCGCTTCAGTCCAGTACCTGGAAAAAACTACCGCGATCGATGAAAAGGAAGCTGAAGTTCTGGTCCGTTCTGTACTCAATCTGTTTGATCAATATGTCAAACTGAACAAAAAAGTACCTCCTGAGATTTTAACTTCTTTATCCGGAATTGATGATCCCAGCCGTTTGGCGGATACCATTTCGGCTCACATGTCCTTAAAGCTAGATGAGAAGCAAGAGATTCTTGAGATTCAGGAACCGCGACAACGCCTTGAACATATCATGAGTAAAATCGAGGGCGAAATCGATTTGATGCACATCGAGAAAAGGATTAGAGGTCGTGTAAAGCAACAAATGGAAAAAAGCCAGCGTGAGTATTATCTGAATGAGCAAATGAAAGCCATTCAGAAGGAACTGGGTGAAATGGATGATGCCCCCAACGAAGTTGAAGAGTTGCAAAACAAGATTGAACAATCCGGCATGTCCAAGGAAGCCAGGGAGAAAGCTGATAACGAATTGAACAAGCTCAAGATGATGTCGCCAATGTCAGCGGAAGCTACCGTTGTGCGGAATTACATTGATTGGCTCGTGAGTGTGCCCTGGAAAAAGAAATCCAAGATTCGCCGTGATCTGTCCATTGCCGAAGATGTGCTTGAGGAAGATCATTACGGACTGGAAAAGGTTAAGGAAAGAATTCTCGAATATTTAGCCGTTCAGCAGCGGGTTAGGAAGCTGAAAGGACCTATACTTTGTCTGGTCGGGCCTCCCGGTGTTGGTAAAACCTCGCTGGGTCGATCTATAGCTCGTGCAACGAATCGTAAATTTATACGCATGTCGCTCGGTGGTGTTCGCGATGAGTCTGAAATTCGTGGCCATCGCCGCACGTATATTGGTTCAATGCCAGGTAAGATCATCCAAAATCTTTCCAAGATTAAGGTTAGAAATCCGCTCTTTCTATTAGACGAAATCGACAAGATGGCGATGGATTTTCGTGGTGACCCGGCATCGGCACTACTTGAGGTGCTTGATCCTGAACAAAACAACACGTTTAACGATCATTATATGGAAGTCGATTTTGATCTGTCCGATGTTATGTTTGTGGCCACCTCAAATTCTATGAATATCCCGGGACCCTTGTTGGATCGCATGGAGGTCATCCGCATACCCGGTTATACCGAGGATGAAAAACTCAATATTGCGACCAAGTACTTGATTCCTAAGCAAATCAAGGAGAATGGCCTGAAGGATAAGGAAATTTCTATTTCTGAAAGTGCAGTAAGAGAGATTATTCAACGCTATACCCGCGAAGCGGGTGTGCGAGGACTTGAGCGAGAAATTTCTAAGATTTGCCGCAAAGTGGTCAAGGACATCCTGCTCAAGCCCACCAGCAAAAAAGTATCGGTGACTTCACGAAATATAGAAAAATATCTTGGTGTGAAACGTTATCGCTTTGGTTCTGCTGAAGATAAAGATCAGGTGGGTCAAGTCACCGGTCTGGCCTGGACTGAAGTGGGTGGTGAATTACTGACCATTGAATCCGCGGTAGTGCCTGGTAAAGGAAAATTCAACTATACCGGTCAACTTGGAGACGTGATGAAAGAATCCATCCAAGCTGCTCTTACTGTGGTGAGAAGTCGTTCTAACGTTCTGGGAATTAAGCCTGACTTTAATGAAACACAAGATATTCATATCCATGTTCCTGAAGGTGCTACTCCAAAAGATGGCCCTAGTGCAGGTATAGCGATGTGTACGGCACTGGTATCTGCTTTAACTGAGATTCCGGTAAAAGCCGAAGTGGCCATGACCGGTGAGATTACTCTACGCGGTGAAGTTCTGCCTATTGGTGGCTTGAAAGAAAAATTACTGGCGGCTCATCGTGGTGGAATTACTACGGCCATTATCCCTGCGGAAAATGAAAAAGATTTGAATGATATTCCGGAGAATATCAAGAACAAGATTAAGATTGTTCCTGTAAGGTGGATCGATCAGGTTCTTGAAATTGCCCTGGCTCACCGGCCTACGCCTTTGGAAATAGAGGCAGATGAACCTGTAGAAGATACAAAAGTCAAGTCAAAATCGAAGAAATCAACCGGCTTACGTGCACATTAATTCGGTCAATGTCAACCAGATCATGGTAAGTGCAAACTTTTTGTTAATTTCCTTGATTTTTGGTTGACCCTTCATGCCGCTATTGGTATAAATTCGCGTCTCTAGGAGGGTGGTGCTGAGGTTTTCACTGTTATGAAAATCTTAGCATCGATTGGCAAATTTCTTTTTTTCCTATCAATGCCCCTATATAAAAAGGCAATATCAATTCAATTAACTAATGGATAAAACGAATGAATAAATCTGAACTTGTTGAAGCAGTGGCTAGTGCCGCAGATCTTAGTAAAGCAGACTCTGCTCGTGCCGTTGATGGTGTTATCGCGGCTGTAACTGAAGCGTTGAAATCTGGGGACCAAGTCACCGTTGTTGGCTTTGGTACTTTTCTTGTTCGCAAACGTGAAGCACGTACTGGACGTAATCCACGTACTGGTGAAACTATCAAGATTGCAGCTTCAAATGTACCTGCATTTAAAGCTGGTAAAGCCTTAAAAGACGCTGTAAACTAGCGCGCCTTCGAAACGCGGGGTGCTTAGCTCAGCTGGGAGAGCATCGCCCTTACAAGGCGAGGGTCGCAGGTTCGATCCCTGCAGCACCCACCAGTTTCAATCAGGAGTGGTAGTTCAGTTGGTTAGAATACCGGCCTGTCACGCCGGGGGTCGCGGGTTCGAGTCCCGTCCACTCCGCCAAACACCAAAGCGTTCCATCAGGAACGCTTTGTTATTAATTTTCACCTTTGATTGAACTCGCTTCAATTTATCATTCAACTCAGTTTTTAAAGACTCATCATGTTACAAAGCATTCGCGATAAAACATCAGGTTGGATTGCTTACCTCATCATAGGTCTTATCAGTATTCCTTTTGCACTATGGGGTATCAATTCCTATCTTGGTGGCGGCGAGCAACAACCGGCTGCCATTGTTAACGGCGAGGAAATAACCCAGCGTCAGTTGGATTATGCCTATGCGCGCTATCGTGAACGTCTTAATTCTGTTTTTGGTGGTAGCTTGCCTGCCGCTTTTGGCGATGAAATTATCCTCAAAGAACAGGTCTTAACTCAGCTCATCGAAGAGCGCGTGTTACTTGAGCATATCGCAGACCAGGGTTTTCGTGTGGGTGATGCTAAATTGTTTGAGAATATAAAAGCGATGGCCGCCTTTCAGGAAAATGGTGTATTTAATCAGCAACTCTATCGCGACCAGTTGGCTTCACAAGGATACAATCCTGCCTTATTTGAGCAGGAATTACGCCAAAGTACTGAAATGCAACAGTTAAACCAGGCAATTAATAGCACAGCTTTCAGCGTACCTGTTCAGCTTCAACGTTATAATGAATTGCAAAACCAAGCTCGACAATTACGTATTCTGACCATTGAAAATGCTGCAGAGACTGTCGCTGTGACTGACGAGGCAATTACGGATTATTATAATCAGCAGTCCAGCTTATTCATGGAACCCGACAGGGTTAAAGTAGACTACATCGAACTGAGCCTAGACAGTGTTAAACAGGCCGTTGAGCTTGACGAAGAACAGGTTCTACAAAGATATGAACAGTTCGCTGATCAGCTGACAACGCCCGAATATAGAACTGCGAGCCATATATTAATCTCGGTCAGCAGTGATGCCAGTCAAGAACAGGAAATTGAAGCAAAAGATAAAATCTCTGCATTGAAGTCACGTATACAAGGGGGTGAGGATTTCGCAAAACTGGCAAAAGAGTTTTCCGACGATCCCGGTTCTGCCGAAGAAGGTGGTGATCTCGGTGAGGTTGAACGCGGGATGATGGTCAAGCCCTTTGAAACGGCATTATTTAATTTGCAGGTTGATGAGGTGAGTGAACCGGTTAAGACTCAGTTTGGTTGGCATCTGATCAAGTTGCATGAAATTGCTGGTGGTGACACTCCAAGTTTTGCCATGGCAAAAGCAGAAATCGAAGAAGAACTCAGAACAGAACTGGCAGAAAGTCAAATTTATGATTTGGCTGAAAATCTAGCGAATTTGGGCTACGAGCAACCCGATTCATTATTGCCGGCTGCAGAGCAGTTAGGATTAACGATAAACACTAGCGACTGGTTTAGCCGAAATCAGGGTTCTGGTATTGCGGAAGATAACAAGATTCGCCAAGTGGCTTTTTCTGATGATGTTCTGAATCAGAATAGAAATAGTGAAACCCTGGAGCTGGAAGATAATCGTATTGTGATCATGCATTTGAATAGCCACAAACCCGCTGAACGCAAACCACTTGAACTTGTTAGAGAAGAAATCGCAACCAGTCTTAAGAATAAGGAAGGCCGTGCCCAGGCTATGGAGAAAGGTAAGAATTTACTGAAAGCCATACAACAACAAGGTAAAAGCCTGGACAATATAGCCGAAGAGACTGGCATCGCAGTCGTTGAAGTGGGCTATATCCAGCGCACCAGCTCGGCTTTGGACCGTGATGTGTTAAATGCTGCTTTCACTATGGCCAAGCCTGATGGTCAAGCAGTTTTTGAGGGTTTGAGTGAGACAGATGGTGATTATACGCTGATCGAACTTTCCGATGTCAAAGTGGAGGTAGCGTCTGAGAAAAGTGAAGGCGAGGAGTCTTTTAAGGTATTAAATGATGCTTTGGCCAACTTCGAATACCAGGCGTTGATTAGAAGTCTGACTGCGAAAGCCGATATTTCACGGACACCGGTTGCAGAATTGCAATAAAAAAGCCTTTCTCGCGAAAGGCTTTTAACTTGATGTATTGTGACTTGATTTACTCAAGTACTCCCATGCTGACGATATTGTAACCAGAGTCTACGTATATATTTTCCCCGGTAATACCCGCAGCTAAATCCGAACATAAAAATGCTCCTGTATTACCTACATCTTCAATTGTGACATTACGTCGCAATGGCGCATTGTGCTCCACTTCGTCAAGGATTTTCTTAAAACTGCCAATACCAGACGCTGCCAGGGTTTTAATGGGTCCGGCGGATATGGAATTTACCCGAATGCCCTCCGGTCCGAGAGCTGCAGCAAGGTAACGCACACTGGCTTCCAGCGACGCTTTGGCTACTCCCATGACATTATAATTGGGCAGCGCGCGTTCTGCGCCCAGATAGCTCATGGTAATAATGGCGCCTTGGGTATTTTGCATCATTGGCCGAGCCGCCTTGGCCATGGCGGACAAACTATAAGCACTGATATCATGCGCAATGCGAAAAGCTTCACGATCAAGATTTTCAAGGTAATCACCATCAAGGGCTTCTCGAGGAGCAAAAGCTACAGAATGTACCAGGGCATCAAGTGAGTCCCAGGTCTTATTCAAGGAGGTAAACAGGTTGTTGATATCGTCATCGATAGCTACATCGCAGGGCAGGACGATATCCGAACCAAATTCAGCCGCAAACTTTTCTACCCGGGGTTGGAGTTTTTCATTGGGGTAACTGAAGGCAAGTTCAGCGCCCTCGCGATGCATGGCCTTGGCGATGCCATAGGCAATAGACCGGTTACTGGCTATGCCAACGATTAATGCTTTTTTTCCGCTTAAAAAACCCATAGACGATATTCTCTTTTTTATAAATCGCGTATTTTCGCAATGTCATCGTCTGGATGCAATCCTAATCTAAAGCAACCTATTGCCACTGGGTCAGGCAGCCCCACATCTCGAGAAGATGTGTTCACTTATTATATTTATCTCGGGTAACGTCTGCGGTAAAGTGAAGGCTCAAGACTTATAAATATACTCGTGAAGCAATTCTTGAAATTTCTAATTAATTTCTCAGTTACTACTTTGCTTTTTTTATTATTGGGTTGTGCCGATAACCCATGGAATAATCCTTATTCAGCAAAACAGAGTGGTAACGTTTTGTTCACGGCATTCTCCGGACGGCCCAAACATTTAGATCCGGCACGTTCATATAGCTCCGATGAGTATGACTTGATTGGACAAATTTACGAGCCACCTTTGCAATATCATTATTTAAAGCGTCCCTATCACCTGGAGCCTTTAACTGCGGTATCAATGCCGGAAATTAAATATTATGACAGCAATGGCCAATCTGTGGCTGAGAATGCTGGCAATATACACAGTTCTGAATATCTGATTGAGATTCAACCCGGTATACGTTATCAACCACACCCAGCTTTTGCCAAAAACGAGCAGGGCGAAACGCGTTACCTGAATTTAAAATCTGACGAAGTCGATGAGGTTTATGAATTAGCTGATTTCATTCACTTGGATAGCCGTGAATTAACCGCGTCTGACTATGTATACCAGATTAAGCGCTTGGCCAATCCTCAGTTTCATTCACCCATATTGGGCTTGATGTCAGATTATATTGATGGCTTGAGTGAACTATCAGCCGAATTAAAACAGGCTCATGATGCTATGCCTAAAGATGAATGGTTGGATTTGCGCGCTTTTGAACTGTCCGGGGTGCAAGTGGTTGATCGTTATCGATATAAAATTCGTATCAAGGGATTGTATCCACAATTCAAATACTGGCTAAGCATGCCTTTTTTTGCGCCGATGGCTTATGAAGTCGAGAGGTTTTACCAACAACCCGGCCTCATAAGGAAAAATATAACCTTAGACTGGTATCCCGTGGGTACCGGGGCTTATTTTCTGGCCGTGAACAATCCCAACAAGCAAATGATCTTGCAACGTAATCCCAATTTCCGTGGCATGTTTTATCCGTCTGAGGGCATGCCTGGAGATCTGGAGGCTGGTTTATTAAATGATACTGGCACAACGATGCCGTTTATTGATCGAATCGTGTTTAGCCTAGAAAAAGAATCGATTCCTTACTGGAGTAAGTTTTTGCAGGGCTATTACGATACCTCTAGTGTTAGTTCGGATAGTTTTGATCAGGCGATAGAGATTGGCAGTGGCGGTGAAATTGATTTGACCGATGAAATGAAAAACAAGGGTATAGGGCTAAAAACGAGCATAGCTTCATCGATTTATTATTTTGGATTCAACATGCTCGATGATGTCGTGGGGGGATACTCTGAAGCTGCTAGTAAATTACGCCGCGCTATTGCGATAGCGGTTGATTACGAGGAATATATTTCAATATTTCTGAATGGGCGAGGCGTTCCGGGTCAAAGTCCGATTCCGCCAGGAATATTTGGTCATATTGAGGATGAATCCGGTTTCAATGAGCAGGTTTATGAACGTGTCAATGGCAAGATTCAACGACGTGATATTGCTCAGGCCAAAAAATTACTTGCTGAGGCCGGTTATGAAAATGGCATTGACCCCAAAACTGGACAGGCGTTGATCCTTTATTTTGATACCACGGGCAGTGGTCCTGATAGTAAATCGCGATTGGCCTGGTGGCGGAAGCAGTTTGATAAGTTAAATATCCAGCTTATTATCCGCAATACTGATTATAACCGTTTTAGAAGTAAGATAAGCAAGGGCACTGCTCAGATGTATCAATGGGGGTGGAATGCAGACTACCCAGATCCGGAAAATTTTTTATTTTTACTTTATGGTCCTAACGGTAAAGTTGAGACCCAGGGAGAGAATGCTTCAAATTATAGCAATCCAGAATATGATCGCTTATTTGAAAAAATGAAAAACATGGGAAATGGGCCGGAGCGACAAAAATTGATTCATGAAATGGTACAGATTCTGAGGCATGATAGTCCATGGCTATGGGGCTTTTATCCTAAAAGTTTTTCATTGCATCATAACTGGTATTTTAATTCCAAGCCCAATGCTATGGCCCATAATACCATGATGTACAAGCGCTTGGATTACGATCAGCGTCAAAAAAAACGTAATGAGTGGAACCAACCCATCTGGTGGCCACTGGTTCTGTTATGGATACTATTGATGATAAGTATTATTCCAGCCTGGCGTATCTGGAAACGAAGTGAGACCCAGAGTCAATTGAAAAGTACAAGGAAGTCTTGAACTGATGAGTGCATATATCCTACGTCGAATTTTTTATGCTATTCCCCTTTTGATTGGGGTAAACCTACTGACTTTTGCGTTATTTTTCCTGGTTAACACTCCGGATGATATTGCACGCATGCATTTGGGACATAAACATGTACAGCAGGCACAAATTGATAGCTGGAAACAAGAACGAGGCTACGATAAACCACTGCTCCTGAATGCTGAGGCAGAGGGTTTAAAGGTATTCACCGATACCATTTTTGTACAAAAATCATTACACCTGTTTATATTTGATTTTGGACGTTCAGATAGTGGACGTGATATCAGTTGGGATATCTCGCAACGAATGTGGCCAAGCCTGGCTTTGGCGATACCTAGCTTACTTGTTGGGTTACTGGTCAATATCACCTTTGCATTATTAATCGCTTTTTTTCGCGGCACATATATTGATATTTGGGGTGTGATTTTTTGTGTTGCACTGATGTCTATATCGGGACTTTTTTACATCGTGGGTGGGCAATGGGTTGTCAGTAAGTTATTACACCTGGTTCCCATCTCGGGTTACGAAACGGGTTTGGATGCGGTCAAGTTTCTGGTGTTACCGGTAATTATTGGTGTCATCAGTGGTATCGGTTCTGGCACACGATGGTATCGGAGTATTTTTCTGGAAGAAATCAACAAGGACTATGTGCGCACTGCAAGGGCTAAAGGCCTTTCAGAGATACGTGTATTATTCCGCCATGTCTTAAAAAACGGCATGATACCAATATTAACAGGCGTTGTAGTCGTCTTACCCACGCTGTTTATGGGAAGTCTGATTACGGAATCTTTTTTTGGCATTCCTGGTTTAGGTAGTTACACCATTGATGCCATACAAAGTCAGGATTTTGCGATAGTACGTTCTATGGTGTTCCTCGGTTCTGTACTTTATATCATCGGTTTATTACTGACCGACATTTCTTATACATGGGTTGATCCACGGGTTCATTTTTCATGATGTTCATAGCGATCTTACTTTCATTCCGTGGTAGGAGCCATTAATGTCGCCGGTGATTCTGTGGACCGATGCATTAGTGTTTTTACTGCTGCTGTTGATTTTTTTCAGTACTTACCGCATGCGAAAAAACCGTCAATTACGTGAGCAATGGCATTCGGTATTTAAGAGTCGGGTGGGTTCATCTGCGGCAGTCATATTATTGTTATACGTCATTATTGGTGTGATGGATTCTGTTCATTTCCATCTTAGTGAATTCAACGAGCAGGGACAGAAAATAACCAGTCCAGAAGTTTTAAGTCTACTTGATTATGCACTGATGGATTTAAAGGAATCTACCGAGAAATCCTATTCCGCACCGTTTGCGCGCACATTATATGTTAAAGAAACCATTGAATTTGAGGGCGTGCAACAACGGATATACCCCGTTCTACAAAAACGTGTGACTCACCTTCAGGATGATGACAACTTACTCTTGGATGTGATTGTAAAGTCCCTGACAGGATTGTTTTATGGTCTGATAATGGGTTTTTTGCTTATTTTTTTGTTGTCACTGTACTCACGCCAGTCATTCATCGGTGTGCTATCCAATAATGAGTTGATCCGATGGTCGAGTATTAGTTATACCATTCTCGGTGTTTGTGCCATTGGCGGTGTTATTGTTTACCTGTCTTATTTCTATCATGTGCTTGGGACTGACAAAGTAGGCCAGGATGTGCTTTACCTAAGCTTGAAAAGTATTCGTACCGGCTTGGTGATCGGTACCCTGACCACCCTGATTATGTTACCCCTGGCGATCCTGCTGGGGATTATGGCGGGATATTATCGCTCTTGGATCGATGATGTCATTCAGTACCTTTACACTACATTGAATTCAATTCCAGGTATCCTATTGATTGCGGCCTCGGTATTGATGCTACAGGTGTTAATGGACAATAATCCGCAAGCTTTTACGACAGTCGAAGAACGATCCGATGCGCGACTGTTTTTTTTATGTTTGATATTAGGCGTGACTTCATGGACAGGGCTATGCCGGTTATTACGCGGGGAAACCCTGAAACTTCGCGAACTCGACTTCATACAAGCAGCCCGTTCCTTGGGCAGTTCTGATTTAACCATTATATTGCGTCATATTCTACCCAATCTAATGCATATCGTTTTAATCTCGATCGTGCTTGATTTTAGCGGTTTGGTTCTGGCAGAAGCCGTGTTGGCCTATGTTGAAATTGGGGTCGATCCGAGTATGAATTCTTGGGGTAATATGATTAACAGCGCACGCCTGGAAATGTCACGAGAACCTATAGTCTGGTGGTCTCTTTTTGCAGCCTTTTGTTTTATGTTTACCCTGGTATTGGCTGCGAATCTATTTTCAGATGCGGTACGTGATGCTTTTGATCCCAAGTTGAGAGCAAGATAAGGTGTCAGGGCAAAAAACACGAGCACTGCTGGAAGTTCGAAATCTTAAATCCTGCATTCGCAGTATTGATCAGGAATATGTTGTTGTCGATGACGTGAGCTTTACATTGGAGCAAGGGAAAACGCTGGCATTACTGGGTGAGTCTGGCTGTGGTAAGTCCATGACAGCATTATCTATTATGGGTTTGCTTCCCAAACCGGCGGGGCAGGTTATTGAAGGTGAGATACAACTGAATCAGCAAGACTTACTACTTTATTCTGAGCAGCAAATGCGTCATGTTCGTGGGAAGCGTATCGGTATGATTTTCCAAGAACCCATGACATCGCTAAATCCGGTGTTAACCATCGGTGAACAAATCCTGGAAGTACTCAGTTTACATTTAGGAATAACGGGAGAAGCGGCCCGTCAGCGTGTGATTGAGCTTCTCAATGCCGTAAGCATTCCCGATGCCGCCCATCAGATTACAAATTATCCCCACCAATTATCCGGAGGCATGAAGCAACGCGTCATGATTGCACTGGCTTTGGCTGGGGAACCTGATGTACTGATTGCTGATGAACCAACCACTGCCCTCGACGTGACCACACAGGCTCAGGTCCTGGCACTCATCAAGTCGCTACAGCTTGAAAAAAACATGGCGATTTTATTGATCACTCATGACCTGGGCATAGTCGCCCAAATGGCCGATCAAGTAGCGGTGATGTATGCTGGAGAACTGGTAGAAAAAAGCAGCAAGGACGATTTTTTCACCTCTCCTAGACATCCCTATAGCCGGGCCTTATTTGAAGCATTGCCGGATATTCGCAAACGCGATCATCCTTTACGCGTTATCAAGGGACAGGTACCTTTGTTAAATCAACAATTTAGCGGTTGTCGTTATGCCAACCGCTGTGATCAGGCCATAGCTGCTTGTGCTACCCAAAAGATACCCTTGGCACTACTGGATAGAACCTGGTTACGGTGTATCCATTATCTTGAACAGGCAGAGCTCGAGCAGTTAAAACAATATACTTTTACCTCAGATGCCTCTGCAGTGGAACTGCTCGAAGTGAATGATCTCAAGGTACATTTCCCTATTCGTAAGGGCTTATTCAAACATACGGTGGGACATGTCTTTGCGGTGGATGGAATCTCTTTCTCCCTGGAAAAAGGCAAGACATTGGCTCTGGTGGGAGAATCAGGTTGCGGTAAAACCACGGTCGGAAAAAGTATTTTGAATCTGTTACCGGCTACGGGTGGTAGTGTCAGATATCAAGGTACTGATTTACTGGCTTTGTCGAATACCCAGATGAAGCCTTGGCGGCGCAAATTGCAGTTTGTTTTCCAGGATCCATTTTCCTCCATGAATCCTCGTATGCAGGTTTCAGATATTTTGGCTGAAGGCCTGGTCGCGCAGAATATGGACAAAAACGTAATTCACGAGCGTTGTATCGAACTCCTGGAGATGGTGGGAATGGATGTCTCTTCCATGTTCCGTTATCCTCATGAGTTTTCAGGTGGGCAACGTCAACGCATCAGTATCGCCCGGGCACTGGCCGTTAATCCCGAATTCATCGTCTGTGATGAACCGACCAGTGCACTGGATGTTTCGGTGCAGGCGCAGATATTAAATCTTTTACGGGAATTACAACAACAATTGGGTCTCAGTTATCTTTTTATTACACATAATATTTCTGTGGTGTCTTATCTGGCTGAAGAGGTTGCAGTGATGTATCTTGGGCGTATCGTTGAAAAGGGGGCTGTTGGCGAAATTCTTCAAAATGCTAAACACCCTTACACTCAGGCATTATTGGAGGCAGTCCCTGATGTCGATAAGTTATCCTCTGAGCATAGGGTGATCGAGGGTGAATTACCCTCTGCTTTAAATCCGCCTTCAGGCTGTTATTTCCATCAGCGATGCCCCCATGCCATGCCACAATGTCGAATGAGTTATCCTCCCGAGGTCCAGATTGATCATCATACCGTTAGTTGTTATCTCTACGCTGAAAAAGAAGTGCGTGCCTCATGAAGTTTTCTGAATTCGGCCAGCGCTTCAATGCGTATTCGGGAATCACCCACTTGATGGATGATTTAAATGAAGGTTTGTTGCAGGACGACATGATTATGTTGGGAGGGGGTAATCCTGCTGCCATTCCCGAGGTGTTGGAAAAATTACAACAAACAGTGGATGAGCTCTTGCAGCGGGGAGACTTGATCAGGGCGTTGGCTAATTATGATGGGCCACAGGGTAAACAGGCTTTTCTTGAGACGCTAGCAGATTATTTTAATCAACAATATAACTGGGGCATTAGCTCGAAAAACATTGCTTTATCTCATGGCAGTCAGTCGGCATTCTTCGCCCTTTTTAACAGTTTTGCGGGAACGACAGGGAAGGGTAAGCGCCATATCCTGTTACCCATCACTCCAGAATATATCGGTTATTCCGACGTCGGCATTGAGGATGATCTGTTTGTGAGTCGTGAGCCGACCATTGAGCGACTTGAAGATCATTTTTTTAAATATCACATAGATTTTAAACATTTGAATGTGACCAAGGATACCGGCCTGATTTGTGTCTCAAGACCGACGAACCCAAGCGGTAATGTGTTGACAGACCACGAATGTCAACAGCTTGATGCCTTGGCCCAAAAGCATGATATACCCTTACTGGTGGATAATGCTTATGGCACCCCTTTTCCACATATTATTTTCAATGATGTATTACCCTTCTGGAATGACAATACCATTGTGTGCCTGAGCCTGTCGAAACTGGGATTGCCTGGAGTTAGAACAGGTATCGTTATCGCTAATGAAGAAGTCATCAAGTTATTGTCGAATCTGACCGCTATTACCAGCCTGGCACCTGGTGGGGTTGGACCTGTGGTGGTTAATGAATTGCTGAAGAAAAGGCAGCTGACGGCCTTGTGTGACGACATCATTCGGCCTTTTTATCAAGAGCGTTGTCAATTAGCGGTTAAATGGCTACAACAAAGCCTCGATGATCAGCGCTTACATATTCATTTACCGGAAGGCGCTATTTTTTTATGGTTGTGGTTCGAAGGGTTATCAATTACGACCAGTGATCTCTACCAGGAACTGAAAAAAGAAAAACTACTGGTTGTGCCAGGGAAGTATTTTTTTCCTGGGCAGAAAACGGTCAGTGATCATGCACAAAGCTGCATTCGTATGAATTACGTCCAGAGTGAAGCCGACCTTCGCAAGGGTATAGAAATCCTAGCGCGGGTCGTTAAGAAATATTGGTAACAAACTTTTTAAAGTTTGGTGATTGGCTAAGGCCCTGGCTATTATTCTTCGTGCGCTGATTTTCTGACAAACATGACAATAAAAAAAATAGCGATCAAGATAACAAAGGCAATAGTACCTAACGATAGGATACCCACCAGATCATTGAATAAATTCTTAAAAACTTCCATGACAGACCTCATTGAAAAATAAAAGGATTGTAAGTTTGCTTAACGATGCGAACAATGATCCCGATCAAATTGAGAGGCGTTAAGAATAATTGAACGCCCTGAGTTCAATGATATTACTTTGAGGTGTGCGTATATACACCATCCCAGTGTTCACCCGGGGGATTCTTGCGGTAATTGGCAATTCGGTTCAAATATTCCTGGTACAAAAAGCAATCCGGATAAGATCGACTCAGGTTAAAAAATTCCATTTCTGCCTTATCCCAATCCTGTCGACGAAATGCACGCAAAGCTTGTTTATAACGCGTCAATTCAGACCTGATTTCCTTATCAATATCGTTTTTATGCCCAATGGGTTCAAAGATGGCCACCGGTTCCTGCTTTCCTTTGACGCGCACGAGGTCGAGTTCCTTAAATACAAATTCAGTAACGGCAGTCTTAGTGCTTTCGCTGACGATAATATTAACTCCATAGGCCTTGGTGAGCCCTTCTAAGCGCGAACCTAAATTAACGGCATCACCTAATACGGTATAGGCTACACGAAACTCTGACCCCATATTGCCGACATTCATCATACCGGTGTTAATGCCGATGCCTATATTAACTGCGGGCCAACCTTTAGATTTGAACTCCTGTTGCATTATCTTGAGCTCTGCCATCATGTCAAAGGCGGCATACAGGGCATTATGAGCATGTTCAGGATCTTGCAATGGCGCTCCCCAAAAAGACATGATGGCATCACCCATGTATTTGTCGATGGTGCCACGGTTTTTATGTATAACACGTGTCATGGGGGTCAGCAGGGCATTCATCAACTGGGTTAATTGCTTGGGATCGAGGCCCTCGGATATGCTGGTAAAACCACGAACATCCGAAAATAGCACCGTCATTTCCCGACTTTCTCCTTCCAGAGAAAATTCGGCCGAGCTGTGGCTCATCTCATCGACCAATTCAGGCGGAACGTATTGACCAAACATATGGGCTAATTGTCGCTTACCTCGAGATTCGATAAAAAAGCCATAGGTCATATGTAGCAGAAATAATACACCGATTAACAGCAAGGGTGAGGCCAGCGGAAGGATGAGGTGGTTATTCCAGGCCAGTAAAGTACCCGCAATCACGAGAAACATGATCCCTAATGAACTGAGTGATGCCAGAGTGGGCGACAACCAGGTCAGTACGGCGGTGACCGCAATGGCGACTAAGATCAGCATGACAAATTCATAACCCCGGGTCCATGCCGGTTTGTGTTTGATGGATTGATTGAGTATCCCCGCGATGATATTGGCATGCACTTCTACACCGGGGTAGACATTTTGGACAGGGGTTGATCGTAGATCGAGTAGACCGGGGGCCGAAGTTCCTACTAATACAATCTTATCCTTAAGTTCGGCTTTTTTTGCGGATCTATCCAATACCTTGTAGGCAGAGATATAGGGGAAACTTCCTGCCAATCCCCTGTAGGGGACGTATACGGCGCCATTATGGTCGACCGGGACGTGGTATTGTCCCAGGTTAATGGCTTCAAGGGCATAATAATCCTGTCCCGTTTTTTTACCATCGGTTTCTACGACAAGTTCCAGGTTGGGGTTATTAGCAGCGGCCCGTGCTGTAGCCAGGGATAATGAGGTATAAAGATAATTATCAAAGGATTGAATTAAGGGCACACGGCGGAATACGCCGTCACCATCAACAAATGGATTATCAAAATAACCTGCCGAGGGTGCGGCCTGCTGCAAGATTGGCAGATTGGCACCGTATCCCATCGCTTTGTTAATGGGCAGCCGTTTGCTCCATTCGTCATCCATTCGAGTAATTGGGTTGGGTAAAGCGCCAATTTTCTCTTCTTCACCTTCCTGTAATGTAGATTTAAAGTAATAACCCAGTACGATATTTTTATTAATCATACTTCGGGCAAAGAGTTCGTCATATTGTAGGGTAGGACGAATCCGGTTCAGCGTTTGAATGAATTGTGGGTTATTTTTAAGCTCGTTTTGAGCTAAATCCATAAAGGCCTCAAGACCCGAGCTGTCATCTTTTTCTGCGAACACGATATCAAAACCCAGTGTTTGCACTTCATAATGGTCCATCAGGTTGTTGACCAGGGTTGCCAACTTGTCTCGTTTCCAGGGGAAACGTCCGACCTTGGCGAGTGAGGTTTCATCGATATCAACAATCACGACGCTATCGTCGATCGTATCTGGGCGGGTGAAATTTAACCGGGCGTCGTAGGTCCAGTTTTCAAGTTTGCGAAGAAAGGAGTATTCAAAGAATCCTGAGGCATCAACCAGCAGAGCAAGCAAGACAAAAAGACTGAGCACCAGTCGTATGATGCGTTGCAGTTGCATTCAGTTCTCCAGTATCAGGATATTGTTCTTATCAGTGGCTGACCGGATTTGCTGTTTAAAATCTAATCTTGAATTTCGGAGTAACGCCTTAGCGTGTATAAAACTCCATTTTCACGCCAGCGACTTCGATGATGTCGTGATTGCTTAATTGATGAGCACTTGAACCAATAGGGCTACCTGCGATCTTAGGAACATTGTTGTTGGGGCCACCATCAACATGAATTAAGAAAAATCCTGAAGGACGACGCGTAATAGCGGCGACCTGGACTCCCGGTTGACCAATTGTGGTTAAGGCTTTTTTAAGTACCAGTTCCTTGCCGGCATTGGCACCACTGAGCAGTTGCAGGCAGGCTTCCTGGTTTTGTGTTGCTGATGCGCTACTCGAGGCATTCTCAGAAGCGATTGCAGCAGAAATTTTTTGTACGGATTTATCAATTTCCTTGTTTTCATTGGCATGTTCCGGCATGCCTTTTTCGCCCGGACGAATAATCATGGTTTGTTCGAAATCCTGATCAGATTCCGCTCCCCCAGTTTCGTACTTTATCTGGAATTTGCCCAGGGTGATGTTATCGCCATTTTCAAGCGCGTGTTTTTTAATCAGCTTTCCATTGACGTAGGTACCATTAGTACTACCCAAATCTTCCAGAAACGAGTCCTCGAGGATAGTGATTACCTGGGCATGGTTGCCACTAACAGACAAGTTATCAATATGAATATCGTTACTCGGTTTACGTCCGATTGTTGTAGTTTCCTTGGTAAGTGGGATTTCCTGTGGGTCCCCCGAACTTGATGTCATTACCAATTTTGCAACCATGTCTATTTCCAGCCTCGTGTGTTGTTATTTCTGCTGTATTCCATTTAGAACCATTCAATTAACTTCTTGAACCAGCCCTTAGATTCAGAAAAGTCTTCGTCAATTCGGCACAAAATAACTGAAATATTGTCTTTTCCGCCATTTTGGTTTGCCTTACTAATCAATTGCTTGGCAGCTTCTTCTAGATTATCACTAAATCTCTTAATAGTTAAGCTTATATATTCGTCTGCCACTAAATCTGTTAATCCATCCGAGCATAGCAGATAGATATCATTTTTCATGACCAATTCTTCCTGAATGTCTGGGGATATGGTCGGATCGATGCCCAAAGCCTTGGTGACCAGATTTTTATTCAGGGAATTTTGTGCTTCTTCAGGAGTGTAAAAACCACGGTCTATAAGCTCCTGTAATAGAGAATGGTCCTTGGTGATCTGTTCCATTTTTTCGCCACGGTAGCGATAACAGCGCGAATCACCAATATGGGCCAGTGAAAACCGATTGTCGTAGAAAAGCATCACAACAATGGTGGTACCCATGCCGCGCAGCTCAGCATCTTCATTAGAGCGTTTGTAAATGGCTTCATTCGCCTGGTCAATGGCTTCCTGGACACAAACAGACTCCAGAGAAAAACCACTGGTTGGGTCGATTTCCCCCAGATCGACCTTGGGTAAGGCCTGCTGAACAGATTCTATGATGGTGTCGACAGATACAGTACTGGCCACTTCACCACCCAGATGCCCCCCCATGCCATCGGCTAAAACCAGTAACCCCAGGGCGCTATCGTATCCGATGCAATCCTCGTTGTTTTGTCGCACTCTACCGGTATCAGTAAAACCAACAATTTGAATTTTTTCCTGTAGGTTCATGGAATTAATGCAATTTCATTTGGCAGAGTTTCAGGTCATTGGCCATGTCAGTGCCCGTTTGATAACGTTGATCCGCTTCCTTCACCAATGTTTTATTGATGATGCCGACGAGACAATCGGGTAATTCGGGCCGCAGTATACGGATATCGGGTGCCTCTTCATTGGTAATCTTGAACATCAGACTGGCCATGGAATCAGCCTTGAATGGCAAAGACCCGGTTAAAAGCTGATAAAACATGACACCCAGTGAAAACAAATCGGAACGTCCGTCAACTTTTTTACCCGCCAATTGCTCAGGAGACATGTAAGAGGGGGTACCCAGGACCATGCCCGTTTTTGTTTTACTCGAGTCGGTAATGCGTGCTATGCCAAAATCTGTAATTTTTAAACTGTCCGATTCCGCTTCATACATCAGGTTCGCTGGCTTGATATCTCGATGAACTACATTCTGGGCATGAGCAAAGGCTAAACCTTCCGCTGCGCGAATGATAATGCTGACCACAGTTTTGGTATCCAGTAAGTGATCCTTTTTAGTGTACTTTACCAGATCCTCACCTTTGAGAAATTCCATCGCTATGTAAGCCAGATCATGCTCTTCGCCGGCATCATAGATGGTTACGATATTGGGATGACTCAGGCGACCCGCCGTTTCAGCTTCGCGAAAGAAGCGTTCTTTCACTTCATCGAGTTCATCTTCTTCAAATTCCTGGGCCAGAGCCATGGTCTTGATGGCCACCACCCGACTGATCTTGGGATCTTTGCCAAGGTATACGATACCCATAGCACCTTTACCCAGTTCTTTTTCAACCTGGTAACGTCCCAGCATGGGTTTCTCAATACTGTCACCATCAAGTAATAAAGTACCTCCCGCATGTCCACTGCTTCCGCCCAGTAACACGGTTTCTTCCATCTGCTGGGCGCGGTTTAGACGGGTTTCAATATCTCGGAACCTGGCATCATGTTTCGACATATACTGATAGACACTGGTGGCCTTGTTGAATTGTCTTTTACGTTCATAATCCAATGCCAGGTTATACAGGGCTTCCATCACAGCATCGTCCAGGGGGCATTTGCGGAATTTTTCAAAGGCCATATCCAGCTGACCCTGAGATTGGAAGGCAATACCCAGCATACGATTGCTTTCAGATGATTCTTCATCCGATTTCATCTTGCCACGCTCCGTGACCAGGAAGCGCTTGGTTGTGATCAGGAGATGGCCTATGACCAATAATGCGGCAGGGCCCATCAGCTGTACCCACAGAGTACTACTGGTCATCAACACATAATGGGTTGCTATCAGCCCCACAAGAAGCATCAGTGTTAATGCAGCCGCAACTCCCGCTTTGAGTCGGGGCATGATTATCATCAGGTATAGGCCAATTAGAATAAAGGCAGCCAGTCTTAACCAAATGCCCCATTCTGGCATGATGAAAAAATCTTCGTTAAGGATGCTGGAAACCGAATGTGCCAGGGCCAGAACAGGAGGCATTGCCGGATCAACCGGTGTTACCTGGTTTGCACCTACCCCGGTTGCTGTGGCGCCAATCAATACAATTTTCCCACGGTATTTTTCCAGCGGAATCTTGCCTGAGAACACGTCAAAAAAGGAATCAACCTGAAAGGGTGAAAAGCCTTCAATGTCAGAGTAATAAAAAGTATTCATCATTAACAGGCTGTCGGTTTTAATCTTTAGTGAAGCCAATTCAACGCTTTCAGCCAGGTTAATACGGATGTCAGCGTTGTCCAAATTGAGACTTTTAGCGGCTAACAGCAGGGCAATGGATGGATAAAAACGATCATAATGTTTGATCACCAGCGCTTCCGAGCGAATACCGCCGTCGACATCAGGAATGACATTCAGGTGTCCGATCGCACTGGCCGGTGATCCCAGTGTTTGGATGGGAGGAATCGCATCGATAGAAGCGACGGGATATAGCTCCTGGCTTTGAGCCTGAACCCGGTCATGGATTGTTGACAGCGCATTCAGCAGGACATAATTGGGTAACTGTTGGTCGGGTTTGCCGCGGGGTATTCCCAGAATGAATGGCATCGCCAGTATCACATTCTTAGCTTCGGAGATGCTGCTTGCCAGTTTGCTGTCGGTATCCAGTGCCTGCTCCGCCTCGAACAATCTTGATTTAAGGGTATCCAGGTCCTGGCTTAAGCGAGCATGGATGTTAGTTTCGAGGTAAAACTCGAGTATGTTGGCTATGGCCTTGTTTTGGCTGTTGGCTTCCATTAGACCGGAAAGGGTATCGATATCTGCCGGGATATCATTGAAACTGGCATTGGTGAAAAAATCGATTAACTCCTTGATGTATACCATCCCCGGGTCAATCTGAGGTTCCAGGAAAAAAACAGTCTGTCCGATTACCTTTGCGCCACCCTCGTTGAGCATGCCGATCATTTCGGCATGTAAATCGCGAGGCCATGGCCACCTGCCTATATTAGCGATACTCTCATCATCAATCGCAATGACTGCAACCTTCTCTGAAGGAAAACGTTCAGTGGAACGCACACCCCAGTCATAAGCAGATCTTTCAAGACTTTGTAACTGGCTTGAATTGGATGAGAATACGATCACCATTGTAATGACCAGACCGGCAAACCAGTCCGCATTCCAGAATCGGGTTTTCATGTTCTCTCCAGTTTGCTGTTACTACTGTATGGGGTGTTTTTTACTGCCATCTGTATTTGTTCATTATGTAGCAGTGTTTTGAATATTCGTTGATGAGATCAGTCAATGGAATATTGTAAAAAAGCGGTACTGCTTTTGTTGGTTAATTTTTATCAGTTACCCTAGATATAGACTATAAGGTTGAAATCGCTATTTTGCCAGTATAAATACAAAAAATGTGACTTGGTTAGGTACGTTTTTTTATGTTTTTTCAATTTGTCCAAAGATTCCAAATCTATGGCTTATACTCATTCTAAAATTAAATAAAAGCCTCTGACCTTGAGTACGACAATAATTACCGATGCCATGAATGAACTGCTGGTTAGGATTGACCGGTTGAACGGTATTGGTATCGCGTTATCAGCTGAAACGGATAGCCGTAAATTACTCGAACTTATCCTTATGGGGGCAAAATCATTAACCCATGCCGATGGTGGCACACTTTATATACTGCGTGATCAAACACTATTTTTTGAAATCATCTCTAACGGCTCATTAGATATCCATATGGGCGGGACTTCGGGAAATCACATTGAGTTTGCGCCGATTCCCCTTCACAAGCCGAACGGCGAAGAAAATCATAATATGGTCGTTACACACTGTGTACTGACGGGTAGAACGATCAATATTGAAGATGCTTATTATGAAGAAGGTTTTGATTTTACGGGTACGCGAGAATTCGATAAGAATACAGGCTACAGAACGCAGTCGATTTTGACTTTTCCATTAAAGGATCATGAGCAGGAAATCATCGGGGTTTTACAGTTAATTAATGCGAAAGACCCGGTACTGGATGAAGTTATAGCTTTTAACGAAGTGGATATGCAACTGGCTGAGTCATTGGCTTCTCAGGCAGCGGTGGCCTTGACGCAAAAACGTCTGGTGAATGAACTACAGGAATTATTTGAGTCCTTCATTAAAATGATTGCAAGTGCCATTGATGATAAATCTCCTTATACCGGTGGTCATTGCCGACGTATTCCGGTATTAACCATGCAATTAGCTGAAGCGGCCAATCGTACGGTGGCAGGACCGCTAAAGGGATTCAAGATTGATGACAAGGATCGCTATGAGCTAGAGACGGCAGCCTGGTTGCATGATTGCGGCAAGGTGGTCACGCCTGAATATGTCATGGATAAATCCACTAAGCTAGAAACCATTTTTGACCGGATTTATTTGTTGGAAGCACGCTATGAAATTCTATTGCGAGATCTTGAAATTGATTATTTGAAAGCTACTCATCAGGCCGGCCACAATGAGGTGGAAAAAACCAAACGCTCTCAACAATATAAAAAAGATCGGGACAAGATCAAAAACGATCTTGAATTTTTACAACGTATCAATGTGGGTGCTGAATACATGACGGAAGAACAAATCAGTCGTGTTTATACGATTGGCCGGCAACACTGGATCAACCGATATGGGCAGCAACAGCCCTTATTAACCGATGATGAAATAGAAAATCTGACGATCCGACGTGGTACGTTGAATAACAAAGAAAGAGAAACAATCAATTATCACATTGTGGCTACAATAAAAATGCTTGAATCCCTGCCTTTCCCGAGGCATTTACAAAGAGTACCGGAATATGCTGGAGGGCATCATGAAAAAATGGATGGCACGGGTTATCCCAAGGGATTAAAACGCGATGAAATGTCAGTTCAGGCAAGAATTATGGCTATAGCGGATATTTTTGAAGCGCTGACAGCGCAGGACCGACCGTATAAAAAAGGAAAAAAGATATCCGAGTGCATCAATATCATGGCAACCATGAAAAAAGAGAATCATATCGATCCCGACCTATTCGATATTTTTATCCGGGAAAAGGTTTACCTGCAATATGCCGAGGAATTTCTCGATCCAGAACAAATTGATAACATCGATGAAGTGGCGGTTTTAAACGCCTGAACAAATTCCGATTAGCCCTCAATATCAGCCTGATTAGCTGTATCTACGCCATCTTTAAGCACATAAGATTCAATATCTTTTTCGTTGAGTAAGAAAGAAGCGGCTGAACTTCTTCTGCCCGTGTCACAGTAAATGACATATTTTTTGGTGCTGTCTAAAGAATTGGCTTTCATACGCAGGAAAATCAGGGGGATATTGATACTCCCTTTGATGTGTTTGACCTTATGTTCGGCAGGCAGTCGAACATCTAACCACAAGCCACCATCTGCGATCACTTTTTTGGCACCATTATAATCAACCCAATTGAGCAAGGGTTCATTCAATAGCGAATTAAAATCTTCCTTATTCAAACGCATCAGATGCCCGTCAGTTAACATCGTCACTGTGGCATTTCGTTTACTCTCGGAAATCAGGGCCTCTTCACCAAAACTATCACCAACGGTCAGGGTGGCAAGTTTGACACCTTTAGGATTGGCCGGAGTTGAGCGGGTGACCAGGCAGCGACCATCCTTGATGATGTAAAAATAATCACCGACATCATCCTGCTTAATGACAATATCTCCAGGTTTGAAATGCACTGACTCCATGCGCATAAACATGGCTTGGATGTTTGCAGGGGGAATGCGGTGGAATGCACGCGTCTGGAGGATACGTGTCATCCAGTCGGTGGAATCATCTTCCTCATCGGTTTCTTCAAGGGCCTCAACCGAGTAACTGCCCGTTTGATCCCAAGTTAGCATGATATCCAGCATATCGCTGTTGACGCGGGCGATAACCACATTGGTTTGGGCACGCACAGAAACTGAGCGCGGGAAAGAATGTGCCAGGGGATGTTTTGCATCACTGCTTTTTGCCTTAATGGTTTTTATGATTTTTTTATCCGCTACGATCTCCACCTCGCCTTCTAGCACATAGATATGAGTTTTATCCATGTCACCTTTTTTAAAGACGTACTGGCCTGGCTTGATCGTTTCCGGTTTTATTTTTTTGATCAAATCCTGCGCATTTTCAGAATTCAATGAATTGATCGGTGATAACTCTTTGATGTAATTAGGATCAATTTCCATTGAAGTGCGTTTTTTTAGACTTTATGTATAGGATCAACCAACGCCTATTCTGGGGGCGTTGTGTTGATAAATCAATAGGTGTTCCTGCAGGATGTGAGCCAGTTATCCAGATTGACGAGTGATATCGACGTAAAGCTTTAGTTTCTGTCCGGGCTGAAGGTATTTCCCAATCTTGTTCCAGCGTTTGATGTCCGTAATACGAATGTTGAATTTGTCCGCAATTCGCGATAACGAGTCGCCTTTCCTGACGGTATAACGCAAGGCGTGCATTTTTTGTTGTGGACTGGTATCGGTGAGAGAGACGCGTTGAACACTCGCGGTTCCCTTATTTTTCCAGATCACCAGTTTTTGGCCGATGCGAAGGGTATCGATGGGTGCCATGCCGTTCCATTTAGCCAGGGAACGGGTATTCACTCCATATTTACGGGAGATGCTCCAAAAACTTTCCCCGGATTTAACGGTATGCGTTAACTTGGTACCCTTGCGTGAGGTATTCTTTATTTTACTGACCCGTGAACTTTTACTCAGGCTGTATTGTTTAAGCGACTTGGTTGCGGTGGGTATCAAAAGGAATTTTCCGGCACGTATATTCGTGCCCCGTATGGAATTCACTTCCTTGATCAGCTGGGTCGTGGTTTTATATTTTTCCGCGATCTGACTGAGCGTATCCCCATTTTTAATCTTGTAACGCACCCAGTTGATCCGTTTGGAGCGGGGCAGTTGTGCCAGTTCGGTATTAAACTGTTCCACTTTTTCTTTAGGCAGTAATAATCTATGGGGGCCTTTAGGAGCTGTCGCCCAGCGATTAAAAGCAGGATTCAATTGATAAAGTTCTTCAGTCGAGATGCCGGCTAATTCCGCAGCAAGCGCGAGATCGAGTTGGCTGTCTATTTCTACAATCTCGTAACTGTATTCATCTTCGATATGCAGTAGATCGACTTGGTATTTGTCGGGTGACGTAAAGATTTCCTTTAACGCCAGTAGTTTGGGGACATAGTCTTTGGTTTCCCGGCGCAGTTTGGTCAAATGCCAGAAATCAGTTTTGCGTCCTTTCTTTTTGTTGTAACGGATCGCTGAACGGACTTTGCCTGGGCCTGCATTGTAGGAAGCCAGAGCAAGTTCCCAATCATGGTCAAATTGTTTAGCTAATGAATCCAGATAGGTGATGGCTGCACGGGTTGATTCGATGATGTCGCGACGTCCGTCATACCACCAATTCTGTTTCAGGCCGAGATGTTTGCCCGTGGATGGGATAATTTGCCACATACCCGATGCCCGCCCATGAGAATAGGCAAAGGTTTGATAAGCACTCTCGACGATAGGTAATAGGGCTAACTCCGAAGGGAGGTCCTTTTTCTTAAGTTCGTCCAGGATGAAAGGTAAGAAGGGTTTGGCGCGGACCATAACTCGGTTCAAGTAACCCTTGTGGGCCAGGTACCAATCCCTTTGGGTCCGTATTCTTTTATTCATTACAGGATTCATCTGCATGCCCAGTTGCAGTCTGCGCCAGGCATTGTTGTCCTGTTCAATATTTTCCTTGTTTAGTGCCAGTTCCGCTTCCTGTTGAATTTCTTTGACGACCAATTGCCTGTCTTGTTGCGCCATTTCGGTTGACAAAGAGGGTTCGGTAAGCCCCATTGTATTGACGTTGACGGGCAACCATTCAATGGCTTTGTCCTTATTTGACAGGAACTCTTCTTCAGTAATCGCATAGGTGGCCACACTGGTATTGGAAAACTGAGGTTCGGGTTGATTGGGAAGCGAGACCTCATTATTTTCTGAAATCGCTACCGTGGTTAAAGTTTGAGGCTGTAACGCAGTCTTTTGAGACTCACAGCCAACCAAAGTTGACATTGCAGTCAACAGCAAAATGTATGGGATTGAAGTATGCTTTTTTATCACTTGGTTTATTATATAGTTGTGTTTACAGTGTGCGCGGAATGCTACAAGTCATAGACATTCAAAGCAAGGTTAATAATGTTTAAAAATAGTTCAAATTTAACAAAAAGCAATCAAGCTTTGCCGGCTTTTATTCCTCTTAATCAATGGTATGAGAGCCCCCTGGGTGTTTATTTACTGGATGATATAAAAAGTCGTTTGGATAAATTCTTGGTGACCAGCTTTGGCTATTATGCTTTATCGCTGGGTTGTGAAAGTCTTAGTGAAAAATTACTGGACCAATGCCGGATTAAAAAACTGTTTCGTATTGGTCAAGGAGATTATGACTTAGATGTGAAAATCAACTCAACGGCATTACCCATAGCTAACGACAGTACTGACTTGGTGGTTTTATTTCATGCTTTATCACAATCTTCCGACCCGCATGGCATTCTTCGTGAAGTGAATCGTATTCTTATTCCCGATGGTAAGCTGATTCTTATTGATTTCAATCCCATCTCTTTGTGGGGTGTGCGCCATCTTTTTCAGTCATGGCTCGATGATGCACCTTGGGGTGGGCATTATTACACCGCAAGAAGATTAATTGACTGGACCAGTTTGTTGGGATTTGAGCAGTTGCATCATTATCGTGCAGGTTACGTGCTGCCGTTGAATTACCAAAAGCTGATCAATCGATCTCGCATTATCAGCAAGTTTTCAGAACGCTGGTTAAATTTTTCAGCCGCGATCAACGTGCTGGTTTTTGAAAAAAATACAATACCCCTCACACCCGTCAGAAACCGATGGGTGAATAATAAAATAATATCTCCAAAAGTGGTCAGACCCACCGTTGGGCGTGGCATGAAATATGACAAGTAAAGTAACGGTTTACACGGATGGAGCCTGTCGTGGTAATCCCGGCCCTGGGGGTTGGGGTGTGTTATTGCAATACGGCGCCAATCAAAAAACACTTTCGGGTTTCGTGGCAGAAACTACCAATAATCGTATGGAACTGACCGCAGTTATCGAAGCCTTGAAGGCTTTAAATCGACAATGTGTCATCGATCTCAATACGGATTCTAAATATGTCATGCAAGGCATGACGGACTGGTTACCAGGTTGGAAAAAAAATGGCTGGAAAACCGCAGCTAAAAAACCGGTCAAGAATGTCGATTTGTGGCAGGCGCTAGATGAAGAGGTCAATCGACATCAGATAAACTGGCACTGGGTTAAAGGCCATTCAGGAGTTGCCGGGAATGAAGCGGCCGATCAGTTGGCCAATGCTGCCATTGATCAAAACCTTGGGGAAAAATCATGACACGTCAAATTGTGTTGGATACGGAAACGACAGGCCTGGAGCCCAGCCAGGGGCATCGCATTATTGAAATCGGTTGTATCGAATTGATCAACCGTCGCATTACCCAGAATCATTGGCACCACTACCTGCAACCAGACCGTGAAGTGGATGTGGGTGCCTTTGAAGTACATGGGATCAGTAATGAATTTCTAGAAGATAAGCCTAGATTTGGAGAGCTTGTGGATGATTTTCTGGACTATATCCGTGGTGCTGAATTAATTATTCATAATGCCCCCTTTGATGTGGGTTTTTTGAACCATGAATTGTCCATGCTGGATGGTGATCAACCTAATATCGAGGATATCTGTACTGTGCTCGATACGTTAGTGATGGCTCGACAGAAACATCCCGGGCAGAAGAATAATCTGGATGCATTGTGTAAACGCTACGAAATTGATAACAGTGCCCGAACCCTGCATGGCGCGTTGCTGGATTCGGAAATTTTAGCAGAAGTCTATCTAATCATGACCGGCGGTCAGACGGCGTTGTTGCTGGACGAGGAAAGTGGCGCTCAGCACCAGATTGAACATGCACCAATTTCCAATATTCATGCTGCAAACCTAAAAGTGTGGCAGCCTAGTGCAGAAGATATGCAGTCACACCAAGAGTACCAGGAATTTCTGCAGAAAAAGGCCGGTCACAGTGCCTGGTGAGACAAAGCGCATAAAATAAATTTATAAAAAACCCGCGCCTATTATTTATTTCTATCTCTTTGGGGTTAGGATAACTATCCAAAAATGAATCTATGTTCATTTATAAGCAAAAGCTAATATTGTATGATTAGCATTTACTTATATTAGATGAGATTTCATGTCCAGCTCTAAAACGGATCATCAGCATAGTTATCTGAAAACCTTTCAAGGAAAGCTTAATCACGAAGGGTTCATTGATGCGAGTTGCGAGTCAAAACCGCTACCGGAATCGGAAGATCTTGCTACTCAGGAAGTAAAATATACCACCTGTTACATGTGTGCCTGCCGATGCGGCATTAAGGTCACTCTCAGGGATGGTGAAGTGCGCCACATAGAGGGTAATCCAAATCACCCTCATAATGAGGGCGTGATCTGTGCCAAAGGTTCGTCTGGCGTGATGAAGCAATACTCACCTGCACGCATTACCAAGCCGTTACTGCGTAAATCGAATGCTGAGCGTGGTGAATCAGAATTTGAAGAAATTTCCTGGGATAAAGCCTTCAAAATCATGGAAGAGAGGCTTGCAAAAATTCGAGCAGAGGATCCCAAGCAGTTTGCCTTATTAACGGGCCGTGACCAGATGCAGGCGCTGACCGGGATGTTTGCCAAGCAATTTGGAACACCCAATTATTCCGCTCACGGTGGTTTTTGTTCAGTCAATATGGCAGCGGGTATGATCTATTCTATTGGCGGATCCTTCTGGGAGTTTGGAGGCCCAGATCTTGATCGCGCCAAACTTTTTGTGATGTTTGGTACTGCCGAAGATCATGATTCCAACCCGCTTAAAATACACATCTCCAAGTTTAAACGTCGGGGTGGCAAGTTTATTTCCATCAATCCGATTCGTAGTGGTTATTCAGCGATAGCCGATGAATGGGTGCCTATAAAGCCTGGAACAGACGGTGCTTTGCTGATGGCATTGATCCATCAACTCATCAAGCAGGGCCTGTATGATCGCGAGTTCCTGGTACAGTACACCAATTCAGCTGAATTGGTCGTGGATGATGAAAGTCGTGATGATCATGGTTTGTTTAAACGTTTCGACATGCATATCGAGGAAGGTTGTTTTGATCCAGAAAACAAGCTCTGGTGGGATCGTGAACTCGACAAGGAGATTTCCACTCATACGCCCGGTGTCGATCCCCGCCTTTTAGGTTCTTTTACCCTCGAGGATGGTACCCGGGTTAAACCCGCATTCCAGCTATTGAAGGAACGAGTGGAGGAATATACCCCGGAGTGGGCCGAGGGCATTACCGGTATCCCGGCGGAAACCATTATCAGGTTGGCTCATGAAATGGGTGTCACGGCCCGTGATCACCAGATAGAACTGCCGATTCAATGGGTGGATTGCTGGGAGAATACTCATGAGTCGGTTAAGGGAAATCCAGTGGCATTTCACGCAATGCGAGGACTGGCCGCTCACTCCAATGGCTTTCAGTCTATTCGTGCGTTAAGTATTTTAATGACCCTGTTGGGCACCATAGATCGTCCTGGTGGATTTCGACATAAAGCACCTTTTCCTCGCCCGATTCCACCTTGCCCTAAGCCGCCCAATAGCTCAGAGGGTGTAAAGCCCGAAACGCCTTTAGATGGCATGCCCTTGGGATGGCCAGCTAAACCCGAGGATTTGTTTGTTGATGAAGAGGGGCAACCGATCCGGTTAGATAAGGGATTCTCCTGGGAGTATCCATTATCCGTGCATGGTCTCATGCATAACGCCATTACGAATGCCTGGCGAGGTGATCCCTACAAAATTGATACCATGTTGCTCTTCATGGCCAATATGGCCTGGAATTCTTCGATGAATACCGTGAGTGTGCGTGACATGCTTAAAGACAAGGATGAAAACGGTGATTACAAGATTCCGTTTCTGATTGTTTGCGATGCTTTTCAATCGGAAACAGTGGCTTTTGCAGATTTGGTGTTGCCTGATACGACTTACCTGGAACGTTATGATGCACTTTCCATGCTTGATCGTCCGATTTCCGAGTACAGTGGCCCGGTCGATTCAGTTCGTATTCCGGTACTACCGCCAACGGGTGACTGTAAACCCTTCCAGGAAGTGCTGATAGAGTTGGGTACACGCCTGGGATTACCGGCTTTCGTTGATAATGATGGATCACGAAAGTATCGGGATTATCCTGATTTCATAACCAATTATGAAACTTCGCCTGGATCGGGTATTGGCTTCCTGGCCGGTTGGCGCGGTAAAGGAGGAGAGAAATTTCTTAAGGGTGAACCCAATCCACGTCAATGGGAAATGTATCAGAAAAACGATTGTGTTTACCATTATGAGCTACCCAAGTCTTACCAGTACATGCGTAATTGGAACAAGGGATACCTGCAATGGGCACGTGCTCATGGTATGACCCGCTATGCGGAGCCGATTACCATTCATTTGTATTCTGAAGTGTTACAGAAATTCCGCCTGGCAGCCCAGGGTAAATCCCAGGGTCGTCAACCACCTGATCATTTACGAAAACGGATTGAATCCAATTTTGATCCCTTGCCGTTTTACAGTGAAACATTGTTGTCGCGCTTATCGGATACCCATGATTATCCCCTCAATGCACTGACCCAGCGTCCGATGGCCATGTATCATTCTTGGGATTCCATGAATGCCTGGTTGCGCCAGATTCATACGCATAATTATTTGTTCGTTAATCCCGTAACCGCCAAGCCCAAGGGTATTGCCGATGGTGACTGGATCTGGGTGGAATCACCCACCGGTAAGATCCGTTGTATGTGCCGTTTTACCGAAGCAGTGGAGCCCGGTACGGTCTGGACTTGGAATGCGATTGGAAAAGCCATGGGGGCTTGGGGGCTTGGGGCCAAAGCCAATGAATCACAGAAAGGTTTTCTGTTAAATCATCTGATCCCGGAAGAATTACCGCGCTGCGAGGCGGGAGACCATCTCTCTAACTCTGACCCGGTTACGGGTCAAGCTGCCTGGTTTGACGTACGGGTGAAAATATACAAGGCCGAAAACGATGAGCCGGCGAAGACGTCACCGCAATTCCCGATGCAAAATTTGGTACCGGGACAAAAATCCCGAAGTAAAAAATGGCAATCATATTTTGCCGGGTTCTTCCGTAAAAAGGAGGGTATTCAATGACTCAGTTAGCCCTGGTTATCGATCTCAATGTTTGCGTAGGCTGTCATGCCTGTGTCACCAGCTGTAAATCCTGGAATACATCGGGCTGGGCTGGGCCTTTACCGGACGAACGTCCCTATGACAAGGATCCTTCCGGTGTATTTTTTAATCGTGTGCAAACCTATGAAGTGGGCACCTTTCCAAATACCGAAACGGTTCATTTCCCTAAATCCTGTTTGCATTGCGAGGATCCGCCCTGCGTACCGGTTTGTCCTACCGGCGCCAGTTATAAGCGTGAGGACAATGGCGTGGTCTTGGTCGATTATGACAAGTGTATCGGCTGCAAGTATTGTTCTTGGGCTTGTCCTTACGGTGCACGAGAATTCGACGAAAATAACAAGGTCATGAAAAAATGTACGCTTTGCATTGACCGGATTACCGACACGTCCTTGCCGGAAGAAGAACGTAAACCTGCATGCGTGATGGCTTGTCCTACCAGTGCACGTATCTTTGGTGATGTGCATGATCCCGAGTCAGATGCCTCAAAAGCCATCAGGGAAGAGGGGGGCTATCAATTGCAACCGGAGTGGGGCACCCGTCCAGCGAACCATTACTTACCCCGACGTAAGCAACGTATCCATATTACTGAAGAAGAACTGGTGCGCGCTGATAATCCGTTACGCAAAGAAGATGAGGCGACCTATGACCAGGGTGAGACCCTGGACGATGTCGCCTGGTAATTAGTTTAAGAGATAGAAATCATGCATCCAGCTTTTTCCGTTATTTTTCTTACGACCCTGATTGGCATTGGTCAGGGATTGTTTCTGGCGCTGTATACCGAGCAAATCTATAGCCTGGCAAAGCTTTTACCGGCCCAGAATGGTCAGACTTTTTATGCGTTGGGGAGCCTGGTGGCGTTGGTATTCCTGGTGGCTGGCCTATTGGCTTCATTCTTTCATCTCGGGCATCCGGAACGTGCCTGGAGAGCCATCACTCAATGGCGTACTTCATGGTTGTCTCGAGAGGTGATTATTCTGCCTATATTTATGGGGCTCGTGTTCTTTTATGGAGTCATACATTTTTTTGGTTGGACGCAACCCTTGTTGATTATATCCGATACCTTAACCATCGATTTAAGCTTGATTGTTGGTTTTTTGGCAAGTATTACTGCCTTCGCGCTGTACGTATCCACCGCGATGATTTATGCCAGCCTTAAGTTTCTCAAAGAGTGGCATACTCCGTTAACAGTGGTTAATTATACCTTTTTGGGCTTGGCTTCCGGTTTTATGTTTGCAACGGCTTTTTCAGCCTACAAGGGAATAGAGTTAGTAGCCTTTTTTGGGACCTGGGCCGTCATATTTACTTTGGTGGCAGCTATTGGACGAATGGCCTCTTTAATAAGGAATCGCCGATTACGCCATAACTTCCATCTGAGTACTGCTATCGGTGTGCGTCACCCACAGTTAGCACAACAAACTCAGGGTTTTATGGGGCGTTCTTTTAACAACCGTGAGTTTTTTCATCATAAGTCATCAGGATTCGTCAACACAGTGCGTCGAAGTTTTCTGGTAATGGTTTTCATCATTCCAGTCGGTTTGATTGTGGCGTCCTATATACTGAAATCGGAGTGGCTGCCCATCGCAGCATTTATCCTACAGTATTTGGGTTTGATGGCAGAACGCTGGTATTTCTTTGCTGAGGCCAAGCATCCGCAGAATATGTATTATCAGCAAATCGCCTAATGAATCATGAGGAATTACGGACGTAGAACATAATGAAAGCGATCATGAATCTTTGCTGATCAAGATTAATGATGTTTCATCATTCGTGCCTTATCACGAGACCAGTCTCTTTCTTTCTGAGTGGCACGTTTGTCGTGTAGTTTTTTTCCTTTGGCAACACCAATGCTGAGCTTGGCCTTACCCTTGCTCCAGTAGGCGGATAGCGCAATAAGCGTATAGCCTTTGCGTTCAACTTGACCTTCCATGCGATCAATTTCATGACGATGGGCCAATAATTTACGAATACGTGTAGGTTCCGGTTTTATATGCGTAGAAGCTGAAGTGAGGGGTGCGATATGGGCGCCGCTGAGCCAAAGTTCATTATTTTTAATGAATACATAGCTTTCATTCAATTGCAGTTTTTTTTCGCGCAGACTTTTAACTTCCCAGCCCTGTAATTCAATGCCAACCTCATGGGTTTCTTCAATAAAGAATTCAAAACGGGCGGATTTGTTCCTGGCAATGGTGTTATCCGGTGTTTTGGATTTTTTCTGTTTGCCCATATCTGAGAGACAACTGCAAGGATTGAAAAAGAAGCGCGTATTGTCCGGATATTCGCGGCCAAAACAAGGGAAAGTCACTCAAGCTTCTTTCATTTTCAACTGACAAGCATTACTATTCGCGGTTCGAAAAATCGGCTTCGCCCGCATTATTTAGAGTTCATGGTGACTGGCATCGGTCCCCTCGCGACAATCAACTGTAAACCCCGCCAGGCCCGGAAGGGAGCAACGGTAGCAGGGACATTGGGCGCCGGGGTGTGGCTGGTGT
>JAAUXZ010071729.1_pt1 | contig 34268 bp, 34 predicted proteins | sample 7278131 | NCBI WGS metagenome assembly JAAUXZ01 (sample SAMN14350119, study PRJNA611818) | marine sediment metagenome | isolation source: surface marine sediment (3m) | place: French Polynesia: Moorea | collected 2018-08 | reverse complement strand
GTTTTCTATTTCTCAAGACAAAGGATCATTGTTAATATGAATTAACAATGATCCTTTGTCTTGAGAAATAGAAAACGCTTAGGACGGTCGATAGGTTATGAATTTTAATTATTAGGCATCAATATTACTTTTTAAGTTATACCTTTTGTAATATTGTCGAGTTGCGCTTAATCATTAACATACACCGATTATTTTCAGGTGCGTGGTAACACACGATAATCGGGAAGTTGGTGCAAATCCAACACTGCCCCTGCAACGGTTAGCAGGTTGTCCAGACATAAGCCACTGAAATATCGGGAAGGCGTTTGGGCTGATTCCTTCAAGTCCGGAGACCGGCCTGAGAAGTTGTTTCATCAAGACCAGGATTGCAGTGGGCAATTCTCACAAGCTTGTTTTTTATTGTCTGGCCTGTGTGTGTCTCTTTACGAGAATTCACATGAAAATCCGATTATTGATTTTGTTCATTCTGAGCATACCCTATCCCGTATCCGCTGTTGTGGGCCCTATCGTTATTACGCCTACTCGGACGGCGGAACCCGAAAATAAGAGTAGTGCTACTGTTTTTGTCATTGATCAAAACATGATCAAAAAAAGTCAGGCTAAAACAACTTCGGATCTTTTACGGATGATCCCCAGTGTGCAGGTCGTAGACCTCTTTGGAAATGGCGCGCAATCCAATATTGGGCTACGTGGTTTTGCAGAAACCGCCAACGCCAATACCCTGATCCTGGTCAATGGCCACCGCCTCAATCACAGTGATACCAATGGGCCCGACTTGCACCACATCTTTATCAAGGATATTGAACGTGTCGAAGTTATAGTAGGCAGTGCCGGCACGCTGTATGGTGATCAGGCGGTGGGTGGAGTGATTAATATTATCACCAAGTCGCCTCAAATCAGTGAACAACGTATCAGTTTGTCAACAGGAAGCTATGACACGAATGCTGTAGATTTTAGCAAATCTAACCGTATCAATGATGGTTTGGCCTACCGTATTTCAGCAGAGCGATTTAATTCAGATAACTATCGAGATAACAACGAACAGGAAGATAGTAATCTATTCGGGCAACTGGAATACACTGGTGATCATCAAAAGCTACTCATAGCCCTTCAGCAAGTTGATAATCAGATGGAATTACCAGGCGCACTGTTGGAATCCGAATATGAACAAGATCCCAAACAGTCTAACGCGGGATTTATTGATGATTATATTGATGAAAAAACTACTGTGGCACGTTTAGGTTATGAATACAACCTGAATTCTCATAAAATTACGATTGATAGCGCACTGCGGGAAACTGAAGCCGATCTCCGCCAGAGTTTTCGTGATAATCCCAGTCCGTCCGATGGTACTAGCCGCAGAAAAAATACCAGCCTGAATCCAAAGATATCCGGTAATTGGGGGAGGAGTCGTTTAATTCCCTATATTATTGGTCGAGATATAGAAGAGACGGATTACGATTTAGACTTGCCCAATGCTTTTGGTATCAGTACGGCCAGCAACATCCAGAGAGCACAAAGCATCTATTTTCAGGTTAAGCCGTCTTTGTCAGATCGGTTGCAATTCATCTATGGTTTTCGCCACACTAAAGTTGAAAATGACATGACCGATGGTTTTTCTTTTCCACAGGGCATTCAAACAGATGATGATATCACGGTTCATGAATTGGGCGTGGTTTGGCGCGTTTCGGATTCATTGCTGTACCGGGTCCGATACGATGAAAATTTTCGTTTTGCCAAGGTGAATGAAATAGCCCTGGCCGAAACCGGGAGCATTCTGGATAACCAAACCGGATATTCTTTTGAATTGGGACTGGATTATCTCAATTCATCTCATCAGGTTAATGCGACCCTTTACCAACTTATTCTGGAAGATGAAATTGTATTCGATCCCACTGTCGGCCCTGATTTTGGTTTTGGACCTACCGGTTTGAATGTCAACCTGGATGAAACTCAACGTCGAGGATTAGCCCTGTCTTATCGTAATGCTTTGAGTGATCAGTTCAGTTTTTTGGCTAACCTGACCTGGCAACAGGCTGAATTCACATCCGGGACCTTCAAGGGCAATGATATTTCAGGTATATCCGAAACCCTTTACCGCATTAGTGCTGATTATCACCCTACTCCCGAAAGCAGTTATATTCTGGAAATACAATATACCGGTGATAAATATGCCCAGGGTGATAATGCCAACGCGTTTGGACGGGTAGATGCCGTCACGGTCACCCATTTCATCTATAACAGGCAGTATAAGTCCTGGGATTTTCGCTTTAATATTAATAATTTAACCGATGAGGAATATGCTGAATTTGTGACCAACAATGGATTTGGAGCGGCCTATCAGCCCAGTCCGGGGCGAAACTTCTGGTTTAAAGCACAATACAATTTCTGATCTGATTTGAATTGGTTACAATACCCACTTATTCGATGCTCACGCTGGATACTCAACATGAATCATAAAATTTTATGGCTGTTTGCCACCATCATTCTGTTAGCAATGTTTAGGTTAACTCAATGGATTCCCAATGTCTCACCCATTGCAGCCATGGCGTTGTTTGCCGGTGCCAAGTTCAGCGACAAAAAATTGGCTTTCATTGTTCCTTTCCTGGCGTTGTTCTTGAGCGATATGGTACTGGGTTTTCACAACACCATGCTATTCGTTTATGGCGCATTTGCATTGACGGTACTGATCGGAATCAAAATCAGGCAAAGACAAGGCGCACTGATTATTGCACTATCAGCCTTAGGTTCATCATTGTTGTTTTTCTTCATTACCAATGCAGGTGCATGGATGATGTATGATACCTATGCAACCGGCATGCAAGGATTATTGGAATCCTACATTGCAGGCATTCCCTTCTATCGCCTGACCCTCGTGGGAGACCTGTTTTTCACGGCCATACTGTTTGGCGGTTACCATTTGCTCAGTCAAAATACGGGATTGAAATCAGCCTGAATTCAAGTCCTTGGTAGCTTCTGATTAAAAGGCCATTACACACTAATGGCTTTTTTTTTCATCTGTGATAATCGTGTAATGCATGCTTTCAGGAATATGAACCTTTGAACACCTTCTTGGCTGAAGCCCAACTACTGAATTTGGACCTGGTTCAAATAATTCTAGCCCTATTGATCTTCACCTGGTCTGGGTTTGTGCGCAGTGGGTTGGGTTTTGGTGGAGCCGCACTGGGTTTACCCCTGATGCTATTGGTCTCGGACGAGCCTTTGTTCTGGTTACCCATGATCGGTATTCATTTATTGATATTCACGAGTTGGACGCTCCGCACCCGCATCCGCAATGTCGATTGGTCTTATTTTAAAAAATCCTTAATCTATATCTTGCCCGCAAAACTGGTCGGGGTATTTGGCTTGTTGAACCTGCCCAACAATCTTTTGATCGTGATAATTTATAGCATCACCATGTTTTATGCCCTGTTATGGCTGTTGAATCTAAGCATCCATAGTGAACGGGGCTGGACCGATAAACTTTTTCTGATTACAGGTGGCTATGTTTCCGGTACCTCACTAACCGGTGCTCCCTTGATTGTTGCGGTTTTCATGCAGCATATTGCTCGTGATCAATTAAGAAACACTTTGTTCGTCATGTGGTTTGTACTGGTAACCATAAAACTGGCTACTTTTGTGACATTTGGTTTTGACCTGCACGTAACGAGTGCGCTTTTATTGGTGCCTGCTGCCGCCATAGGCCATGTCATTGGTTTAAAGACACATGACTACATGCTGCAAAATGATCGATTATTTAAGCGTATTCTGGGGGGTATGCTGATATTAATTTCTATTCTGGGTTTAAGCAGAATCTAGTCTATCTCAGCTTATGTTATATCGAAGCTTTGGGATCACCAAAACGAGTGTAAAGCCATTTCATAATGATGGGCGGCGTTATGGTCGTCAAGGCAATTACAATGATCATGGCGGCATAAATTTCGGTATTGAAAATACCGGTCGAACGCCCAATCTCAGCAAATATCAACCCTACCTCGCCTCTAGGCACCATGGCCAAACCGATTAAAGAACGCATGTAACCGTTCTCTTTGATCACCAAAGCACCGAGGAACTTAGTAATAAACGCCAAGATAAAGAACAGGATAGAAAAAGCCCAGATAAAGGAAGAAGTCCAGTCAACCTCGTGCAAATTGAGTGACAACCCCACCGTGACAAAAAAAACCGGGGTAATCAGTTGAATGATGGGTGTCATTTGCAGCTCTATTCGATGTGCAAATTGTTCATCGGTACTCAAGGCGATACCGAAGGGCAGAAAGAAACGACGTGATAATGCCAGACCGGCTGCAAAACCGCCCAATAATTCTGGTGCACCGATGACATGCGCCAACCATGCAAAAAATAGTACCAAAGAGACAATGGTGGTTGGAATCAATCCTCGCACTTCATTAAACTGATCAAAGCGGTGAATTAAGAGTGAAATAAATTTTGCTGCCAACGGGGCTAATGCGAAAAAGGCCATGATAAAGATGATCACTTTACCGGTATTGAGCAGACTGATACCGCCGCCAAGTGAAAACTCGTAAAGCAGGGCCAGTAAGACGACACCCAGGACATCATCCAGTACCGCGGCACCCAAGACGATTTGCCCCTCTCTGCATTGTTGGCGATTTAAATCAGCAAGCACGCGAACCGTGATGCCGATGCTGGTCGCTGTCAAAGTACCGCCCACAAAAAGTGAAACCAGCATCGATAAGCCGAAAACTCCGTAACTCAGAATAAATCCGAGCATAAAAGGCCCTAAAAACCCACCCAAAGCCACCACCAGTGACTTTTGTCCAGTCGTGGCTAAACGTCTGACATCGGTTTCAAGTCCGACCTGGAATAAGAGCAAGATAATGCCAATTTCCGCCAGCATACGGATAATCTCATTGGGTTCTATCCAACCCAATAGGCTCGGGCCAAGTAGAATACCAGCGAAAAGTTCACCGATAACGGCAGGGATTTTGATCCGAACAGCGATTTCGGCAAATAACCGTGCCGATAATAAAATGGCAAGGAGATGTAAAAAGAAACTATGTGTTTCCACCCTATCGAATCAACTCCCATGACCTGATTGACACTAATTCGATATGCTGACAATCTGCCCAGGTTATAGCCAATGAAAGCATATTCAGCTACTCAACGTCTTCAGCCATCGGCCTAATAGCACATCGGCAACTGCATAGGCATTTTCACATTTATTCTCGATATTATCCTTGATTTGCCTCACCTGCTGGACGCAAAGATTGGGTGTTTCGATGTCACTGGCAAAACGAACCAACAATTCGTCAATAATTTCCGGGGTCATTTCTAAATGGAATTGCAGGGCCAGGTGCCTGCCATGAATGAAACCCTGGCAGCTTGTACAATCACTGCTTGCAATGGATATGGCCCTTGGCGGTGGAGAAAACTCGTGCGCATGCCAGTGAAAGGCCAGAAATTCAGAATCCATATCCTCGAGCCAAGGATGCTGGAACGGCTGCGGCAGCATTTTAATGCTATGCCAACCCACTTCAAGTTCTTCAGCCTCCCAAACCGAGCCACCAAAAGCCTTGCTTAATAATTGTGCACCCAGGCAAATCCCTAACATGGGCAGGTCAGAAGCATGGGCTCTATTTATAAGTGCTATTTCTTCTGCCATCCATGCTTCCGGTGTATTCACGTTACCCGGCCCCCCCATGAAAATAAACCCTGCCCAGTCATCCAGTTGGCTCGGAACCTGGTGTTGTTCTGCCAGACAATAGATTTGGTAGGGATAACCATAGCGATCGAGAAGTTCGCCAATATAACCGGGGGGATCACAAGTCGTGTGACTGAATACCAGGACAGGTTTCATCTGCTTCATGTGTTTTAAAAACGTCCGGGTTTATACACCAAATATTTGCTGAATGTCATCTTTTAAAGTCATAATCATTATCAATGGACAGCTCAATAACGATACCTTACTGGTTGTTTTTTCTATTGATTGTGTTTGCACTGATTATGGTGCTCGACAGAATCCTTTTGCCCGGTATGCGCTGGTATCTTAAACGCAGGGTTAACCGGGTCATCGAAGAAGTGAATACGCGTCTTGATATAGAAATCAGGCCGTTTCAACTGACCCGTAAACAAGCTTTAATTGATCAGCTTATATTCGATGACAAGGTGGTCGAAGCAATCAAAGAATATGCTCAACAAAACAACATGCCCAAGGAAGTGGCCCAGTCGAAAGCGATTCGTTATGCCGAAGAGATCGCGCCGAGTTTTAATGCCTATCTCTATTTTCGGCTGGGTTACTGGATTGCAAAAAAAGTGGGGCGCCTACTTTATCGTGTCAGAGTTGGTTTTTATGATGACAATCAACTTAAAAGCATTCCCGATCGATCCAGCGTGGTATTTGTAATGAACCACCGTAGTAATATGGATTATATTCTTGTCTCATTTCTGGTTGCTGAAAAAACAGCATTATCTTATGCCGTCGGTGAATGGGCACGCATTTGGCCTCTTCAAACATTAATTAAATCCATGGGCGCTTTTTTTGTCAGACGCAATTCGCGTAATACCCTGTATCGCCGGGTTTTAGAACGTTATGTCAACCTCTCTACACGGGCTGGTGTTTGCCAGGCTGTTTTTCTTGAAGGTGGTTTAACTCGGGATGGAAAAATTAGGGCTCCACGATTGGGTTTCATGGATTATATGTTGAGGGATTATCATGCAGACATTGACCGGGATATCGTATTTGTTCCTGTCGGTATTAATTACGACCGTGTTATCGAAGATAAAAGCCTTGTCCGTAATCTCGATCCCAATGCCTCAAAACGCAGTACCTGGTTTGTGATTCAGACAACACTTCGGTTTTTCTTCAAAACGTTGTTGATGAATCGCAAGACACGTTGGCGGCGTTTTGGATATGCCAGCGTTAATTTTGGTAATCCAATATCTGCCAAAGCCTATTGTGAAAACAGGCAGATCGATTTTAGTGAACTAGCACAAGAACAGCGCTTTCATCACATTGAAGACCTGGCTAAAACCCTAATGACAGACATTAAACAGGTTATTCCGGTTTTACCGGTAGCGCTAATGTCGGAAGTCATTTTGAATGAAAAGAACCATTGGAAAAGCGAACTGGAACTTAAAACGACAGCCTTGCAACGGATCGATGCTTTAAAAAAGCTCGGCGCACCCATCGATATTTCGCCCGGAGCATTCGAACAGGTTCTAACCGGTGCTCTGGATATGCTGGTTGGGCGTGGATTTGTAGACTTTCACCAGGGATTATATAAATCCCATGCTGAATCGATAGTGATGTTGAAATATTACGCTAATTCCATTCAACACTGGTCTCAAGAACATAACGGTTTCCCAGAATAAAATGGTGGCAAGTAAACACAAACAAGATTGCGTTGTTTTATTACATGGTCTCGCTCGAACTCGTCGTTCCATGCTGGTGATGGAAAAAAAATTACACGCTCAGGGATATCAGGTCATTAATATCAACTATCCTTCTCGTCACATGCCCGTGGATGAGTTAGCGGAGGTTGTCATTGATCAATGCAGGTCCATGGCAAAAACCCTCGGATGTAAGAGGATCAATTTTGTCACTCACTCCATGGGGGGCATTCTGGTCAGGCAATACCATAAACATCACCCTATCGATAATATCCATCGAGTTGTCATGCTGGGACCGCCCAATCAAGGTACTGAAGTTGTGGATCGATTGAGGCATATTCCCATGTTTAACTGGCTGCATGGTCCAGCCGGTTCACAACTGGGCACAGCCCAAGAAGACCCTCCCAAAAAACTAGGGGCAGTTGATTTTGAACTGGGCGTTATTGCAGGAATTCGAAGCATTAATCCCCTGCTCTCAACCCTGTTAACCGGGCAGAATGATGGTAAGGTCAGTGTTGAAAATACCAAAATTGAAGGTATGAATGATTTTATAACCTTACCCAGTACCCATACCTTTATGATGAGGAATTCAAAGGTGATTTACCAGGTCATACATTTTCTGCGGTTTGGTCAGTTTGATCATGTACATGTTTGACTCTGTCAATACACGATCATTAAATGACGAATAAATTAATTCAGCAAAAAAACCTATGCGATATCGTGAGGGAGAAATAGTAGATCCCAACCAACCCTACACTGAGAACACACTCAAGATCATGGAATTATCCTATTGGATGTCCATACCCCTGGGGATTATTTTGTTATGGTTAGCTATCAAAGGTCGATTGATGTGGCTTAAAGTATGGAGTGTTGGGTTGATCATCTTGGGTATAACCATGCTTTCTTATCATTTTTTCTTCAACAGTTAATTACCTCTGAGATCCAATGTTCACACTCCTGATATCTTGTTAGAGTGAACCTTTCAAAAGATGCAGTTACTAAGAGATTATTCCTTAGAATTCATAATGACATGAAAAAAACACTGTTCAATTTAACCCTGCTCTTAATGTTGGGTAATTTCTTGATCCCCATGACACAAGCCTCTGAAAAAACCGAGACGGCAATCCTGGCCGGGGGCTGTTTCTGGTGTGTTGAATCCGATTTCGAAAAGCTGGAAGGTGTGATTGATGTCGTCTCAGGTTACACGGGCGGTCAGCAGGAGAATCCGACCTATAAACAGGTATCATCCGGTAAATCCGGACATATTGAAGCCGCATTGATTACTTATGACCCCAGTAAAATATCTTACAAACAGATACTGGATTATTTTTGGCGCCATATAGATCCGACCAATAACCAGGGGCAGTTTTGTGATTTTGGGCCTCAGTATCGTCCTGCCATTTTTTATCTGGATGAAACACAACACCAACAAGCTGAACGATCCACCCAGGAAATCGAGCGCATTAAACCCTTCAGTGATCCTCTGCGCGTGGAACTGATCAAGGCCAGCAAATTTTATCCTGCTGAAGATTACCACCAGGATTACTATAAAAAGAATCCTTATCGTTACAAGTTCTATCGCTATTCCTGTGGAAGAGATGCACGGATCGAAGAGCTCTGGGGCAAGTCATAACCCATCTAACCCAAAAACAAATCGAGGCACACATGAGCAAGTCAAAAGTATACGAATTCAAAGGCGAAGCAGTGAATGTCACCTGGGACGGTCGATTATGCATTCACATAGCTGAATGTGGCCAGTCAGAAGGCGACTTATTTGTCGGCGGTCGAAATCCCTGGTGCATGCCTGACAAAGCCAGTCAGGAAGAGGTTTTCGAGATCTGTGAACGATGCCCAAGTGGTTCACTCACCTATTCCACTGCTTCAGGTCAACAAGAATCAGCATCCGGTGAGAATACGGTTAATGTTGCTTACAATGGGCCATTATTCGTCAAAGGTGAACTGGATATCGAAGGTGCTCCTGAAGACATGCCGGGTACAAAATTTCGTGCAGCATTGTGCCGTTGTGGACAATCTAAAAATAAGCCTTTTTGTGATAACAGCCATTTGCAAGCTGATTTTGAAGACTATGCCGCGGTGGGCGAAAAAGGTCCGGGAACAGTGGTTTCAGGAGGTAAACTCACCATAAAAGCCTTGCAAGACGGGCCATTATTGTTATCCGGCAATGTGACCATTATAGCCGGTAGTGGGCGCAAGGCGTGGCAAGGCGATAACACGGCTTTATGCCGTTGTGGCGCATCCAAGAATAAACCCTTTTGTGATGGTAGCCATAAATCTGCGGGATTTAAGTCTGAATAAGCTCATTGAACACAATGCTTCAACATGCATTGAGATGAAATATATGCAAGGGGCTTAATTTATCAGAATAAATTCCATAAACGACTATATTTAGACTTTAGAGTTAAAATCATTCAAAGGAGTTAGGGACAACTTCGTTTTTTTTACTGGTCTAGAATATGCGTTTTATCATCACAGTTATTGTGTTGTTGCAATCTTGTTTCATCATTGGCTCTCCCGCTCAGGCAGATTCCAATTTTCAGATCCTGATCGTTCATGCCTACAGTCAGGAATATCCCTGGACCAAATCTCAACACCAGGGATTCATGGATCAACTCTCGCAAAAAACACTTTTCCCACTGCAGATATCAACGGAATACCTTGATTCCAAGCGCCTTCAACTCACTCCAGAATACTCTCGAGCCTTTACGACCTACTTATCTGAAAAATATAAAAAGTATCATCCCGATATCATCTACGTCACTGACGATAATGGTTTAATTTATGCTCGTAATCATTTGTCTCAACTCTTTCCCAAAAGCCCCATCTTTTTTTCTGGTGTCAATAACTATGCTGTTTTAGAGCAACTGGAGGCCTTACCAATACGAGGGGTATTCGAAAGAAAGGATATTGCCGGCAATCTGCAGCTTTTATCAGATTTACAATTAAATACCGACTCCATTCTTTTTGTGGGTGATGGATCAAATACCTACCAGGCGATCGTCACCGAAATTAAAAAACAATTGCAGCTATTTCCAGAAATTAAAGCTACTTATTTAGTCAATAATGATATGGATGCGTTGAAAAAAACGCTTCAGAATGAAGCAAAATCCTATCTGTTTTTAACCACCGTGGGAGGCATCAAGGACAACCAGGGCAGTGTGATGTCGATACAACAAATCATTAAAGAGATTGATCACTCAGGAGAGTTCGCCATTTTTAGCATGGAAGATGGCTATATTGTGGATGATGTAATTGGAGGTTTAGTGACCCATGGTGAAAGCCAGGGTAAATCTGCAGCCGACCTGGTGATCTCTTATCAATTAGGACAGACATTAGGCTCTTTGAACCACGTCATCAAGAGTCCGAATGTTTATATGTTTAACCAGGAACGACTGCAGTTGATGGATATAAAGTTACCCCAATCCATACAAAACCAGGCCATTTTTATCAATATCCCGCCTACTTTTTATGAACGCCAAGAAAAAACAATCCTGACTCTCGTGATCGCCCTGTTTTTTATGCTGATCATGGTGATAGCAATCTATCTGAATCGCATACGTAAAAAGAAACTCGAATTCCAAAATACAAAGAAGCAACGAGCCAAACGCATCGAAAGTTATCAAAACGCATTATTAAAGTGGTCAGGTGTTGATTACAAAAATTTAAAGGAAGCTTTCAAAAAAGCCACTGAAATTTCTGCAGATACCTTGAATGCCGGTCGGGTCAGTATCTGGTTATTCGACGAGCAGCGCCTGGCCATAGAATGCCAGGATCTTTATAGCCTGAGAGATGGTCACTCCAGTAGCATGATATTGAAACGCCTTGATTTTCCGGAGTATTTCAAAGCCGTGGAAACCGGACGCAATATTGATATTACAGATGCTCGAAAAGACCTGACTACAGCGGCTTTCACAGATAACTATTTAATACCGAACGACATCTATTCCATGCTTGATATTCCTATTCTTTCCCAGGGTAAGGTCATCGGTGTGCTGTGTCATGAACATCAGGGGTTCTTGAGGCGGTGGGAGGCCCATGAGCAGGATTTTGCAGTGGCTATCGCAAGGAATGTTTCCCTGGCCATTGAAGTCGATAGACGCAAAACGATGGAGAAGAAACTCGAGATGTCACGGCTGGAAGCCGAAAAAGCCAATGAAGCTAAATCAAAATTTTTGGCTAATATGAGTCATGAAATTCGAACACCGATGAATGGGGTAACGGGTATGGTGGGTCTTTTACTGGATACCAAGCTCGATAAAGAACAACATCAATTCGTCGAAATTATCCATGATTCTGCTGAAGCTCTGATCACGATCATTAATGACATTTTAGACTTCTCCAAACTGGAAGCAGAAAAAGTTGAATTAGAGGACAGTCAGTTTAACCTCGAAAATCTGGTGAATGGCGTAGTCAACATATTCAGACCACATGCCAATGCTAAAGAATTCGAAATTGTTCGTGAATACGCCCTGGGTGTGAATTGTGAATACAAAGGGGATGCCGGTCGTATCCGCCAGGTTTTAATGAATCTGTTATCCAATGCCATTAAATTTACTGAAAGTGGCCAAATCACCATAAAAATCGGCATAAACAGTTACCGTGACAATAAACGATTGATCAGATTTGAAGTACAAGATACTGGCATTGGAATCCCCAAGGATAAAATCGGGATATTATTCGATAGTTTTGTTCAGGCTGACCCATCCGTTACAAGCAAATACGGTGGCTCAGGCCTTGGGCTCGCGATTTGTAAGGGGCTGGTGAATACCATGAAGGGACGTATCGGTATTGATAGCGAGGTGGGAGAAGGTAGTACGTTCTGGTTTGAAATACCGCTGCTTTATGTCAAAGATGCAGACGTTGAATCAGAGGACACACAAACTGAAATCGAAGACGAGACCATCGCCCAATTGATTAGTTACAGGAAGCTACGGGTATTGGTGGTTGAAGATGTCATTCCTAATCAAATTATTGCACGTAAGTTGATAGAGAAATTCGGCCACCGCGTTGACATCGCCGCCAACGGCATTGAAGCCATTGATGCGGTAGAAAACCGCCCCTATGATCTCATTTTCATGGATATACGCATGCCTGAAATGGATGGTTTGAGTGCCACTCAGGCAATACGTCAATTAAATAATCGCTCATCCCATATACCCATAGTAGCAATGACCGCGAATGCCTATAAAGAAGATATCAAAGAATGTCTCGATGCAGGTATGGATGATTTTATTTCAAAACCAGTGAAAATAGAAAACCTCCAATCAGTATTGAACCGTTATGCCTCAGGTCACCTTGATATTCAAGAGACTTTACCCGAATATTCACCTCGTGCCGGGTAATCATTGGCAATAGCAAAATCCAGAGCCCCTACCAGTTCGGCAAAGTGAGGCCGCACAAATGGCATGGTTTGAACAGAGCCATAGTATAAGGACTGTTGCGGCGTCACCAGAAAAAGACCGGGTTCTGAAAACAGGGCTGGTTCTTCGATACCAATCGAGGTTTTGCCTCGGGAAGTGGAAATATACAATCCCCATTCACGTGCTTTTGATAATGGCAGTCCATAACCGAATTGGACTTTTGAAGCACCGACTTTATTCGCCATTGAACGCGCACGGCTTTCATCATCAGAACTGATCGCAATACTTTCAAGCCCCCGTTCGGCAAAGTCTTGCGCATGACGCTCAAAATCCATCAGGTATTTGGTACAGATAGGGCAATGTAAACCTCGGTAAAAACAGATGACGATGCCTCTTTCGGATTGAACGTTAGATAAATTAAAAGTACCGTGATCAAGGGTTTCTATGACAAGATCGGGTGTCTTCTGACGCGGCATCAACATGATTCACTCCTGGAGGATTATCATTAGAATTTTTAAGCGTGCAATAATGTCGAATCGTTATGAATCAATCAATAATTTCACGATTGATTAACAGATCGGTGCACGCAATATTGAAGATTAGCGCTCAGAAACAGCCCCTATTATGGTTTCAATAGCGCGCTTAAAACTGATTATTTTTCTTTTCTTTTCTGTCTGATAGACAATAGCTGGCGCTCACGATGAGCAATTTCATTGCGTAAATAATGCGTCTTCTTTTCATTTTCGACACTTCTGAGTAAATGCATCATATCACTGATAGATCGCTCTATTCTTATTTCATCTAATGCGATCCCATAATGATTTTTGATATTTAATACATTGGTCGGTTTTTGATGGGACATCTCAAGTGACCTTTTCAAGCTCTTTATAGTTATATAGTAGAAGAAAATGCTTAAAACTGTGGCGCATGTCCGCTTTACGCGTGACCCATGTCACAATCGACACTTCCGATTTTTTTATTCTTTTATCCATCTAGCATCCCTTGCAGCAGTAAAACTGCCCTATCCGTTAATTGATTAACTCGACTTGACTAAGAAGCTTCCCTTTTTTATGGGCTCGATCATAAAATTACCGAACAAAACGATTATATCGCGAACTCAATAATTATTTAATTTTTTTTAAGCCCACTAATTTATGAGTTTCAGAAAATTCTATTTCAAATCGTCCTTGAATTCCGTTATGAGTAAAAAAAGGTCGCAGTTCAGAAGCCGGGAATTGAATACGCCTTCCATCCTCTGCTTGTACATTGACAGCGGAAGCTACTCCTTCGTAATAAGATTGGTACTTTTCCGCAGGAATATTCAAGGAAAAAAACATCTTGGGCATAATTAATAGTGTACCTTTTTGAACTTAAAACATTAAGGAAATAGATTATTTTTGTAGATTTACCAACATCTTGGATAGCATTAGCTTATGGTAGGATTTTTTTTGACTTTGATTGAGGCCCAATAAATAAATGATAATTTTCCGATGACTGAATCCATTACAGATATCATGGCGGCTTACTCTGTGATTTTTAAAGGCCTTCATTACCTGGGACCAGGAGATGCAGAAACGACCCATGGGGTTATAAAACGCATAAAGGAATTTTTACCTGCTGCTCCCCGCATTGCCGATATGGGTTGTGGCGTCGGGGCTTCCACGCTGGCACTGGCGAGCGCCATACCTGATGCCCTAATATTAGCGGTCGATATCCATGAACCGTTTATAAAACAATTACAGGCCACGGCTAGCGCACAAGATCTGAATAAACGTATCAAAGCAAAAGTGGCTGATATGTCTAATCCGCCGACACTGAATTCTACTGAGGGGGCTTTTAATCTCATCTGGGCGGAATCCTCTATCTATACTCTGGGACGCAAACAGGCGTTAAAAATCTGGCATCCATTGTTACAAACGGAGGGTCTAATGGTTTTTTCAGATATAGTTTGGAAAAATGAGACTGCGGACTGCTCTGAAATAGGCAAAAATTTCTGGACCAACGAATATCCCGATATTGCCACCATCGAACAGGTTTTAAATGAGCTTGAAGAAACCGGTTACCATGTGTTGCCACCGGCGATCTGTAACCATGTGGTCTGGTCTAATTACTATGAACCCTTACGGCATCGATTAGATCAATTGGCTACTCGAACCAATCATTCGCGAGCACTGGTTGAAGTAATGAACGAAATGATCCAAGAAATTAAAATCTACGATGAAACCGATGATGTGAACCTGGTATTTTTTATTGGCAAAAAGGGTTAACGCTCAATTCGAATCATTGCTTTTAAAGGGCCAAGAATGAGCTACTTCAGCACCTTGATATGGTGCTCGATCTCTTCTTCATCCAACAAGGCCTTGAGTTTGTTGATAATGCGAGCAGTCTTTTCGTAAGAACCATTGGGTAATCGGGTCACAAAAGCAATCTCGTCACTGTCAGTGGGTTTTAATTCACGATTGGCCTCGGGTTGAAGCAACGCCTTGATGGCCTCCCAATCCGATATCCGTTCATCAGGATTCTTAATTAATGCACTATCAATAAAGTTTTTGAGGTCTTTATCGATTTCAGGACGATACTGTTTGATATCTGGTGGATCACCATAGACCTGCAGGGATAATAATTCGTTTAATGTCTTTGCAGTAAAGGGAGGCATGCCGCTGAGCATGGTAAAAGCCATGATACCTACAGAGTAAATATCTGCCCTGCCATCAAAAGGTTCGCCTTTGATAATCTCCGGCGCCAGATATTTTGGCGTACCCAGTACGGTGGTCACGACATCCATCGGGGGTTTAGCCACACCAAAGTCTGTTAATTTGACTTGGCCCTGATCATCTATAAAGATATTTGCGGGTTTAATATCTCGATGAATGATACCTTTTTCACCTTGAGCATGAGCATATTCAAGGGCACAGACAACCTGATACAGAATCTTCCTGGTATCCGAAATGCTTAAGGGTCCTGTTTCCTCTAATATCTGTCCCAGGTCTTTCCCTCTTAAGCGTTCCATGACGATGAAACTGGTTGAATATTCATTCACCGTTTCATACACGTTCACAATATTCGGATGATTAAGCTGGGCGATGACCTTGGCTTCCTGCTCAAAACGGGATAAAAAATCCTCATCATGCGAAAGGTCATACTTAAGCATTTTTAAAGCCACGTGCCGATCTAACATAGGATCATAACCTTCAAAAACAGTCGCCATGTTGCCTTCACCAATTTTTTCGGTGAGCGTGTATCGCCCGACCTTGTTAATGCCGCCTTCGTGAGCCATACGTTGGCTCATCAAATGGGTCATCGTATTAGCAAAAGACTTATGCTTTTGAATTAAGGCTTTAAACTCATTGCGTTCCAAATAGAACACTACAGTATTTTCCAAAGCAATGGCATCGGATGTATAGGGGGTATTGGTCAGTAAACCCACCTCACCGATTACAGATCCATCGGTTAATTCAATTTTTCGTTTGGTATGCCCCATTAAATCTGAGGTCTTGAGTTCAACATTACCGTTTAAAATAATAAAAAATCGATCCGCCGTTTTACCGCTCTCGATTATTTTTTCCCCTTTCATAATACGGTCGATCTTGAAATACTTTGCGATATCTTTACGCGTTACTTTGTCCAAATTGGCAAAAATATCGATACTGGAAAGTAAATTTACGAAATTGCTGGTTGCATCACTCATATTACGCCTTAAAAGCTAAACGTTTGTTTGTTATTCGAATTGTTATGAATAATTTGCGGATTAAAGAGATAATCCAGAAATTCTGGGGCCACCCCGTTATTTATCAATTATATATAGCTGAATATTCAGACTTTCATAGTTTTGTTGGTCAATGATCATCTGTCCAGTGCCTAAAAATAGCGGAAATAAACATAGATGGCACTAATCAAAACCGAGACCAGCATCATCGGAAAGGCCAATAGCATAAAAGGAAGAAAACGAATCGGTTGACCGGAGCGCTCAGCAAATCCTGCCACGATTAGGTTGGCACTGGCACCCACTAGACTACCATTTCCTCCCAGGCAAGAACCCAGGGCCAGGGACCACCAGATCGGTACAAGCTGTTCACTACCCCCAAAACTGGTTTCCATATTTTCAATCAGTGGAATCATGGTGGCTACAAAAGGGATATTATCCACAATGGCTGAAGCCACCGCTGAAACCACCATAATGGAAAGCGCGGTAATGGTCTTATCGCCACCGGTCAAACCCAGCACCTGGTTTGCCAATAACTCAAGAAGTCCCGTCGTTTCAACACCATAAACCAGGATAAACAGTCCGATAAAAAAGAAAATGGTTAACCACTCTACATCTGCTAGTGATTTTGTAACCACGGCGGATTGTTTTTCAGTCTTCAGCGGTAAACATTGAAGTGCCAGTAATAATGCCGCTCCAAACATGGCCACGGTCGCTGGCATCAGGCCATAATCATGCCCCAATATAAAACCCAGCATCACCAGGCTCAGAACAAACAAAGATTTTTTTAAAAGAACCGGATCCTTTATGGCATCATTTTCCCGGTACAACATGACCTTGTTAATTAATTTTGGATCCGCAGTGAGATGACGTCCCCAGATCAGGTATATCGGGATCAGTGTTACCAGTAAAATAAAAACAGAGATAGGCGCCAGGTTAAATAAGAAATCGTTATAACTCAGCCCGGTAGCTGAACCAATCATAATATTGGGTGGATCTCCAATCAGCGTCGCCGTGCCGCCAATATTAGAGGCAAAAATTTCAGCAAACAGGTACGGATAAGGATTGATCTTTAAAGTATCCGTAATCAACAGGGTAATCGGGGCAATCAGTAAAACCGTGGTGACGTTATCCAACAAGGCAGATAAGAATGCAGTCACCAGCATCAACATCACCAGGATGCCCCAGGGATCCGCCTTGACTATTTTGGCTGAACGAATGGCCAGATATTGAAACACACCTGAGTCTCGTGTGATTCCCACGATGATCATCATTCCGGTTAAAAGGCCAATGGTATTAAAGTCAACACCCTGCACTGCGGCCTCTTGGGTTAACACACCACTGACAATCATTAACGCCGCCGCCATCATCGCTATAATGGCACGGTTTAACCGCTCCGTGACGATCAACAGGTAGGTTATTACGAACAATGAACCCGCGAACCAGGCCGGTGACAGACCGAAGATTACCTCTGGGTTGTGTAATTCATGCATTCTTGTGATTCCCTGCACGCAGAATTTTTTCACCGACATCAAAGTAGGAAATCATGCCCAGTAATTTACAGCTGTCGGATTCAGTGACGGGAATACTCAATCGAGTTTCGTAGAGTTGCAGCATCGTTTCCGTTAATGGCGTATCGGGTGAGATCGCGTGGATTTCTTGTGACATGCATATGGAAACCGGCTCATCCTTGACTTCTTCAAATCGATCAAAAAGTTCTTGGAAACTTTCATGAATAAAGCCGACATTATTCAATCCATGGGCAAATACTGCTTTGGGTATTACGTGTTTCAACAGGCAATTGATTCCGAACATACCCAGGTAACAACCATTGTCATCCACCACCGGTAAACTACGATAGCGGTTCTCCATGATGAATTCAGCGGCACAGGCGATCGTATCATCGGGTTTTACAGTTAAAGGATGGGTATCCATTACTTCAGAGGCTTTCATAGGTCTATCCCGAGGTTTGTATTGTTATATTTATGAATATGAGAACGTAGACCAAGCATGCCACTGAATGCTGCAAATGGCCATAACCAGGATCAATCGCTGCATCTCTAGAGCGCCTTCAAGCGATAATGATCGATGTAAACCCTTGTTATCTATGATGGATTAAGACTGGCATCCCAGAGGGAAAAATCATCGGCACTAAGCAGTTCTGTCAGAAATTCAAATGCAGCATTTAAATTATGAGTAGCGTCATTCGTTAACGGCTGTCCCAGCTCAAAATCTTCACCCCGAATGGCCAACATCGACGTAGGAGGTGGTGTTTCTTTCAAGGTTTGACGATAAGTGTGTAACAAGGTCGAAGGTGACATACCGTGGGTCGTGTAGTGGGTTTCCAGTCCTTCTGTTATGGGATAGAACTGATAAGATTCCGTGATATCGACCGCTGCATCAAACAGTAGAACACGTACACAACCCTGCAGGTCCATTACATGTTCAATCTGCATCTGGTAATCGGATAAATACTTCAGTTGATGACCACAGCCAGTGACTATGCCTTGCTGCTGTAACCGTTCCAATAATAAGGGTGCCAGTGCATCATCACCCCGGGAAAGATTGCCGTACGCAAAAAGTAAAACCGGTTCAGACTCCATGTTCCGTTGATTTAAACTTTTGATCAACCAGCTGTCCCTGTGCATCAAACAATGTAACTTCTAAAGGCATTTGACCCAATGCATGGGTGGCACATGATAGGCAAGGATCGTAAGCTCTGACGGCCACCTCCAGTTGATTGAGTAAGGGCTCAGTGATTTCCTGTCCGGAAAGATAATTATCGGCTACCGAACGAATGGATTCATTCATCGCATGATTGTTGTTAGTTGTTGATACAATCAGGTTAGCGCGCTGAATCAGTCCCTGCTCGTCTATTTCATAATGATGAAACAGAGTGCCACGAGGTGCTTCGATAATACCAATGCCGGATGGCTGTAATTCGCCTTTACTGACCAGGTCTTCACCTTGCAGATCTGGATCATGCAGCAATACTTTTATGGATTCTGCACAATGCAACAGTTCGATCAAACGCGCCCAGTGGAATCCTAGTGTGTACTGTACCGGTTTGCCGTCACTCAAGGCCATGAACTCCTGACGTTCTTTCTCGGCCAATTCTGTATCGATATAATCACAGTTATTCACTCGCGCCAATGGGCCTACCCGATACCACCCCTGTTCCACTCCCAGAGATTTAATAAAGGGAAATTTCATGTAACTCCAGTTTTCGACATGCTCATTAATTAATTCCAGGTAACCATCGTTATCCGCATGATCGAAAATCAGTTCATTATCCATATTACGCGCACGCAAACCGCCATCATAAAGTTCCAGAGCGCCATCAGCCTGAACCAGGCTTAACATATTTGAATGAATGGTCGCAAAAGCCTGGTGGTATTCCTGGTGATCATAAAAAATCCGCTTGAACAGACCTACTGCTGCAACACCCCATTCAATCATCTGATCAATATCTTGTAGTAGCTGATTTCGATCTTCGATAGACAGGTTTTTATTCATTCCACCGGGAATAGCACCCGTACCATGGATTCTTTTTCCTGCCGTCAGCCTAATGACTTCCTGGCCATACTTTCTCAATAAGACACCTTGCTTGGCTAGTTCAGGATGATCATTGATCACCCCGATGATATTGCGATGACGGACATCATCATCAAAACCAAATAACAAATCGGGAGATGATAAGTGGAAAAAATGTAATGCATGCGATTGAAGAATTTGACCAAAATGCATCAGTTTACGCATCTTTTCAGCGGTAGGACTGATTTGATCAATACCCAGCAACTTGTCAGTCGCCTTGGCTGCTGCCAGGTGGTGACTCACGGGACAAATACCACAAAGCCGTTGAACCAATACGGGTACTTCCCAATAGGGCCTGCCCTGGATGAATTTTTCAAATCCGCGAAACTCGGCAATATGCAAACGTGCCTGAGTGATTTGCTGGTTTTCATCCTGATGCAGAGTGATCTTGCCATGACCCTCAACACGAGTCACAGGATCAATTGCGATTCTAGTCATAACGCACCTCATCTAGGGAAAATGAAGGCTCTCGACCTTCAATCAATGCGGTTAAGGCATCCCAAATCATATCTGCGGTGGGCGGACATCCGGGTAAAACATAATCCACCTTGACCACATCCTGAACCGGATGCACCTCGTTTAATATCATGGGTAATTCGGGATCTGAAGGAATCAGGGGTTTGTCGAGACCCATACCATCCACGTAAGACTCTTTCAGACATTCTTCGAGAGAATAATGATTCCGCATGGCCGGTATACCACCATTCAATGCACAGGCCCCTATGGCAACAACCGTTTTACAGTGTTTACGAAATTCCTGTAAAACCTCGACATTTTCAGAATTGGCTACCGCACCCTCGATAATGCCAATGTCACATTCTCCAATCTCTTTGATATCCGTAAGCGGGGTACGGTCAAATTCCACGAGTTCAACCAGATCGATAATTTTTTCATCGATATCCAGAATCGACATGTGACAACCAAAACAACCTGCCAGCGAGGTCGTGGCAATACGAATCTTTCCAGGCGTATTATTCATGGTTGAGGCTCTACCATTTGTTCATTAATCGGTGTTTCATCAAAAAGGCGTTTACCGATGGGTTTGTTGAAACCCTGGTGTTTGGGCAAGATCACCCCTACCGGGCAAATACTGGCAGCCCGATCATTTTTATCAAAGTTACTGCTACCTAATAAACCATCTTCTGAATTCACCACGAGATGGGCCTCATGGCCGCGTCCAGACAGTCCAAATATCGATTTACCATCCACATCACGACTGGCGCGCACACATAATTCACAGTTAATACAGCGGTTATAATCCAGCATATAATCCGGATGACTCGCATCTACTGGTCGGTTCGGATATTGGAATGGAAAAGTGGGACTCAACATGCCGCAGAATTCTGCTACCGATTGCAGAGTACAAGCCCCACTTTTTTCACACGCAGGGCAAACATGGTTTCCTTCGACAAATAACATTTCGAGTAATTGTTTGCGGTGTTGCTGAACCGCTTCACTGATATTGGTAACATCCAGATTTTCTGATGCCGGCGTGGTGCAGGAAGAGACATAACGTCCATTGACTGATACGACACAAACACGGCAACTGCCATGAGGCGTGAATTCAGGGTGATAACAAAGATGAGGTATGTAAATGCCGGCCCGACTTGCCGCTTCCATGATTGTATCACCGGGATTATATTCGATAGTTTGCTGATCTAAAGTAAACGTTGGCATGAATCGAATTCCTTTATTTATTGGGTGATTCGCTTGTAATCACGGGTGGCCTGCTCCAGATCAAAAACCGGGTTATCAATGTCATGACCCATTCTTACGGTAAACAGTTCGGGGCTTTGGTTTAACGCGTCGATAAATGCCGTTGGAGCGGTACTACCCAGTCCGCAGAAACTGGTTTCCTGCATTATTTGAGCGATGCGCTGTAATTGTTCAAGATCCACTTCGCTACCCTGCTTATGATTAAAACGCTGAATAATTTCTTCAATTAACAGTGTCCCCACTCGGCACGGAGTACAAAAGCCACAACTCTCATGCCTAAAAAAGGTAGCAAAGTTATCGAGCAAATCCATGAGATCACGTTGTGATCCAATGACCATAAAAGACCCACCTGTAGCCAGGTCTTCAAAGCTTAATTGTCGTGCAAAATCTTTAGCCAGCACCGTGGTTCCGGCTGCGCCAGCCATTTGTATGGCTTGTGCCCCTACCCCACCGCAATCCTTCAAGATTTCAGTCAAAGTCATACCAAACGGATATTCATAGATACCCGGTCGTTCACAATCACCACTGATACTGAGTAAACGGGTTCCAGGGGATGCTTCCGTTCCTGCCTGGTTAAACCAGTCGGCACCCTGTCTTAATATATGAGTCACTTACCAGAAGGTTTCCACATTGTTCACCACGGTCGGCTTATTTTTATACCCCTGTTGAACAGGAAATGGGGGTCTGATTCTGGGTATACCACGCTTACCTTCAAGAGATTCTATCAGTGAAGATTCCTCACCGCAGATATAGGCACCCGCACCCAGGTGAATTTCAACATCAAAATCAAAGCCATTCTGGCCGAGTATATTGTTGCCCAGTTTATTTTCACTGCGTAGTTTTTGCATGGTGCCTTGCAGTGCTTCCAGCAAGTATCGATATTCCCCACGCAAATAAATCAATCCCTTGGACGCTCCGATGACACTGGCACAAATCGTCATGCCTTCGATCACCTCTTCGGCATAAGTGTTCAGTAATATCCGGTCTTTAAAGGTACCCGGTTCACCTTCGTCAGCATTGCATACGACGAAATGCTGATCTGATTGATGTTGTTTACAAAAAGACCATTTAGTGGCCGTTTTAAATCCAGCACCGCCACGTCCGCGTAATCCGGAGGCATCAACAACACTGAGCGTTTGATCAGGTCCAAGCGACAACGCTTTTGCTAAGCCCTCTCCACCCGAACTGTCCTGCTGTAACTGAATATCACTTCGTTGGATATTATCCCGAATGGCAAAAAGGTGCACAGGCCAATTGCTAACCGGTTCCTTGTTAAGTATCAGCGCTGCAATCTCTTCAACGCGTTGATCATCCAGATCATTAATAGCCAATCCATTAATCAGCAGACCAGGGCCCTGGTCACATAAACCCGTACAGGATGTCATACCAATATAAACCGATGCATCCTTAACTTTGTCTTCTAATAAGGTTTTTAATTGCTGATTATGATCAATGCGGTCAGTAAAGTTATCACTAAACAGGATCCGATAATCTCCCTGGTATTCAAGGGATAAAAAAGAATAAAAAGCCACGACAGATTGGATATGGGTTTCAGAAAAACCCGTTGTCTGGGCCAGGGCGCCAATCGCTATTTCAGGGATATAATGAAAATGGTGTTGAATTTCAATTAAGTGTTGCAACAAGTAATCAGGATCATGATTGTTGTCAATGATATTGTTGATCGCTTCTACTGTAGCTGCTGACATGGCCTTCCCTCATGTAAAGACATGCATTCCGTCTCATTGAATGCCTGTCTATTCTAGACTTTTTTTATGACAACTTTACAAAACTTTGCATGGATTGACCTGATTCAAATCAATCCAGCGAATTTTTGCACCAAAACAGGTCTAGGGAAAGACTATTTGCCCAATAATGAGCCTAAAATGCCACGTGCGATACGACGTCCCAGAGAACTGCCCACGGAGCGCATCGTACTCTTGATCATGGCTTCGGCAAATGACTGTCTAGGGCGCCCCGGGCGTCTTCGAGGTTGATTGGCTTTCTCTTCAGCAAGACGACGTTTTTCTTCCGCCTGTCGTTGAGCCTCCAGTTCCTGTTGCCGATGTTTTTCTTCGGTTCGTTGTTTGAGCAATTCAAAGGCTGATTCACGGTCGAGGTCTTCAGCAAAACGGCTATATAGCGGGGATCGTTTAATTAAATCCTGTCTTTGCTGAGGATCAATGGGACCAATTTGAGACTCGGGCGGTCTTATCAGCGTTTTTTCAACTATAGACGGCGCACCATCTTCCTGTAAGGTGGAAACCAATGCCTCGCCAATACCCAGCAGACCGATTTCTTTTTTAAGATCAAGATTGGGATTTTGCCGAAAAGTAGCGGCCACCGTATTCACGGCTTTCTTATCCTTGGGCGTAAAGGCACGCAAAGCATGTTGCACGCGACAGCCTAATTGCCCGAGAACGTCTTCAGGAATATCCAGGGGACTCTGAGTTATAAAAAAGATTCCAACACCTTTGGATCGAATCAGTCGTACAATCTGCTCAATCTTATCCACCAGTGCTTTGGAACTCTGGTCGAATAACAAGTGTGCCTCATCAAAAAAACACACAAATTTTGGCTTGTCAGCATCCCCCACTTCAGGCAGGTTTTCGTAAAGTTCAGATAGAAACCACAGCAAAAAGGCAGCATAAACCCGGGGCGATAATGAACTTAACCGGGTCGCATCTAGAATGTTGATCAATCCCAGGCCAGAAAAATCAGTAATCATGACATCTGACAAATTCAGTGCCGGCTCTCCCAGAAACTGGTCGGCACCCTGCTCTTCCAAGATCAGCAATTTGCGTTTGATGGCAGCCACACTGGAACCGGAAATATTGCCATAATCCGAGCGTAACTCCTTGGCATGATCGGCCATCCATCCCAACATGGCATTCAGGTCTTTTAAATCGAGTAACAGCAGACCTTCTTCATCGGCCATATCGAAACAGGCATAAAGAATACCTGTTTGGGTATCATTGAGTTCCAACAGGTTGGATAATAATAAAGGTCCCATGTCCGAGACCGTCACTCTTAATGGCAAACCCTGCTTTTCAAAAACATCCCATAAAACCGTAGGTCTTGGACGTGATTGATAGTTCTCTATCTTGATCTTTTCGATACGTTCATCGATTTTTGGATGCGCCTTGCCCGGTTGAGATAATCCGGATAAATCACCTTTGATATCGGTTACAAATACAGGTACACCAATACTTGAAAAACTTTCGGCAAGCACCTGTAAAGTGACGGTTTTACCGGTACCGGTCGCACCAGAAATCAGTCCATGCCGGTTGGCCATACGGGCATTGAGATGAACCTGGCCCTGATCAGAGCCACCGATTAAGACCTTAGTCTGAGACATAATTGAATCCGTGTTGTTTATCTAGCGCAGCATAACGGATTGTCCCGTAAAAACACAGGTGCTGGCATTTGGCTGATGGCGACTGTTAACAGTTTTTAACATTCCCTGGTTGAACCACATAGGTGCACCTTCTCAATTTTGAAACAGTAATCGATGCAATTTGGTGCATCATTTAATCAATAAGTCGCATAATTCGACGAATTGAGCCTTCAATGACATGCTTTTTTATTTTGGGAGATTCGTCATGTCCGCCGCTTTGGCCAATCAGATCATCTATCAGGATAAATTTATCATTAATCATGACATCATGCATTGCACAGCGGAGGGTGTCGTGGGCAATCATCTTTATTCAGGCCGCGCCCTTGGCATATCTGATCCTGTGGATATGATTCAGCTCAGCCCAGAATTAAAACCATTGTGGCCGGCTATACAAGCTCATTATGAACGTGTGGGTTTAAAATTTTCCCGAGAAGTGCTTTGGAATGTTGACATGAAAGCACTCGGTCAACATGTGGGGTACCAACCTTCGGTATTTTATTATGGACCGCAGCAAGGACTGAACTGGGGAGATTTTGCCTGGTTGGATACCGTAGAATTTATAAATTCTAAAAATAATTTTGCACTCTTGGCGCAGGAACTGGACGTCCCTATTCCTCTCACGATTGGATTTGAAAGTGTCCATGAGATTAACGATAAAACTATTGCCGCTATTGACTTCCCTTGTTACCTGAAAGCAGCTATTTCGGTTGCCGGGGTGGGTATCTATCGTTGCGCTGATAGTACTGAATTCAGGCAGGCCATGAGTCGCTTTGATCATGATGTACCCGTGCAAATCCAGCAGGAAATCATATCGACTACATTTTTAAACATGCAGTATAAGGCCGAACATGGCAAAGCCATACGCTTGGCCTGCAGTGAGCAAATCCTTGATGGTTTTACCCACCAGGGCAATAAATTTCCGGCTTCTTATACCCCTTGGGAAAAGGTTGATCCAATGGCTGAATGGTTGGTGAATAAAGGCATACAAGGTATTTTTGCCTTTGACGTCGCAGTGGTTGAAACGCCCGAGGGTCCGTTATTTCCAGCCATTGAATGTAATCCTCGTTTCAATGGCGCCTCCTATCCCACGTTGATTGCACAAAAACTCGGCATCGAGCAATGGCAATCCAGAACCTATACGACTCATTATCGAGACCTTGATAGTCTACCGATACAAGCTCTTGAGTATGATGCTCGTCGTGGTTACGGCATTATATTGGTCAATTGGGGAACGATTCTGGAAGGACGGCTGATGATTCTGCTAGCGGGCACTTCATCACAAATGGAAGACTTGGATAAGGAACTGCAATCCCTGTTGGAATGACGTAGACTTCTCCGATTTTCCTCAAGCAATAACAATCGATGAGCAGTCAATTGAATTACTCCCTGATGGTGCATGGTGGCGCAGGCGCCCTGGATAATGTTAAGGATGATAAAACCGCCATGCGCTACCTCGAAAGTATTCGTACCATACTGGAACATGGCCGTGAAGTCATGGAACTGGGGGGATCTGCATTACAAGCCGTTGAAACCTGCGCGTCCCTGCTTGAAGATGATCCCGTCTTCAATGCCGGCTGCGGTTCAGTCCTGAATGAACATGGCAAGGTCGAAATGGATGCTGCCATTATGGATGGTAGAGATCTGTCAGCGGGTGCTGTTGCGGCTGTAGATAATATCGCCAATCCCATTCAACTGGCCCGTATGGTCATGACTGAGAGCGAACATGTAATGCTTATTGCTGAAGGTGCCATGCGTTTTGCTGATCATTGCGAGGTTAAACGGGTACCGGAAGATTATTTCTATACTCCGGATCGCATTGAGCAATTGAAGCAGGCACGCAGAAAAGGCAAGATCATGCTGGATCATGACGATACTGAAGCCGACAGCGAAGATCAGAAATACGGCACCATAGGCGCCATCGCCATGGACCCTTATGGAAACCTTGCTGCCGCCACATCCACCGGTGGAATCGTCAATAAACGTCTTGGGCGCGTTGGTGATTCTCCAATCATTGGGGCCGGAGTCTATGCCGATAATGAAACCTGTGCAGTATCGGCCACGGGATATGGTGAAGATTTCATGCGTACCGTTATCGCCAAAACTATTTCGGATTACATCATGATCATGGGGTTGGATGCAGAGCAAGGCACTCAAGCCGGCATTGAATATTTAAGCCGCAAAGTCACCGGTCGAGGTGGTGTGATCGTGATCGACAAACACGGGAACTGCTCCAGTGGTTTTACGACTAAAAAAATGATTCACGGTTGGATTCAACACGGTGGTGAAACCTTCTGCCGTTTTTAAAGGAAACCGTAAAGATCTGAAATCGTTAATAGAGCAATCTTGTTTTAATCGGACATCAGTATCCTGGTAATGCTTAACATTCCCTCAATTCATTGGCCCGGCATCGTTAAACACAAAAATGATGACGAACTCACATTGCTCCAAAACGAGACTCAATGGAAACAATATATCCATCAATATGCAGAAGATGATGACTGGTTGATTGATGCTTCAGGTTATCGCTATTACCTTCAACAAAACGATCAATCTGGCTATGAGTATCACCCGGGTGATCAGCTCAACCTGGTCCAGGTATTGGGCCTGGTAAAAGCACATGCAGCCCTTAACGGATCCTGTTGTGTTGCCAAGCTGTATGCACCCACTTTTGAAGCCGCTTATAAAATTATTGAGGCCATGCAAGCTGAAGAGCGTTAATATTGAAACTACCATTTAATGACCGAGAGAATAACATGACCGAACAAGCTCTAATTGCACAAAAAGCGCCTTACGCCGCGGAAGTTGAAGCTGAAAAAACCTACTATTGGTGTGCCTGTGGACGGAGCAACAATCAGCCCTACTGTGATGGATCTCATAAAGGCACCGGATTAGAACCCGTTGCTTTCACGGCAGAAAAAGATGAAACCGTCTACCTCTGTGGCTGTAAACAAGCCAAAAACGCCCCTTTTTGTGACGGCACACATAATAAAATCTAAGCATTTATTTATTTTTTTGTCATTAGGTATCATTGCAGAGTTGCCATGCTACAAATTGTTACATAGCAGTTTGTCTACATCGTTATAATGCAGGGTCACTTATTATCTGAAATGATTAGAATGCCGTTATGAATGCCCAGACCCCGAACCGATTAAAAATCCTTTGGGCACTCCCTCCCATTATCATCGGCATAGTTTTTTTCATGATAATGCAAGGCGGTAAGCAGCCGCCTGAAACAACTTCCAATAATGAAATTCCGCGTCTAGTCAGAGTGCAAACCATTCAAGCTATTGATTTTATTCCAGTTGCAACGGGTTACGGTGTGGTTCAACCGGCACAGATTTGGAAAGCCATTGCCCAGGTATCAGGACGCATCACAGCGATTCATCCCAGACTCAATAATGGAGAAATTATTCAACAGGGAGAATCCTTGTTACAAATCGACCCAGTGGATTACGAATTACAACTTACCCAGGCCGAGACAGAATTAGCAAAACTTGATGTTGAAAAAACCAATGCAGCGGCATCTTTAAAAATTGAAGAACGCAATCTCGCACTGGCTAAAAAAGAAGCTCAACGGTTACAGAAGCTGGTCAAAAAAGGCAGTGTTTCGCAAAGCGATGCCGATAATGCTGAACGTACCATGTTGAGTACTTCAACGCTTGTGCAAAACCTGAAGAACTCCCTGGCCCTGCTACCGTCTCAAATTAAACTACAACAAGCCAAAGTCGTTCAAGCCCAAAGAGATTTAGCCAATACCCACATTTTCGCCCCATTCAATATGCGCGTTTCAGCCTTGTCGATCGAAGCCGATCAATATGTCAGTAATGGGACGCATATGTTTTCGGGTGACTCAGTGGATCGTGTGGAAATTACGGCACAGGTTGCCCTGTCATCGTTAAAGAACCTGTTTACTCACGCAAATCATATCCCTACTGATATCTCGTTACTCAGTAATAACCTGGATACCCTTACGGGCTTTAAACCCACTGTTAAACTGGATATGGGCAATGACCAGTATGCACAATGGGCGGCAGACTTCGTTCGTTTTTCCGATAGTGTCGACCAGGAAACCCGTACCATGGGAGTGGTTGTGTCGGTTGAGGAACCTTTGAAAAAAATCATTCCTGGCATCCGTCCACCACTATCCAAGGGTATGTTTGTTGAAGTCAGTATTGCCGGTATCACCCAACCTGACAGCATCGTTATTCCCCGCGCTGCCTTACGTAATGGCTCAGCCTATATCATGAATGAAGACAGTCGACTGGCCATTCGGCCGCTCACCAAACGTTATGACCAGGGCCAGTACAGCATTATCGCAAACGGGCTGGAATCTGGCGAACAATTGGTTTTAACGGATTTGATCCCTGCCGTCGAAGGCATGCTACTGAAAGCAGCCCAAAACCCGGGCGGAGAATAAAACGTGCTCAAGTGGTTTGCCGAACATCCAACGGCCGCCAATCTCACCATGCTGGCGATTATCATCCTGGGTGTGGTGAGTTTATCGAATCAACAGCGTGAAACCTTTCCGCGAATCGACAACGATAAGGTCAGTATCTCAGCGATATATCCGGGTTCAACCGCTGAAGAGGTTGAAGACGCCATCTGTCGCAGACTCGAAGATGCACTCGAGTCCATCGCGGATCTCGACGAGATGATCTGTGAAGCCTCGGAAGGCTTAGGTAAAGCCACTGCGGTCATGACAGAAGGAAGTGATATGATGCGCTTTCTTGACGATGTCAACGCCGAGATAGATGCCATCGATGATTTTCCAGACCAGGTAGAGTCGCCTGTCATCGAGGAATTGGCCAGAACGGATGCTGTTGCCTCAATTGCGATCACTGGCCCCAGTGATCCCGTTATCCTCAAGGCCTATGCCGAAGATGTCAAATTGCGCTTACTGGCCCAGGCAGAGGTTGCCAATGTCACCATCGATGGTTTTTCCGATCACCAGATTCGGGTCGAAATACCCGCTGCCCGCTTACGTCAATATGGCATCTCTTTATCCGACCTGGCTGATACCATGCGTAATCAAAGCATCAGTTCACCTGCGGGTCGATTGGAAGGGCCGCATGAAGATGTTTTATTACGTTTTGACGACCAGCGCAAAACAGTTGCCCAGGTGGGAGATTTAGTGGTTATTTCCGGTAAAACCGGTGCCTCGATCCGCCTGCGTGAAATAGCCAGTATTACTGATCGTTTTGACCGTGATGAATCTCGGATTCTGTTCAATGGACAACGTGCAGCCATTCTTAACATTACCAAGACCCCCAGCCAGGATATTCTAAGATCGCTGGAAGATATCAATACATTCATTCAACAGGAAAACCAGCAACAACCGGATGGTATCCAGCTGACGCTCACCCAGGACCGTGCGTCCATTGTTCAGGATCGACTGAATATGATCGTGAAAAATGGCATCCAGGGTTTACTCATGGTGTTCCTGATCCTGTGGTTATTTTTTAGTTTTCGTTACAGTTTTTGGGTCACCATGGGGTTGCCGATTTCCTTTCTCGGCGCCCTTTTTGTGTTACCTCTAGCAGGGATCACCATTAACATGATTTCACTGGTTGGCCTGCTCATTGGAGTGGGTTTGCTAATGGATGATGCCATTGTAATTGCTGAAAATATCGCCGCACGGTTGGATAAAGGTGAACGAGCAATGGCGGCAGCCATTGCCGGTGTCAAGCAGGTGCTACCGGGCATCATGTCATCATTTGCGACGACATTACTCGTATTCGGATCATTGGCGTTTATTACCGGTGAAATTGGTCAAATTTTAAGAATAATGCCCATCGTGCTCATCATCGTTTTATCCGTGAGTTTGATCGAAGCATTTCTGGTATTGCCTAACCACCTGGGTCATAGTCTTAAACACATTGAAAACCGAAATCCAAGTCGTTTCCGCCAACGATTCGAAGATGGATTCACACAATTCAGAGATCAATGGTTTTTTCCGCTACTACACAAGGCCATTCGTTATCGCTACCTGACGCTGGGTATCGTGACCATGTTGATGATCTTTTCATTGGCCATGCCTGCAGGTGGCATCCTGAAATTTGTCGGATTTCCCGATACGGATGGGGATATTGTTGAAGCTCGTTTGCTGTTACCCCAGGGTACGCCTCTGCTGGAAACTGAAAAACAGGTACTAAAGATCACTCAGGCCCTGAATAAACTCAATGCACAATTATCCCCAACTCAACCCGATGGTCAGGATCTGGTCAGAAATGTCACGGTGATCTATGGACAAAATCCGGATGCCAATGAATCAGGCCCTCACCTGGCCCGCATAGTAGCGGACCTACTCAGCGCGGAGGAGCGAAATACCACCATCGATGAGTTCACAGATGCCTGGCGATCTAGCGTAGGAGATCTAGCGGATGTGATATCGCTTAAATTCACCGAACCGGCTATTGGACCGGCCGGTCGCGCCATTGAAGTGCGCTTAAGGGGTCATGATCTCTTGCAACTTAAAGCGGCTTCGGTTGAATTACAAAACTGGTTTAACACATTTGCCGGAGTGGTGGATATCTCCGACGACTTACGCCCGGGTAAACGTGAGTTGCGCATACGCTTGTTGGAATCTGCCGGTGTGTTGGGTATTAATGCGAATTTGGTTGCCAATCAGGTTCGCGCGGCATTCCAGGGTATCACCATCGATGAATTTCCAGTGGGTGCCGAAACCTACGAGGTCGACCTTCGCCTGGCTGCAGAGGACCGGGAATCAATCGACAATCTCTATCAACTCAGTATTACCGGTCCATCGGGTAGCCAGATTCCTTTGCCTAATATCGCCAGAATTGAGGAAGTTCGAGGCTGGGCTCGCATTAACCGGGTGGATCGTCAACGCACCATTACCGTTTTCGGTGATGTTCAGCGAGACATTGCCAATGCCCAGGAACTCGTCGCTCTGGCTGCAAAGGATATCTTCCCGATCATTCAGAAAAAATATCCTGGTGTCGTTATCGATACCGAGGGTGAAAGTCAGAATATGGCCAAGACGGGCCAATCCATCATACGTAATGTGATCCTGGGTTTAATCGGTGTTTATATTCTGCTGGCATTCCAATTCCGCGGTTATCTGGCACCACTGACCGTTATGGCGATCATACCCACGGCACTCATTGGCGTGATCTTCGGGCATGTTGCCCTGGACCTGGACCTCACCATGCCCAGTATTATCGGCATGGCTTCGCTATTTGGAGTGGTGGTGAATGATTCTATTCTACTGGTGGTATTTATTCGCGAATCTCGACAAAAAGGAATCGAGGTGATCCGGGCGGCCGAGGAAGCGGGACGCAATCGTTTCCGTCCCATTTTATTGACCTCAATTACAACGATTGCCGGCTTAACACCCTTACTATTGGAAACCAGTCTTCAGGCTCAAATCCTGATACCCTTAGCGGCCAGTCTCGCCTTCGGACTGACTTCCGCTACGATTACCGCACTATTCCTGGTACCAGTGATTTACTGTATTCTGAATGATTTTAATATGCTGGGTGAAGTGAAGGTTGATGAGAAAATTAATGGCGAAGCATTAAACTCTACCTGATCCCTAATCCTCGATAAGGGTTTTTATTCTTAGACAGGTTTAACTCTTAAAATACCTACATCCAGTGATTGCACTTCCACCTCTGTGCCCGTCTCAATACGATCCACACCACTGTCGGGAGCAATCATGACTTTCCAGTCTACACCTGAGTAACGATAGCGACCCTCCGAGGTCGTTGTGATAGTTTGATCCAGGCGAAATTTTAATCCCACAAAATCGCTTTGCGGCTTTTGGTCCGCTGCCGTGCGACTTTGTAGTTTTTTAAAGGGCTTCCATAATAAAACGCCTGAGAGTCCCGTGGTGATTCCAAAACAGGATACACTGGCAATCCAACTCTCGGGTAACAGTCCCGACATAAGAAATAATCCTGTCACTATGGCGCCTATCCCTGCAAACAGGAAAACAATGGTACCAAAACCAAAAACCAAGACTTCTGCAACCAGTAAACCAAAACCCAGAAAAATCCAGAAACCTGCCAGGTTGTTATTAATATATTCAATCATGAATCAGTGCCTACCCATCAAGCATCAGCCTTGTTTTCGTTGATCGCATTGATAATCGTCATCGCCTCTGCCACCACATTGGCCGCATTGGTTTTATTATCATTCAGCAATACCACAGAAGATTCACGTGCTATGGCTTCCTTGGCCGTTATCGCCCGTTCCGCCAGCTCCAGCTGAATGGCTTTTTGCCCTTTTTCCTGGATAGCCTCGGCACCGACCACATCGAGCGCCTTGGCCTTGGCCTCAGCCACCTGGATAATGGCTTGCGCCTCACCCTGGGCGCGCAGGATCTGTTCCGCCCTGTCAGCCTCAGCCGCCAGTACCTTGGCCCGTTTATCACCCTCGGCGACGTTGATGGCAGATTGACGTTCACCTTCTGATTCGAGGATGACGGCCCTTTTTTCACGTTCTGCTTTCATCTGTCTTTCCATGGCCTCGAGTACCGTTCGTGGTGGTTCAATGTCCTTGATTTCATAACGTAACACCTGAACACCCCAGGGTTCCGAGGCTTCATTGATCTGTTGAACGATATTGGTATTCAGCGCTTCACGTTCTTCAAATGTCTTATCCAGTTCAATCTTACCGATTTCACTACGCATCGTGGTTTGCGCCAGTTGGGTCACCGCGTAAACATAATTGTCCACACCGTAAGAAGCTTTATATGGATCCAGCACCTTGAGGTATAACACGCCATCAACAACCAGTGAGATATTATCGCGTGTGATCGCCGACTGGCTGGGCACGTCAACAGCCTGCTCTTTTAACGAACGGTCATATGCAACTCGATCAATGAACGGTACCAGAAAATTTAAACCGGCTTCCATGGTCTTGTTGTATTTACCAAAACGCTCAACCACGTAGGCACGATTTTGCGGGACGAACTTAATCGATTGTTTGACCAGGATAATGATCAGGATGGCCAGTCCGACCCAGAAATTAAAGATCAAATCAAAGAATTGTGCGATGGGTAGATCAAACATGCAGAGTTCCTTTTGTTAATAAGAGTTCAGATTATAGGTTTAACCTTAACAGTTGTCGGTATTTTCATCACCCTAAGTTT
>JAAUXZ010095079.1_pt1 | contig 34700 bp, 33 predicted proteins | sample 7278131 | NCBI WGS metagenome assembly JAAUXZ01 (sample SAMN14350119, study PRJNA611818) | marine sediment metagenome | isolation source: surface marine sediment (3m) | place: French Polynesia: Moorea | collected 2018-08 | reverse complement strand
TCAAATCGTCACCGACAACGATATCGAGAACCTGTTGCAAGACATTGAATTGACAACCGAAAAATAAACCTAGACCACAACCAGGGAATGAGAGAAGAGACTTGTCCATGCTAAAGAATCTGATCCTGTATAAGATAATGGCGATTGTATTGGTTTGCGGTTTGGTCGTGGCCGCCTATCTGGTTGAACAGAATAATCATCAGCGCTTGCAGGAATCTGTGCATACCGATGTTAAGGAGAATTTGACCTTGATTCTCTCACGCCTGGAGTCCAATCTGACCAGCAACATCCAGGCCGTTAAAGGCTTGGTCAGCATTATCGCGTTCAACCCGCAACTATCCCAACAGGATTTTGAACGCGCAGCGGCCCCTTTATTTGACGGCTCGGCACAATTGCGCAACATCGCCGCGGCCCCCGACCTGGTCATCACCCTGATGTACCCGGTGGCGGGTAACGAAAAGGCCATTGGCCTGGATTACCGGCAGTTACCGAAACAATTCGCCGCCGCCGATCTCGCCCGGCGCAGTGGTAATCTGATCCTGGCCGGACCGCTGGAACTGGTCCAGGGTGGGGAAGGTATTATCGCCAGGATCCCGGTGTTCACTCGTGATGAATATGGAATCAAGCAGTTCTGGGGATTGGTATCCGCGGTTATCGACAGTCAACGCCTGTTCCGCGAGAGCGGTTTATTGGATGAACAATCAACAGTGGAGATCGCGATCCGCGGCAGGGATGGCAAGGGTGCCGCGGGCCAGGTGTTTTTTGGCCGACCAGAAATTTTTAATGACAACCCGGTGCTGATCAATGCACCTTTACCCACCGGCTCCTGGCAGCTGGCCGCGATCCCGCGTAATGGCTGGCAAGCGCATGCAGAAAACCTGTGGGAACTCAGGCTCATCGTATTCACCGTGGCCTTATTGATTCTGCTGCCTTTTCTCGGGCTGATGTATTCGGTGATGGAGATGACCAAGGCCCGGTTACAGGCCGAGTCTGCCAATGCGGCCAAATCCGAATTCCTGTCCACGATGTCACATGAAATCCGCACCCCGATGAATGCGGTCCTGGGCATGAGTAGCCTGCTGATGGACTCCAAGTTAAAGCCCGAGCAGAAGGAATATGCCAACGTGATCCACCAGTCGGGAGAGATGTTGTTGAACCTGATCAATGACATCCTGGATTTTTCCAAACTCGAAGCCAAGCTGCTGGATCTTGAAGAGACCGAGTTTGATCTTGGCGAGACGGTGAACATGGTGCTGGATATCCTGCGGCCACAGGCAACCAACAAGGGCCTGGAGATACTGACCAATATCAGCTCGGTGGCACAGGGTGTATACCGCGGCGACCAGGGCCGCTTACGCCAGGTGCTGATGAACCTGATCAGCAACGCGATCAAGTTCACCGAGGAGGGTTCGATCATTATCATGATTACCGCCGAAGCCACCGAACAGGATTCGATGAAAGTGTTTTTCCAGGTCGAGGACAGCGGTATCGGGGTGGCCACGGAAAAACTGGAAACCCTGTTCGACAGCTTTGTCCAGGCGGATGACTCGGTGACCCGGAAATACGGTGGCACCGGCCTCGGTTTGTCGATCAGCAAGAGCCTGGTCGAGGCGATGGGCGGTGATATCGGGGTGGAAAGCAGGCTCGGCGAGGGCAGTCGTTTCTGGTTTTTTATCCCGTTAACCTTCGTCGCCAAGTCATCGTCGTCCAATCTTCCGCTCAACCAACAGCGCCGGCGCAAAGAGGATGCCCCTGCTGCGATCCCGCCTGAGGGGGAAAATCTGGCGCCGTTGCGGATCCTGGTGGCGGAAGATGTGTTGCCCAATCAACTGGTAGCAAGAAAACTGATCGAATCCCTCGGCCACCGGGCGGACATCGTGGCCAATGGCATCGAGGCGGTGGATGCGGTGCAAAATCGTCCCTATGACCTGGTGCTGATGGATCTGCGGATGCCCGAGATGGATGGATTGACCGCCACCCGGGAGATTCGCAATCTCGACGGCAAACCGGGACAAATTCCCATCGTTGCGCTGACCGCCAATGCCTCCAGTGATGATGTCAAAAGATGCCATGATGTCGGCATGAATGACTTCATCTCCAAGCCGGTCAGCAAGGACCGACTGCAAGAGGTACTGGGCCATTATCAGAGTCGGACCATTTACAAGGTTTCCTGATCCTTGCCACGGGCCGCCCGGTCTGCCATGGTCTAATCTTGTTCGCCTGATAGCCTAAGCTTAACCATGAGTTTCATTTTGCATAGTGTCAGCAATCAGCGACCGGGCAGACCTACCCTGATCGGGTTGTCGCTGTGGTTACAACTCTGCCTACTGCTACCGGTATTTGGCTATGCGCAGGATCAGCAGCTGCGCTTACCGACTGCCGCGATTGATGCCTATGCCATCGCCGAGCAGGTTTATTTTGTCGATCACTTCTATGCCTTCGATAACCTGCTGGTCGGTTACAAGTCGGCACCGGACATGCTGCTGTTGTCGCACTCGGGCAAGTCGGTGAGCATGATGAAGACCGAGCGCTATATCACCCATCAACCCAAGCAGGAAAAATTGAAAACCCAGGACCTGGTGATCTTCAAATCCGGCAAGCTGCGCGGTACCGGGATCCTGGTCGATGATTTCAAGCAGTTGCAGCCGATGCAGATCCGGATGTGGCTGCCGGCGTTGCGCAAGATCCGCCGCTTCAGCGAACCGGAACTGGACGATATCTGGGGCGGTTCGCATTTGACCTATGGCGATCTGTACCTGCGTCGGCCCGAACACGAGACCCACGAACTCGTCGCTTCTGATGAATTACCCACTTGTCTGGAGGATGCCGCCAGTTTCAATGACTGGACGGGCAAACGGCTCAAGCAGACGCTGCAGCCCTGGTGTGAACTCAATCCAAACCGCTTGACCCTGCTTAAAAGCACACCACGCGAGCCCAGTCCCTGGTATGACTATCGCCTGCGCCTGATCGATCAGCAGACCTTTGCCGAATACCAGGTGGAATATTTCAAGGGCGGGGAACTGGTCAAGCGCACCCAGAAAAACTGGCATGCGGCCGGGCTCGACGACCCACGAGCGCAGATCTGGAATTTCTGGACGGTCAAGCTGTTTGCCAACGGCCAGATTACCGGTGAATCGATTGCCTGGATCGATGAGGACAGTCAGCAGTGGAACCAACCAGTGAGCGACCGCCTGTGGTCGGAGCGTTCACTGCGACAAATCAGGCGCTGAGGCTGGTATTTTTACCCTCATTGACTATCTTCATACCTGAGGGAACTTAATAAACACAACAACTTACAGTCCGAGACCGGGCGCAAACCATCATAAAAACAATCCATGTCTCCAACCCAGAACCAGCGTAAAACCCTGATCATTATCGGTCTGATCCTGATATCGCTCGCGCTGACCGCTTTGCTCAATCATTTTAATTTCTTTTCCCGCCTGGAGTTGGCCAGTTTCGATCACCGGGTGTCGATGTTTCGCAGTGACAAATATATCCACGAGGATGTGGTGCTGGTCAACATCGACGAGGAGACCCTGCAGCAGATGTCCAACGAGCTCGGGCGCTGGCCGTGGCCGCGTTCCGCTTACCGCGATATCCTCGACTTTTTCGCCCTGGCCGGGGCCGAAGCACTGGCCTTCGATATCCTGTTTGTCGAACAGGAAGCCGCGGGCGGGGTCAATGCCAACGACCAGCAGTTGATCGCCGCAAGCAGGGATTCCGCCATCGCCGTGCATGCCATGCAGTTGCTCGAGAATGCGCAGATGGATGGCGCCAAACCGATGCCGACCGATTTCATCCGTCAGCACCAGGTCGATAACATCGACTTCGCCGGTAAAAACTACAATGACTTCCTGATCCCGCTGGAGGGTTTATATCAGGCCAGTCGCGCCGTCGGCTACCTGGAAATCGAGCCGGATCGTGACGGGGTATTTCGGCGCCTGCGCCTGTTCAACCAGTACGACCGGCAGGCGGTGTTTCCGGCCATCTCCAGTGCCCTGGTATTACCGCTGATCGCCGATGGCGGCGAGATTGTTTACGACGCTAACGCAACCACCGTCGGTGATACCTCGATTCCGCTGGACGGTAATGGCCATTACCTGATGAATCCCTATGGCGGCTTGAACGAGATTCCCGCCCACCAGGTATTTGCCGCGATGCAACAGATCCGGGCCGGGCACAGCGATGACCTGGTGCTGGATCCGGCAGATTTTCGCAACAAGATCGTGCTGCTCGGCGCCAGTGCGATCGGCCTGCTGGATGTCAAACCCACCGCGATCTCCAACAAGGAACCCGGTGTACGCATGCATGCCTATACCGTGTCCAATATCCTCGAGCAGGATTTCCTGGTCGCCGCCGGCAATAGCCTGACCTATAGCCTGGTCACCCTGTTCAGCATCGTTTCCGTGCTGTCGATCATGCTGATTCCACGCCTGATCATCGGCGCCCTGATCCCGCTGGTCATCGCCGTGGTGTATATATTCATCACCTACAGCCTGTTTGCCAGCAATCAGGTGCTGGACCTAATGCCGGTATTGTTCGCGATCGCGTTTTCCCTGTTGCTGGCTTTTTCCTATCGCTCGTATACCGAGAAACATGGTAAACAGCGAATTCGTGCGATGTTGTCGCAGTATGTGTCGCCCAGCGTGTTGACCAACGTAATCGACAATTACGACACCCTCAGTGCCGAGGTGGGCAGTAACGAGACCCTGAGCATCCTGTTTTCCGATATCCGCGGCTTTACCGAGATCTCCGAGACCCAGGCCGCACCCAAGGTTGTGGATATGCTCAATATCTATTTCTCACAGATGACCGATATCATCTTCGAGCATGACGGCACCCTGGATAAATTCATCGGCGATGCGATCATGGCGTTCTGGGGCGCGCCGATAAAAACCGACAACCACGCCGACCAGGCAGTTCAGGCCGCGATCATGATGCGGCAGCAACTGGCGGCAGTAAATCAAGTCCTCGCCGCCAAGGACTATGCGCAAATCGATATCGGCATCGGCATCCATACCGGCAAGGTGGTGCTGGGTAATATCGGTTCAGCGAAAAAACTGGATTACACGGTGATCGGCGATGGGGTCAACCTGGCGTCGAGAATCGAGGGCATCACCAAGCAATACAAGCTGTCGATCCTGATCTCGGAGGACACTCACGCGGCGTTGACCACCGCGGTGCCCTGTATCGTGGTCGACGTGGTCCGTCTCAAAGGCAAACAGCAGCCGATTCGTTTGTATACCCCGGCCGAGGTGTTCCGAGCAGAAAACAACATCACAATGCCGCTCGCCGAGTTGATCAAGTCGACGGAACAGGCGTTTGACCACTACCAGGACCGGCAATGGGATAAAGCCCTGAATCTCTACCAGCAGTTACCGCAATGTGAACTATTTAATACCCTGACCGACCGGTGTGTCAGCTTTACCGATGATGAGCCCAATGAAGACTGGGATGGCGTCTATACTCATACAAGCAAGTAAACATGCAGGAGAGAACATGATGAAGTTTATAAGCAGGATGTTAATCGTATTCGCCGTCGGCATTATGTCGGCCCAGGCGGCAGAGCTGATGTATGTCAACAGCAAGAAAGCGAAGCTGTATCAACAGGCCAGTTTCAGTGCGCCGGTGATTTCCGGCCTGAGTAAGGGTAATGAAGTCGAAGTCCTCACCACTGAGGGTAAATGGATGCGGGTCAAATATGCCGCGCTCAATGGCTGGGTGCCGCGTTATTCACTGAGCAAGAGCAAACCCAGCGAAGAATCTGTATCCTTCTTCAATCGTATCAAGAGCTTCTTCACCAGTGACAACAAACGTGCACGGGTATCCAACGTCAGTACCGCCGGTGGTGTGCGCGGCCTGTCCGATGGCGAGATGGAAACCAGCGGTAACCGGGATTATGAATCGGTGGAAAAGATGGAGCAGATGACGGTCAGTGAGCAGGAAGTCGAAACATTCATCGAAGGCAACCAGAATTGAACAGACTTTTCTCCCTGGCTGCTGCCGCCGGCCTGGCTTTATCGACCTTTAACGTCGCCGATGCCGGCCGGACCAGGATCTCGACCGAGATCGCGCAATCCGACTATACGCTGAAGGATGTCGAGCTGGAGGTCCGTTTCGGCCGGGAAATGTCGGCGGTCATCCTGGCCGATTTCAAGATGATGGATCAGCAAGAGCTGAACCGTTATGTCAACCTGGTCGGGCAGACGGTCCTGCAGCAATCCTCGCGGCAGGACATCCCGTTCCATTTTGCCGTGATCAACTCGCCGGTGATCAATGCCTATGCCGCCCCGGGCGGTTATATCTTCGTCACCCGCGGGGCGCTGAACCTGATGCGCAGCGAGGCCGAGCTGGCCGGGGTGTTGGCGCATGAGATCGCCCATGTGGCGCAGCGTCATATCGTCAAGGCGCTGAAGATCAAGGCCGAGGATGATTCGGCACTCGGCTCAGTGAGTCGCATCATCGGCAGTACCAGCAGTTCGGCCAACGTGGTGTTCGACCAGGTAGTCGACAAGGCGATCGAAATCCTGTTCAGCGAGGGTCTAAAGCGCCAGGATGAATTCGAGGCCGATGAAATCGGCATCGTGCTGACCGCCATGGCCGGCTACGAACCGCTGGCCTATTACCAGTACCTGCAGCGTATCCAGCCCTATGTGGAGCGACCTGGTGCCGAAATGAGTAAAACCCATCCACCGATTACCTCCAGGCTGAAAAAATTACAGAACATTATCGACAACGAGGGCCTGGCGAGCTTGCAGGGCCACATCAATACCGCGAGGTTTGAAAACCACTTGATTATCGGGGAATAGGGGATGCAGGGAATAACAATAAAAGGCCTGACGGCCTGGTTGCTGTTGGGGTATACCATGTCGGCAGCGGCCGATATCTACCATTATGACAACATGCTGATCGGTGATCGCGCCAGCGGCATGGGCGGGGCTTATACCGCGATCTCGGATGATGCCTCCGGGCTTTATTACAATCCGGCCGGGATTGTGTTTTCCGAAGACCTGAAACTGTCGGCCAGTGTCAACGCCTATCATACCTCCAACCTGGAATACAAAGGCGTGTTAAGCGGCGGTAACTGGACCCGCGAGTCTTCCTCGCTGGTGCCCAACTTTTTCGGCATTACGCGTAAACTGGGCGATGGCTATTTCGGTTTTTCCTATGCGGTGACTGAATCGGTGGCGGAGAACCAGGACTCGGTATTCCGCAACTTTGGTATCGTCGACCTGTTTACCGTCAACATCAATAACCGCGATGACACCACCAAGATCGGTCCCTCCTACGCGATCAAGCTGACCGATTCTCTGAACCTGGGCGCCACCCTGTACATGCATATCCGCGAGCGGGAGACCATCAACAATCAATGGATACGCAATAACGACAGCAGCTTTGAGTGGAGCAACCGTTATTTTGAAACCAGCGAGACCGGCATCAATCCGATCCTGGGTCTTTTATGGTCACCCAGCGATGAACTGTCGATCGGCTTGTCGCTACGCAAAACCTTTATCCTATCCAGTGATACTGAACAGCAGGTAACCCTGGTCACCGATACCGGCAATAGCGACCCGGTATTCACCAGCTCGGATGAGGAACGTGAATTACCATTGAATATTCGCATCGGTGTGGCCTACTTTCCCAGCAACCGGTTTTTGCTGGACGTGGATTTATCCTATTACGAAGCGACCAGCGGTTTCCTGTCCGATGCGGAAGAGACCATCAACCTGGCCGCCGGCATCGAATACTATGTCGATTCCAGCTGGGCGGTCAGGGGCGGTATTTTTACCAATAATGCGAATACGCCGGAGATCAGGGCTGGTGGGGTCGATCAGGACGATCATGTCGACCTGACCGGGTTCAGCCTGAGTTTGAGTCGCTTCAGCAAGACCTCATCGGTGACCGCCGGATTCTCGATCAGCAGTGGCACCGGCGAAGCCCAGGTGTTGTCCGGTACCACGGCGATCCAGGACCTGGAGATATTTACCAGCACCCTGTTCCTGTCGACTTCCTACCAGTTCTAGGATCTGCCGGATCCCCGCCGTCTAGAAATAAGCCGGTTCATTGCCGGCCTTCCATTTGATATTGCAGCCAAGGCTGGGTTTTTGTGGCTCTGGCACCGTTTGTTGCTGCAACAGGGCGTCGCAGGCTGCAATCAGATCGGCCCCGGTGACTGCCGCGTTATTCCCGGGTCTGGCATCATCGAACTGACCACGGTAAACCAGTTTATGCTCTGCATCGAACAGGTACAGGTCCGGGGTACAGGCGGCCTCGTAGGCCTGGGCAACCTGCTGGGTTTCGTCATACAGATAGGGGAAACTGAAGTTATATTGGGCTGCCAGTTCAACCATCTTGGCCGGGCTGTCATCCGGGAAATTGGCGACGTCGTTGGCATTGATCATGACGCTGGCTATGCCCTTGGCCTGGTAGGTCGCGGCCACCGCGGCGAATTGCTCGATGATATGCAGCACAAACGGGCAATGGTTACAGGCAAACACCAGCAGCAAGGGTTGCCCGGCAAAATCAGCCAGGCTGACATTGTCCCCGGTTTTCGGTTCCGGCAGGCTGAAGTCGGGGGCGCTGGTGCCCAGCGCGAGCATGGTAGAGGGGGTTCGGGCCATGGCTAAGTCCTGATTCGATTAAAAAATGAAATGCAGACTGGTTGTATATCCTAATAGCTGCCCCAGGAATCCTGTTTCCTCCAGCGGATTCGGGTCACCAGGATACCTAACAGGAATGCGATTAACGATACCGCGGCACCGCGGATAAACCAGTCCATCGCGGTGCTGTCCTTGTAGCGTGCATTTTCTTCGCTGAGTCGCTTTTGTTCTTCCACCAGTTCGCCGATGCGGATTTGCAGATTCTTATTCTGGTTGATGACGCTCACCGTATCCGAGGTGGCCAGTTTAAGATCGGCCAGGTCTTTTTCGGTGCGGTCGAGATTGCTCTGCAGACTGCTTATCTGTTGATTATCGTTTTGCTTGATGTTGCGATAATTATCCAGTTCCTGCTGCAGTTCACCAATCGTGCTTTGCAAATCATCGCTCTTGACCTGGAGCCTGGCCAGGCGGTCGCGGGCTGCCGGCAAGTCGACCAGGAAGCGGCTGAGCACATAACCCTGTTTGCCATTGTCAGTCTCCACCAGGGAATACTGGGTGGCGACATCCTCTTCGATCAGGGTTACCTCCTGACCGCTTTCCAGCATCGAAATGATGCTGTTGGAGGTACTGGTGCCGCTGCGCATGGTGACTTCAAACTGGTCGGTGATGTAGCGTGTTTGGGCCAGAGACTGGGTGGCAGTCGATGTCAGGATTAAGCTCAGGAAAAAGATTTTTAATAAGTGTTTTTGGTAGATCATGGATTTCAAAATTTAAAGAAGTAGTCTAAGGAAATTATATCGCCCTCTACATCATTATTATCACTCAACGCATACTCCTGGCGTTCGAAGGATAAATCCAGGGTGTGCCTGGCGCTCAGTGCATAATTGACACCGATCATGATATAGGTGTTGTCGGAAGAGGGCAGGTCGGGATTACCGACGGTAACCGGGCCGCCGCCATGGCTCATCGCGTATACATCGCGCTGGGCAGTGGATGCGGGGGTCGAGGCGACAGGGCTGTCCGCCTCGTTGTCTTCATCCTGCAGTTTCAGATTCAGGTACCACAGCCATTGGTCATTGATGCGGAAGTCGCTGTTGACAAACAAACCGAGGATATCGGTATCGCGGTCATCCAGTGACTTGTCGATGAATTCGAAACCGGCGGTCACCGAGGTACGGTCATCGAGACGTAGGGTGGTGGCAAGAATCAGGGTGATCTCGTCAAATTCCTGTTCGATGTTGTCAGAACTCTGGGTTTCCAGCCTGAAGCCGGCCGAATAGATCGGGCGGGTATAGCCGCCGGTCGGTATATAGCTGTATAACACTTCGCCGAGGATGCCCTCCCGGTCCTGGATTTCGGTATCGCCGTAACTGCGGCTATAGAGGTCGGCACTCAGATGGAACAACGAGTTACGGGTAATTCCCAGCGATCGATGCACCGATGCGGTGACCTGGGTGAAGGAGTCATCGATACTGGAGCCTATTTCCTCAGTACCAACACCGACTTGCAGGGTGACGACGGTTTGCGTTGCGTTTGCTGTCACGCCATAGCCGGACAACAAAACGATAGCCATACAGCAGAGTAATTTATTCATTGTTATCTGTAGCCTCTGGACTGTTCCTTTTGCGTTAAGCGTTTTGCCGATCTCATAGTTTGCCTGTTTATCGCATAAACAACAAGAACCCTGCCTGCAGGCGTTGATGGACAGCCGGTTCCGCGCTTGCGACAGCATTCAAATTTGCCGGCAGATGAGTTATTCTCAGCACTGAATAACAACAAGCAGGGGATAGTAATGAGCCAGGACTTTGACGACCCGAGAAGAGATTTTTTGGTTCAGGCACTAAGTTGGGGACTATTTGCCGCCGGATCGACCGCCGGTTTGTTGCAACCTGCATTTGCGATGGGAGATATTCCGGCCAAATTACCACCGGGACGTTCCATCTATAAACTTAAGGGCCGGGTTACCGTCGATGGGGTTACGGCCGATATCAATACCCGGATCACCGCCAATTCCCTGATCAAGACCGGTGCTTCCGGTCAACTGATCTTTGTGGTGGGTCAGGATGCCTTCATCCTGCGCGAGAACAGTGAATTACAAATGGGCGGGACCGACATGCTGATCGCCAGCATGCGCATGCTCACCGGCAAGCTGTTATCGGTGTTCGGTAAACGCGAAGCCCCCCATCGCATCCAGACCGTGACCGCTACCATCGGCATCCGTGGTACCGGTATCTACGTCGAATCAGAGCCGGATCAATCCTACGTGTGTACCTGTTATGGCAATACCTTGATCGCTTCCAACGACAATCCCAATATCAGCGAGGCAGTGCTGGCCAGGCACCATGATCAACCGCTGTATGTGCTGGCGGGAAAGGGTGACAATATCATCAGGCCGGCACCGTTTATCAATCACACCGACAGCGAGCTGGCCTTGATCGAGGAATTGGTCGGCCGAACCACCCCGTTTGCGGCGGCGGCAGACAGCTACGAGGCGCCGCGTAAGCGCAGTTACTAGCCGGCGCTGCTGTTTATTCGGCCACCGGTGTAGGAGACTCCGCCCCGGTCAGTTCGGCGTCCGCCGCCGGCTCCTCGGCCTCGGACAGTTCAGCGGGCGTGATCAGCACCAGCAAGCCAAACTCCGGATGGTCCAGGTAGTGCAGTTTGCGACTGCGCATGCGTCTCTGTTCATTCAATTCATAATTGAGCAGCAATCGACCCTCGCTGATCTCTGCCGGTTCATCCGCAGTCATGCTGTCGGTATTGATCAGCGCCTGTTGCATCAGGTCCTCGGTCTGGGCCGGTTTTCTCAGCACCAGCTCAGCCCTGGTGTGCAGGTAGCGCGACAGCGAGATCGTCACCATACCCTCGAGCTCATACAGCACATCCGGCAAGCGTGTTACCCGGGTCTGATCAGGCGCATTGTCCGGGTCGGTCATGGCGCCGGACTGGCTGGCCGGCAGCAGGCTCGGCATCAGGTTGGCCTGGTCGATGGAGGAATACTCCCTGCCAAACACCCGGCCGCCAATAATCCACACCGGGATGCTGTTGTCAGCGTCAAGTCCGGGCTGGCGCCAGCCGGTATGCACCAGTAATTCGTAGCGGCTGGAGCGGATGATACGATTGACCGTATCACTCAGGCGCAGTTCCGCTAACGGTAACGGGGTAAAACCACTGGTCTCGGCCTGACCCACGCTATCCACATCGGCCAGGTCGATGGTGTTGTCGGTGGGGGTCGCGGAGGGCGTCGGCAGGTTGATCTCCTTACCCTTGGGTACCAGGTTATTCTTGAACACGATGATTTCGACATCGTAGTACTTGAGCTCTTCAGGTGCCGGGTCATCGGCGGCCTGCAGCAGTGACGCGCACAGCAGCAGGCCAAGGCTTATGCTGAGTCTAATCATTCGGTGCCAGTTCGTTGAGTAATTGGTGCAATTGGTTGAAGCGGGTATCCAGCTCGGGATCGAGGTTGTTGACGGTCAGGGTGTTGTGGCCATCGAATTGGTATTGTTGCGGATGGCTCTGGATCAGCAGGATAATTTTCATCGGGTCTATGTTAGGTTTGTCGATGAAAACAATTTTGCCTGATTGCTCCCCAAAATCAATTTTTTGTATCCCCAGTGGCCGGGTAATCGATTTCAACTCGGTAATCCGGAACAGGTTGGTCAAGGCCTCGGGCAGCAAGCCGAATCGGTCGATCATTTCCATCTTCAGGTTGGCGATATCATCTCTGCTGACCGCTGACGCAATGCGCTTGTATTCGATCAATCGCCTGTGTACATCGGGGATATAGTGTTCGGGGATCAAAGCCGCTACGTGCAGATCGATTTCCGAAGCGCGCATCAGTGGTTGATCGAAATCCAGCTCCTGGTGGGTTTTCAGTGACTGCACCGCGCGTTCCAGTAACTCGGAGTACAGGGTAAAGCCGATTTCATTGATCTGTCCGCTCTGTTCCTCGCCCAGCAGTTCACCGGCGCCACGGATTTCCAGGTCATGGGTGGCGAGGGTGAAGCCGACCCCCAGATCCTCCAGTGATTCGATCGCCTGCAGTCGTTTACGCGCATCCGTGGTCATCGATTTCGGATGCGGCGTTATCAGGTAAGCGAAGGCACGATGATGCGAGCGTCCGACCCGGCCGCGGATCTGGTGGAGCTGGGCCAGTCCCAGCTTGTCCGCGCGGTTGATGAAGATGGTATTGGCGGTGGGAACGTCGATCCCGCTCTCGATGATTGTCGTGCACACCAGCAAATTGCAGCGGTGGTGATAGAAATCCAGCATCACCTGTTCCAGTTCCTTTTCCTTCATCTGCCCGTGGGCGATACCGATGCGTGCATCCGGCACCAGTTCCTGCAGCTCGCTGGCGGATTTCTCGATGGTCTTGATCTCGTTATGCAGGAAATAGATCTGTCCCCCGCGTTTCAGTTCGCGCTGGCAGCCCTCGATGACCGCCTCGTCGTTCCATTGCGAGACAAAGGTCTTGATCGCATGCCGTTTCATCGGCGGGGTGGCGATGATCGACAGGTCGCGCATACCGGCCAGCGACATATTCAGGGTGCGTGGAATCGGGGTCGCGGTCAGGGTCAACAGGTCGACCTGCGCGCGCAGCGCCTTGAGTTTTTCCTTGTGGCGGACGCCGAAGCGGTGTTCTTCATCGATGATCACCAGTCCCAGGTCCTTGTACTTGATGTCATCCGACAACAGTTTGTGGGTACCGATGACGATATCGATCTGGCCCTGTTGAATCTGCTGCAGGGCCTGGTCCAGCTGTTTTTTGGCGGTAAACCGGGATAACAGCGCGAGTTTCAGCGGCCAGTCGGCGAACCGGTCCTGGAAGTTCTGGTAATGTTGTTGGGCCAGCAGCGTGGTGGGTACCAGGACCACCACCTGCTTGCCATTGTTGGCTGCGATAAAGGCCGCGCGCATGCTGACCTCGGTTTTACCGAAGCCCACATCGCCGCAGACGATACGGTCCATCGGCTGGGTCGAGGTCAGATCGTCGATCACCGACTGAATCGCAGTCTCCTGGTCGGGGGTCTCCTCGAACGGGAAGTCCATCGCAAAGCGCTGGTACTCATCCCGTTGCAGGCTGTATTGATAACCGGTGGTCGCTTCCCGCCGGGCATGGATTTCCAGCAGCTCGGCGGCAATATCGTGGATTTTCTCCTGTGCCTTTTTGCGTACCTTGTGCCAGTGATCACTGCCCAGTCTGTGCAACGGCGCCTTGTCCTCGTCGGCCCCGGTATAACGGGTGATCAGGTGCAGCGAGGATACCGGCACATACAGCTTGTCCTGGTTGGCATACTCGATACAGACAAACTCGGTTTCGACCCCGGCCACGGTCAGGGTCTTCAGGCCCTGGTAGCGGCCGATACCATGGTCCTCGTGCACCACCGGTGCACCTTCGTGCAGATCCGCCAGGTTGTTGATAATGGCTTCGGCGTCGAGGGTCTTACGGTACTTGCGGCGGCGGCTCTGGCGCGCGCGTTCGCCGAACAATTGCGCTTCACTGATCAGGGTGATGCCGGCATCATCAAGTTGCACGCCCTGTTCCAGCGGCGACACGGTGATAAACAGCTGGTCCTGGGTGTTGGACAGGAAGTCACCGAAGCTTTTCACGACCCTTGGCCGGATACCGTGATGTTGCAGCAGTTCGCTCAGGAACTCGCGGCGTCCGGAGGATTCGGCGCAGATCAATACCCGATGTTGCTGCAGTCGTTGCAGGTAGTTTTTCAATAACAGCAGTGGTTCATCGCTCTGGTGCTGGACCACCAGTGACGGCGCGGCCCTGAGCTTGATATTGACCGTGAGCTCATCGGTATGCTCGTATTTATAGGCATTGAACAGGCTGACCGGGTAGTCGTTTAAGCGCTCCTGCAGGTTATCGGCATCGAGAAACAACTGGCCCGGTTCGAGTAACGGGTGTTCCAGGTTGTAGCGCCGCGACTCATAGCGTTGTTCAACCTGCTCGAGGAAATGATCGCAGCCATCGAATGCCGATTGTTCGAGCAGGAACTGGGTCTGTTGCGGCAGGTAATCGAACAGGCTGTGCAACTGATCGAAGAACAGCGGCAGGTAATATTCGATGCCCGGCGCCGACAAGCCCTGGCTGACATCCTCATACACCGGGCAGGTGGTGGGATCGACCTCGAAGCGCTGGCGAAACTGCTGACGAAAGCGCCTGATACCTGCCTCATCCAACGGGAATTCCCGCGCCGGTAACAGCTCGATGCGATCGAGCTTCTCGATCGAGCGCTGGGTCTCGACGTCGAAACTGCGGATCGATTCGATTTCGTCATCAAAGAATTCGATCCGGTAGGGTTGACGACTGCCCATTGGGAACAGGTCTATGATCGAACCGCGGACACTGAATTCACCATGCTGTTCCACCTGGGACACCAGCTGGTAAGCCTGCTCATTCAATCGGGTTTTGAAATCGGTAAGATCCAGGCGATCCCCGGTCTCGATCAGCAGGGAACGGCCGGCGATGTAGTCGGTCGGCGAGACTTTTTGCAGCAGGGTGCTGATCGACAGTAACAGGACGCTGCGACCGCTCAGTGTCGGCAGGCTGGCGAGGCAGCGCAGGCGCTCGGAAATGATATCCTGGTGCGGGGAAAAATGATCGTAGGGCAGGGTTTCCAGGTCGGGAAAATGCAGCAGGTTGAGGTCACCGTCGCGGAAGAACAGCAGCTCTTTTTCCAGTTGTTCGGCTTCCGCCATATCGTGGGTGACGATAACCGTCAGGCCCTTGAATTGACGGATCTGCTGGGCCACAAACAGGCTGCGGCTGGCACCATAGAGTTGACCTGTTTTACTGATGGTTCCCGCACTGGGAACAGGCCGTTTGATCATGACATTCGCACTGGCTTGAAAAAGCCAGCGATTCTACACCTTGATCGGGTTGTGGGGAATTGAGGAGCAGAAATAATTTGGATAGATTTTAGAGCAAGCATCCCTCTCGCCTATCCCTGGACGAGCGCTGCTCTTGCGCATCCATGCGCTCGCAGCATACCAGGCCATGGACGGCCGCAGGTAGACAATGCAGGAGCATATTGTCGAAGGCCATACCTGGGCAAGCGCCGTTCCCGCACATCCCTGTGCTCCACGGCATACCAGGCCAGGGACGGCCGTGGGTAGACAATGCAGGAGCATATTGTCGAAGGCCATCCCTGGGCAAGCGCCGTTCCCGCACATCCCTGTGCTCCACGGCATAAGGCCATCCCTGGCCAAATACTGTTCCTGTGCATCCATGCACTCACAGCATAAGCACATCCATGTGCAAGCGCCGTTCCCGCACATCCCTGTGCTCCACGGCATAAGGCCATCCCTGGCCAAAAAAAAAGCGACGAGGTTGTCGTCGCTTTGTTATCCGGTGTTACTGGATGGGTTATTTCACGGCTTTGGCCGTGGTCAGACCGAGGATCTCCCAGTCCTGCATGCCGCCCCGATACCACTTGATCTTGTGTGCCGGGTAACCGAATTTCAGCAGGTTCTTGATATTGTTGGGGGATTGGCCACACCACATACCGTTACAGAACATGACCAGGGTCTTGGCACTGGAATAGTCCCATAGACCTTCCAGGTTCTTGGCGTTGAACTGGTCTTCCATGATCTCGCCAATCGAGATCGGATCCGCACCCTTGGCCGGGTTCAGGTTGGTCCAGGGGATGTTGACCGCACCGGGGATGGTGCCCTTTGCTGCCCAGTCAGGGGTACGCGAGTCCACCACCAGGATGGAGTCGTCGCCGTCATTGATCTTCTGCAGATAGTCCAGCATCTCCACTTCGGCGATGGTTTCAACACCCGGGGCCAGCGCAGAAGGCTGGATGCAGAATGGTGGACATTTACGCGAGGTCTTGGCAAAGGCCGGTTTAACCGTGTTTTTCTGGTTCTGGTTACGCATGATCTTTACGCTCTTGTTGCCATGCTTAACCGTCACACTCTCAAGTTTGGGCGTGATGTTGACCGCAGCGGAAAATGCCGCGCCGCTGAAGGCTAGCGACACTGTAATCGCGGTGGTCGCCAGTATCTTTGTAAGTTTCATCTTCTCTCCTCCCAGGGGAATAGATAGTTTATTGTGGTTGGCTTGTGTCCTACCGGTGGATCCAGCCCATGCGGTTTTTCCGAAAAAAACCGCATGGGAAGGAATGGATTATGTGGATAGCGCCTGCGGCTTATTCACACTCAGGCTCTTCTTCCTCTTCACCTTTTTTCTTTTTCTTCTTTTCGCCGTGACTGGCACACATCACAGGTGATGAGATGGAATCGATGGATTTAGCGTCATAGCTGAAGCTGCCCGCCTGCAAGGATGCCGCGGTAAAGAATGTGAAGGTTGCAATCAAAATTGCTAAAAGCTGTTTCATGAGGTCTCCTCTCAAATGAGCATGGTTGGCCAATCGTCACTAATTGTGAAAATTGTAGGCGCTTAATTGTAATGATATGAAGGTTAGATGCAATGAAAAAAAAGCGAACGTAACTTATTGAAAATACAATAATTATGGGCTTGTTCCCGGCTATTTGGCGGGGCTGGCCAAGATCCCTGAAGAATCTATATTGCAGAATCCTGGACTATTATCTCGGCATGATCAAGGTGGTCAGATCCATCGAATGCAACACGGTCTGGTGTTCGAAATAGACCCGAAAGTCGCCATAATCCCAGGTTGTGATCGGAGGCTCGCCGATGGCCTCGATCCGTCGTTCGGGTTCACCAAACTCCGCCAGCACCTGCTCCATGTTGCTACCACGTTGTGGCATGACCATGCTTGCATTGGAATCGTAATGGCCAGGAATCAGCACGCGTTCAGCCTGCACACTGGCTGAAAATATAACCAACAGGCAAACCAAAAATTTTCTAGATGCTAGCATGAGCGGAATCTCCAGGACGCGAGAAAATTAAGCAATTCTTTATAAATTACTTTAACTATAGCATGGGAGCCCGAATCGGCAACTCATTAACCCTATTGGAGTGCCTGGAGTTTCATGCTTTAATGCCGCCCCATGAAACAACCGGTCGAACTACTCATAGGATTACGTTACACCAGGGCCAAGCGACGTAATCATTTTATCTCCTTCATCTCTGTGATTTCCATGCTCGGCATCACCCTGGGAGTAATGGCATTAATCGTGGTGCTGTCGGTGATGAATGGGTTTGAACAGGAATTGAAAGGTCGCATCCTGGGCATGGTCTCGCATGTCACCGTTTCCAGCTACGGCAGAGGGCTTACCGACTGGCAGCAATTGAGTCAACAAACCGCGGAAAACGAGCAGGTCATAGGCGCGGCGCCCTATGTTGATGCTGAAGCCATGTTATCCAATCAAGCCTCGGTCAGCGGGGTGATTATCCGTGGCATTTTGCCTGATCATGAACCGGCAGTATCCGAAATCCATGAGCACATGGTCTCCGGCAGCCTGGATGATCTCAAGCCCGGCGAATACGGCATTATCCTCGGTACCGGCCTGGCATCGAACCTGAGTGTGGTGCCCGGCGACCGGGTGACGATGATTACCCCGCAGTCGACCGTCTCACCGCTGGGTTTTCTACCACGCCTGCGCCGGTTCAAGGTACTCGGTCTGTTCGAAATCGGGGTTTATGAATACGATCGCAGCTCCGCGATCATCCATGCCGAGGATGCCTCCAAGCTGTTCCGCCTGGACGGGGCCATGAGCGGTTTACGCCTGAAGATTGCCGACCTCGATGATGCTCCATTGGTACGCTACCAGTTACGCGAATCACTGCCGGTGCAATACTGGGTATCGGACTGGACCATGCGCCATAGTAATTATTTCAAGGCGGTGAAAACCGAAAAGACCGTGATGTTCATCATCCTGTCACTGATTGTCGCGGTTGCCGCGTTCAATATCGTGTCGACCCTGGTCATGGTGGTCACCGATAAACAATCCGATATTGCCATTCTGCGCACGCTGGGACTGTCGCCGGCCTCGGTCACCCAGGTATTCATGGTGCAGGGCACCCTGATCGGGGTGATCGGTACCATCCTCGGGGTCATTAGCGGGGTCACGGTGGCAAGTTATATCGATGTCATTATTCCGGCCCTGGAGCAAATGTTTCAGACCCAGTTTCTACCCACCGGGGTCTACCCGATCACCGAGTTGCCGGCCGAGCTCAAATCCAGTGATGTGATCCGGATTGCCATCCTGTCTTTCGTGTTGTCCATCATCGCCACTATCTACCCGGCGCTGCGGGCGGCCAAAACCCGACCGGCAGAGGCCCTGCGCTATGAGTAATTCGGTACTGCAGGTTGAGGGTTTGGCCAAGATCTATCAGCAGGGTGATCTGTCGGTGGAAGTATTGCAGAACATCGATCTGCTGGTTAACCGTGCCGAGACCCATGCCATTATCGGGGTCTCCGGAGCCGGTAAGAGTACTCTGCTACATTTATTGGGCGGGCTGGACCGGGCTAGCTCTGGCAGTGTCAGGGTCATGGGCCACAAACTGGAAGACCAGTCGGAAAAACAACTCGGTCTGATCCGCAATCAGCATCTGGGTTTTATTTACCAGTTCCATCATTTGTTGCCGGAATTCGATGCCCTGGAAAATATCATGATGCCGCTGTTGATCCGGCGCCAGCCGCGGGCACAGGCTCATGAGCAGGCCATGCAGTTGCTGCAGCAGGTTGGTCTGGAACGGCGAGCCGCGCATAAACCCGGCGAATTATCCGGTGGTGAACGTCAGCGCATCGCTTTGGCGCGAGCGCTGGTGACCAACCCTGATTGTGTGCTGGCGGACGAACCCACCGGCAACCTGGATGAAAAAACCGCGGCGGCGATGATGGAACTGATGATGGAACTGAACAGCTCAGCCCATACCGCGCTGGTCATCGTGACCCATGACACCAGTATCGCTGCGCAAATGCGCTACCAGTGGGAACTGCATGATGGTGAGCTGAATCCAACCGAGGTCGTATCCATTCACAGGGCCTGACCCAGTTGCAGGTTCAGGCTGTGCCCGTAAGCCAGCACTACCGGAGTCTGGAAAATCAGGTAATTGATATCGCTGACCAGCCTGATACTGCCGGTAACCAGAAACCGGTCATCCACCCATTGCGATATCTGCAGGTTCAGCCAGCGGCACAGCAGATAACAGCCGATCACCAGGGCGATTAACTTGACCGAGGCGGATAGCCCCGGAACCCAGCTGATATCGATTGCCTGCGGCAACACCACCTGGTGCAGGTAAAAAATCCCGAATGCGATACAGCCGAGCAGGGGCATCGACAGTGCCGGGTGGCTCAGAACCGGTAGAAACGATAACAGCAGGCTGCTTACGAACAGAATGTTGATCATGTTGATCAAAAAATCCGGTTGCTGAAACAAGGCCAGCAGGCCTGGATAATCGCTGCTGGGCAGGATCAATGGAAACAACAGAAATGCCATCAGGATCAATAATAATACCTTGCTGATCGGGCAGTAGACATGGTCGAACAACCAGTCGCCGAGTGCAATGCCCTCGAGTTGCTGATGCAGTTTGGCGCAGGCGAAAGCCAGGGCGATCGACAGCAGGATGATGACCATGGCAATCCACAAGAACTTGAGACTGAAAATGATATCGAGCATTCAGGGCTTCTTGCGCTGTCTGCGTTCGATAATGTGTTGCCAGATATGGAATCGCCAGATGCCCCGCACAAACAGGAAGCCGGCCAGCGAACTGATGCTGGCGACGACGAAACAGCCGAGTAAAAACGGCTGCCAGATGGCGGCTAATTCATTGGTCAGCCAGTGAAAAGATAATTCGAATTGAAACTCTCCGGGTGGAGTGCCGAGAATCCAGCGCCCGACCTTGTAACAGAAATAGAATAGCGGCGGGATCGTGACAGGATTGGAAATCCAGACCGTGGGTACCGCAATCAGGATGTTGACCCGAAACAGGATGGCACTAATCCCCGCCAGCACCATCTGAAACGGAATCGGCATAAAAGTACAGAATAAACCGACCGCGAAGGCGCCGGAAACGGAGCGACGATTGATATGCCATAAGCCGGGATCGTGCAGTCTTGGCCCGAGGCCCTGCATGAACCGATTCTTGGTGATCCGGTGGGGGTGGGGCAGGTATCTCTTGATAAATTTCTTCGGCATAACTCAGGGTGGGTAGACCCTATAAAATTGTATTTGTAACGCGTATCAATTAAGTTACAGAATCCGGTAACTAAGGAATGATCGGATGCTGACTGCAGGGATTGCCATACTGGCGGGAGTTCTCCTCGCCTGTGTTTTACCGCAACCGGTAGATCGTTGGTGGATCGCCTGGTTGCCGGTCTGCATTTATATAGCCTATTTCAACCCTACGCGCTGGCGCTTGGTCATGCTAGGCGGCGCTGCATTCCTGTGGGCTAGCCTGTTTATCCACTGGCAGTTGGACCACCGCTTGCCGGAGTCGTGGAATAATAAAAGACTTGTCGTGGTTGGGGAAGTTCTAAATATCCCGCGCAGCAACGACTATGCGACCCGGTTTGAATTGCAGCTGGAGTCACTTGATCAGTCGCCAAAACGCATGCCGCAAACCATCCGCTTGAGTTGGCGTGATGCGCCACAGCCGTTGGCTGCCGGGCAACGCTGGCGCCTGCAGGTGAAGCTCAAACGTCCCCATGGCATGCAAAATCCCGGCGGTTTCGATTATGAACGCTGGTTGTTCGTGCGCGGTATCCATGCCACCGGCTACGTGCTGAAGTCGGAGCAAAACCAGTTGCTGGGGATCAATCCCTGGTCACTGGCTGCCCTGCGCCAGGCGGTGGATAACTGGCTCGAGTTTATCTGTGCCGATTGTGCCCAGCGGGGTTTGGTTTCGGCATTGGCCATCGGCTATCGTGGGCACATCCAGAGCGGGCACAACTCGCTGTTGCAGCAGACCGGTACCGCCCATCTGATTGCGATTTCAGGCTTGCATATCGGCATCATCGCCAGTGTGTTTTATGCCTTGTCCAGTCTATTGTGGAAATGGCGCTTGCATCGCTGGTGGCGTAACCGACGCCAATTCGCGATGTCCCTGGCCTGGCTCGGAGGCTTTGGTTACAGCCTGTTATCGGGCTTCGAGCTGCCGGCGCAGCGCGCGATGCTGATGCTGACCGTGTTGCTGGTGGGTTTGCTGTTACGCCAGCCGTTCAATCTGTTGCACAGCATTATGCTGACGATGATCCTGGTGCTACTGTTGAATCCACTGGTGGTGCTGTCGGCATCCTTCTGGCTCACGTTTAGCGCGTTGTTGATCATTGCCCTGGGGGTTTTCCTACTGCCGCGCAACGCCAGCCGCTGGCAGCAGTTGCTGACGATCCAGATCCTGTTTTCGATCCTGTTCGTGCCGCTGAGTATTGCCATCTTCGATCAGGTGCACAGCGCCAGCCTGCTCGCCAACCTGGTCGCGGTGCCCCTGGTCAGTTTTATCATCGTCCCGCTCAATTTCTTGCTGCTGGCTTTGTTCTGGTTACCCCACAACTGGTTGCACACGCTCTACACCTGGCTCGATGGAATGCTCGGTGGCTTATTGGCCTATCTGCAGTGGCTGCAACAGATCGGCCTCGAGGCCTGGCGTCCGGGTGATATCGCCGGCTGGAAATTAATGGTCCTTGCCGGTTGCCTGCTGCTGCTGTTGTTGCCGACCGCATCCCTGCTGCCGCGGCGCTGGCTGTTGCTGTTTAGCCTGTTGCTGATGCTGCCGCAGCGGCAGATCGGGCAGGGTGAGTTGGAGATGACGGTACTGGATGTTGGAATGGGTACCGCTATCGTGATGCAAACCCGCAACCACAGCCTGGTCTACGATTTCGGGCCGGGTAATGATAAAGGTTACAGTCTCGGCGAGTGGGTGGTGCTGCCATTCATGGCGCATCAGAAATTACCGGAGCCGGACCGGATTATCATCAGCCATGCCGACCAGGATCATGCCGGCGGGTTTTACCGCCTGGCCGAGCAGTTCAGCGAGGTGCCTGTGTATTCCGGCACCAGCGCCAAGATCAGGGACAAATTTCCCGCCCTGGGTCAGGTGCGTGACTGTCATCAGATTCCGCCATGGCACTGGGATGGGGTCTTGTTTGAATTCCTCGGTCGCTCACCTCGCGCAACCGAATCGGATAACAACCGCTCCTGCGTACTCAAGATCAGTGCTGGACAGGGATCCATTCTGATCGCGGGTGATATCGAAAGACGCCAGGAATGGCGCTTGCTGGCGACGGCCAAATCCGCGTTGGCTGCCGATGTGCTGGTGGCCCCGCATCATGGCAGCCTGACTTCCTCGTCAGCGCTGTTTATCAATGCGGTGGATGCGCAGCAGGTCATCTTTACCACCGGTTATGCCAACCGCTGGCATTTTCCCCGCCCGGCGGTCGTTGCCCGCTACGCCGACACCGGTGCGACGATTCATCAAACCGACCGTGACGGTGCCATCAGCATTCTCTGCAACGCACAGGGTTGTCAACTAGAATCGTTCCGAGCACAACATCCAAGGTTGTGGTACTGACAAAACTGGGCATTATCAGTATGATGCCGCATTTGCTGGCAGGGTCTGTTTACAGACCTAATAGTTTAGGAGACGATTGTGTTAGAACTGGTGCAGGCAGGGGGATGGTTGATGTTACCCATTCTCCTGTGTTCAGCGATTGCAATGGCGATCATTGGCGAGAGACTTTGGACATTACAGACGCGCAAGGTCATTCCGGAAAAATTAATGACCGGGATCTGGAAGCTGTTGCAGAATGATCAGTTGACCGACAAGCATATCGTCGAAATCGAGAACGGCTCGCCGCTGGGCAAAATCCTCGCCGCGGGATTGATCAATCGTCACCTGTCGCGAGACCTGGTGCGCGAGAGTATCGAGGAAACCGGCCGTTTTGTTGCCCACGAACTGGAGCGCTTCATGAATACCCTGGGTACGATCTCGACGATCACCCCGTTGCTCGGCTTGTTGGGCACCGTTATCGGTATGATCAAGGTGTTTACTGTCATCACCGCGGTGGGGGTAGGCGACCCCGCCACCCTGGCCGGGGGTATCTCCGAGGCGCTGATCACCACCGCGGCCGGACTCACGGTGGCGATCCCCAGTGTCATCTTCCATCGCTATCTCAAGCGCAAGATCGATGAACTGGTGGTGGGCATGGAACAGGAAGCGATGAAACTGGTCGAGGTGCTGCATGGCGAGCGTGACCTGGCAGACCAGAAGTAGCGGGCGCGAAGCATGAAATTCCGACCTTTCGAACAGGAAGACGAGGCCAGTGTCAATCTGACCCCGTTGATCGATGTGGTATTCCTGTTGTTGATATTCTTCATGGTATCGACCACCTTCGATACCACCTCCGAAATCAAGGTGGAACTACCGCAGGCCTCTCCTGAACAACGCATCCAACAGGTGGAATCCCTGTCTATTGTGATCGATCCGCGTGGTTACTTTTACCTCAATGGCAAGCGCCTGAAAAACCAGTCGGCGGACCTGTTGCTGCTGGAACTGCATCGGGTGGTGGGCAACAACAAGGAGTTGCCGGTGGTCATCAAATCCGACGCCGGCTCGCCGGTGCAGGCGATGGTCACCGCGCTGGATGTGGTCGGCCGCATGGGCCTGCAGCGTCTGTCCATCGCTACCACCAAACCGGTGGAATAGGTCCGGTCCGTTGTTCGAACCAGGTAAGCAGCTTTCCGGACTGGACGCCTATCGCGCGTTGCTGGCCATGGCGTTCGAGTTCAAGCCGTATTTTATTGCCGCGATAATCGGCATGATTATCTTTGCCCTGTCCGATGCCAGTTTCGCCTACCTGATGAAACCAATGCTGGATGACGGCTTCATCAAACGCGATGAGTTCATCATCAAGCTGATCCCGTTGGCGATTATCGGCATCTTTATCGTGCGCATGATCGCGGTCTATCTGCGCACCTATTGCATGGATTACATCGGGCGCCAGGTTATCAACAAGCTGCGACGCCAGGTGTTCGAAAAGCTGTTGACCCTGACTACCCGCGAATATGACCGCGCCTCGTCGGGGCAGATCCTGACCAAGTTCTCCTTCGATATCGAACAGGTAGCCTCCTCGGTGTCATCGGCGCTGACGGTGTTGATCCAGGACAGCCTGCGCATCTTCGTGCTACTGGCCTACATGCTATGGCTGAGCTGGGAGCTGTCGGTGATTTTTCTCCTGGTCGGGCCGATCGTATTCCTGATCGTGGTCAAGGTGTCGTCGCGATTTCGCCGCATCAGCCGCAATATCCAGGCCTCGATGGGCGAGGTGTCGCACGTCGCCCAGGAAGTCATCGATTCCAACCAGGTGGTCAAGATCTTCGGGGGTTCTGATTTCGAACGCGAGAAATTCGAACGGATCAACCAGCACAACCTGAAGCTGAACCTGAAGATGACCTCGGCCCAGGCCATCAGCATGCCCTTGATCCAGTTGATCGTGGCCATCGCCTTTGCTGCCATTATTGCGTTTGCCACGTCCGAGGCGATGCATGGCAAGATCACCTCGGGTGATTTCATCTCCTTCATCTTTGCCCTGACCAGTCTGTTCGCGCCGATGCGCAGCCTGTCCTCGATCAATGCCAAGATCCAGCGTGGAATTGCCGCCGGTGAGAGTGTGTTTGGGTTTCTCGCGCGCGACAGCGAGCCCGACCAAGGCAGCAAAACCCTGCAGCGCGCCAGCGGCGAAATGCGCTTTCAGCACATCAGTTTCAATTATCCCGGCCATGAAAAAACCGTTATCAATGATTTCTCGCTGCACGTTTACCCCAACCAGACCATCGCCATCGTCGGTCGTTCCGGCAGCGGTAAGTCAACCCTGATCAAGTTGCTGCCACGCCTGTATGAATTGACCGAGGGCAGTATCCTGGTCGATGGCGAGGATATCCGTGACTACCGCCTGGCCGACCTGCGCCGGCAGATCGCTTATGTCGGGCAGGACATCCGCCTGTTCAACGACAGCATCCGCAACAACATCGCCTACGGCAGCCTCGGTGAGGCCACTGAACAACAGCTGATCGATGCCGCCAAGCAGGCCTATGCCTGGGAGTACATCGAGAAAATGCCGCAGGGCCTGGATACGATGGTGGGTGAGAAGGGGGTCTTGTTGTCCGGTGGCCAACGTCAGCGCCTGGCCATAGCCCGCGCCCTGCTCAAGGATGCACCGATCCTGATCCTGGACGAGGCGACCTCGGCCCTGGACACCGAATCCGAACGGCATATCCAGCATGCGATCGACAACCTGATGAGCAATCGTACCACCCTGGTGATTGCCCATCGCCTGTCGACGGTCGAGCATGCCGACCTGATCATCGTCATGCAGGATGGCAGTATGGTCGAGCAGGGTACCCATCGCGAGTTGCTGGAACTGGATGGGGTCTACGGGCGATTGCATGCGATGCAATTCGAGGATAGTGATTGATGGCTGCGGCTGATCCACAACGCGGCTGGTGGTTGTGGTCGATCAATCCACTGTCGTTGCTGTTGTGGCCACTGTCGCGCTTGTTCTGTGCCCTGGTCTGGCTGCGCCGCCGGCTCTACCGCTGGCACTGGCTGCAATCCGAGGCCCTGGCGGTACCGGTAATCGTGGTCGGCAATATCTCCCTCGGCGGTAACGGCAAGACCCCGGTGGTGCACAAGCTGACCCAGATCCTGCGTCAACATGGCCATAACATCGGGATCCTGACCCGTGGCTACAAGAGTGATTTCGAACGCCAGACCCTGGTGCTGGCGCCCGGTGAAATCTCCGCGCATGCCGGGGATGAGGCCAACATGTTGTCCGAACTGTGCCAGTGTCCGATTGGCCTCGGGGCTGATCGCATCAGCGCCGGTCGTCAATTACTGCAACAATATCCGCAGCTCGATCTGCTGCTGGCCGATGACGGTTTGCAGCACTATGCGCTGGAGCGGGATGTGGAGATCATCGTGCTGCGTCAGCAGGCCAACGGCAATGGGTTTTGCCTGCCCGCCGGACCCTTGCGTGAGCCATTGTCACGCTTGCACCAGGCCGACCTGGTCATCGACCGCGATGGCAGCGATATTCAGGAGCAGCTGGGTCGGTGCTGGAACCTGCTGCAGCCAGAGCAGACCCTTGAGCTGGATGTTTTCCACGGCCAGCCGCTGCGGGCCCTCGCTGCGATTGGCTTCCCGCAGCTGTTTTTCGCCCAATTACAGGCCCTGGATCTGCAACTGGAAGGCCATGCCTATCCCGATCATTACGCCTTCAGCGTGGATGATCTCATGCCATTGCTGGATCAACCGCTGCTGGTTACGCATAAGGATGCGGTCAAGCTGCGGCCGTTCGCCAGCGATCATCAGTGGGACAATATCTGGGTGGTGCCACTCGAACTAACGCTATCGAATGATTTACAATACCGCCTGATGACAATGCTGGAGCGCAAACTAAGTGGATAAACACTTACTCGATATCCTGGTAGACCCGCTGACCAAGGGGCCGCTAGTGTATGACAAGAAAAACCAGGAACTGCTGTCGCGCAGTTCACGCCTGGCCTATCCGATCCGCGACGGGATCCCGGTGATGTTACCGGAAGAGGCGCGTGAGCTCAGCAGCGAGGAAATGGAAGGGTTGAAATGAGCCCTGCTTGTATTACCCGTCCCGGCTAAAAAATCCTCAATATGACAGTCAATTTCAAGGTCGTTATCCCGGCGCGTTATGCGTCGACCCGGCTGCCGGGTAAACCGTTGCAGCAGATTCTCGAAAAACCAATGATTCAGTGGGTGTATGAAGCGGCCATGGCCAGTCATGCCGAGCAGGTGATTGTCGCCACCGATGACGAGCGCATCATGCAGGCGGTAGACCGGTTTGGCGGGGACAGTTGTCAGACCCGTAGCGATCACGAGACCGGTACCGACCGAATCGTCGAGGTCTGCGAACAGATGGGCTGGAGCGACGATACCATCGTCGTCAATCTGCAGGGCGATGAACCGCTGATGCCGGCCGCGAACCTGAGCCAGGTGGCGCAAAACCTGGCCGATTCCGGGTTTGATATGGCGACCCTGCATAAACCGATCGACGAACAGGCCGCACTGGATCCCAACCTGGTCAAGCTGGTGACCGACCAGTTCGGCTCCTGCCTGTATTTCAGTCGCAGCAAGATCCCGTTCAATCGCGACCAGGCCGAGGCCGAGTACGCCGGGCATATCGGCCTCTACGCTTACCGGGTCGGTTTTCTCAAGGCTTATGCCGGCATGCCGCCCTGCATGCTCGAGCAGAGTGAGAAACTGGAACAGCTGCGGGCGTTGTATTACGGGTTCAGCATTCACAGTCAGCAGGCCCAGGCGACCCCCGGGCCCGGGGTGGATACCGAGGATGACTTGAAGCGGGTGACCCAACTGCTGATGGCAGGCCGCTGATGCAATACGGCTGGAAAATCGTCGATCACCAGATCGTGTTCCAGGGCTATTTCCGCATCGAGAAATACACCCTGCAGCATGAACAATTCGGCGGCGGCTGGACCGGCAACTTCGATCGTGAAATCTTCGAACGCGGTTCCGCGGTCGCGGTGCTGCCCTATGATCCGGCGCTGGACAAGGTGGTACTGATCGATCAGTTCCGCGCGGGCGGTATCGGTAGCCTGCAGACGCCCTGGATGAAAGAGATTGTCGCCGGCATCATCGAGTCGGGTGAATCGGAGCATGAGGTCGCGCTGCGCGAGAGCGAGGAGGAGGCTGGCTGTAACATCCTCGAACTGGAAAAAGTTGCCCAGTGTTTTATCAGTCCGGGTGGCAGTACCGAGCAATGTGCGATCTATTGTGGACGGGTCGACAGTCGAGGCGTGGGTGGGATCTTCGGCCTGGACCATGAGTTCGAGGATATCCTGGTCGAGGCGGTAGATCTTGACCAGGCCAGGGCCTGGCTGGAGGACGGCACGATCAATTCGGCAGCCAGTATCATCGCCCTGCAGTGGTTGCTGCTAAACCGCGAACGACTGCGCCGGCAATGGGGCCAATGATATGGTCAAGGATGCGCACGATTGTCACGCGCAACGCCAGCGGGCGCTGGTAGAAGTCGACTGACCGGTTTCAGGCGCCTGCCTGAATCACCGCGGCGACCACGTTGCGATCCTCGGCTACCAGGATATTGAAGGTACGACACAGGGCCCCGGTATCCATCACCTCCAGGCCGAGGCCGAGGCGGGCAAACTCACCGACAATCTCCATCCGCGGGAAAATCTGGCGTTCACCGGTACCCAGTAACACCACGTCCGGCTGCAGGTCGAATATGGCCTGCAGGTGGTTGGCCTGTAATTGTTCGATCGAGCTGACCGGCCAGGGCTCGATCAGCTGGTCGGCAGACAACAGCAGGCTGCAATGATATTTCCGCTCATTGATTTTGACGTGGTCGCTATCATAGCCATGGAAGCTGTAACGGCTGCTGATGTTGTCTTCGGCTAGAGGCATGCGCCAACATTATCCTAAAACCACGATTATTGCCATAAAGCCCGCTGATTAACCCATATCGGATTGACAGCCATGGGTGCTATGATTATGGTTATCGCTTTTGTTTATTTCCTGAGAGACCGCTTAGTTGAACGACGATTTTCAGCGCATCAAGCGCCTGCCGCCTTATGTTTTCAATATAGTCAATGATCTAAAAGCCGCGGCCCGGGCGCGTGGTGAAGATATCATTGATTTTGGTATGGGCAATCCCGATCAGCCGACCCCGCAGCATATCGTCGACAAGTTATGTGAGGCAGCCCAGCGTGGTGATACTCATCGCTACTCGTTGTCCCGCGGCATCCCGCGTCTGCGCCAGGCCGTGTGCAACTGGTACAAACGCAAGTATGACGTGGATCTTGACCCGGAAACCGAGGCCATTGTCACCATTGGCTCCAAGGAGGGGCTGGCCCATCTGGCGATGGCCACCGTGGCCCCCGGTGATGCAGTGCTGGTGCCCAATCCGTCCTACCCGATCCATCCCTATGGTTTTGTCATTGCCGGTGCCGATATCCACTACGTCCCGTTAACCCCGGATGTCGATTTCTTCAGCGAACTGGAGAAGGCAATCAAGGACAGCTGGCCAAAACCGAAGATGCTGGTGATCAGTTTCCCGGGTAATCCAACCACCCAGTGTGTCGACCTGGAATTCTTCGAAAAGGTGGTCGCGATCGCGCGCGAGCATGAAATCTGGGTGGTGCATGACCTGGCCTATGCCGAGATCACCTACGATGGTTATGTCGCACCGTCGATCCTGCAGGTGGAGGGCGCCAAGGACATCGCAGTCGAATTCTACAGCCTGTCCAAGACCTACAGCATGCCCGGCTGGCGGGTCGGCTTCATGTGTGGCAACAAGACCCTGGTGTCGGCCCTGCAACGCATCAAGTCCTACATGGATTACGGCATGTTCACGCCGATCCAGGTCGCCGCGGTCAGTGCGCTGGATGGCGATCAATCGGTGATAGAGGATATCGTCGCTAACTACAAGAGCCGGCGCGACGTATTGTGCAAGGGCCTGGCTGCTGCGGGCTGGGAAGTCGAGCCACCCAAGGCGACCATGTTCGTCTGGGCCAAGATCCCGGAGGAATTCAGCCACATGGGGTCGCTCGAATTCAGCAAGCTGATGCTAACCGAAGCCAAGGTCGCGGTATCGCCGGGGATTGGCTTCGGTGACTACGGTGATGATCATGTGCGCTTCAGCCTGATCGAAAATGAGCACCGAACCCGCCAGGCGATTCGCGGTATTCGCGACATGCTGCGCAAGGCAAAAGCCAACGATTAATTCAATTAGATTTAGCAAAGAGGTAATACATTGAAACCGGTAAATATAGGATTATTGGGCCTGGGTACCGTCGGTGGCGGCACCGCACGGGTGTTGGCCAACAACGCGGCGGAAATAGCGCGTCGGGCCGGCCGAGAAATCCAGGTCATCCATGCCGCGGCGCGCGGGCTGGGTGACAGCAAACCCGAGGGCACCGCCAACGTCGATATCACCGAAGATGCGTTCGCGGTGGTGAATAATCCTGAAGTCGATATCGTGGTGGAACTGATCGGTGGTGACTCGCCGGCGCGGGAACTGGTGCTGCAGGCGATCGATAACGGCAAGCACGTGGTAACGGCGAACAAGGCGTTGATTGCCAAGCACGGCAACGAGATCTTCGCCGCGGCCCAGGCCAAGGGTGTGGTGGTTGCATTCGAAGCGGCGGTGGCCGGTGGTATCCCGATCATCAAGGCGATCCGCGAGGGCCTGTCTGCCAACCATATCCAGTGGATTGCCGGTATCATCAACGGCACCGGTAATTTCATCCTGACCGAGATGCGCGACAAGGGGCGCGATTTCGCTGATGTGTTGAAGGAGGCGCAGGAACTGGGTTATGCCGAGGCCGATCCGACCTTCGACGTCGAGGGTATCGATGCCGCGCACAAGCTGTGTATCCTGTCGTCGATTGCATTCGGCGTGCCGCTGCAATTCGAAAAGGTCTATACCGAGGGGATCAGCAAGGTTTCCCAGGACGATGTCAGCTATGCTTCGGAACTGGGTTACCGGATCAAGCACCTGGGGATTACCCGGGCCACCGAACAGGGCATAGAGATGCGGGTGCATCCGACCCTGATTCCGGAACGACGCCTGATTGCGAATGTCGACGGGGTCATGAATGCGGTACTGGTGATGGCCGACAAACTCGGGCCTTCCCTGTATTATGGGGCCGGAGCCGGTTCCGATCCGACCGCCTCCGCGGTGGTCGCCGACATCGTCGACGTCACCCGCGACCTGACCACCGATCCGGAAAACCGCGTGCCGCACCTGGCGTTCCAACCGGACCATATCAACGATACCCCGATCCTGACCATGGATGACGTGGTCACCGCCTATTACCTGCGCATGAATGCCGAGGACAAACCCGGAGTCATGGCCGACATCACCCGGATCATGGGTGAAGCGGGCATCTCGATCGAGGCGATCATGCAGAAGGAACCGGCGCCGGGTGAATCCACGGCCAATATCATCATGCTGACCCAGCGTATCCGCGAGGCGCAGATGAACCAGGCGATGGTGGCGATCCAGGCACTGGATGCGGTGAGCGGGGAGGTTACCCGGATTCGGGTTGAGAGTCTGGCGTCTGACTAGATTGCTTGACTCGCCCGGACGGCAGCGATGTCAACGGGAGAATCAGTCGCTCGTCCAGCCGTTCAATGCCAAGCGGTTAATCCTGGAAAAGGTGTTTATCGGGCTCGACCTTGATAGTCTTGACCATGCGTTCGTCACACTCGATTGCGGTAAACCTGAAGCCGGCTTCCACGATGAATTCATCTACCGATGGAATGCCACGCAGATGATTTACCATTAACCCGCCCACCGTGTGGAATTCACCGCTGGGGATGTCCAGGTTCAATAATTCGTTCAGTTCACTGATAGCCAGGTGGGCGTCGACCAGGTAGCTGCCTTCCTCCAGTGGCTGGTACAGACGCTTATGTCGCTTGTGCAGACGAAAGTCGATGTCCTCGATCTCGCCGACCACTTCCTCCATGATATCCTCCGAGGTCAGCAGGCCGATGGCAGAGCCGAATTCGTCGACCACGATAGCCATGTGGTCATCGCGCTTTTGCAGTTCGGTCAGCAGTTTCTCGGTAGGGGAGGTTGGCGCAACGAACATCGCCGGCACCAGGAAATCACTGATTGAGCGCTGGCCAAGATCGGGATCCAGCATGTCCCAGGTGCTGATAACGATGACTCCGATGATCCGGCTGGCATCGTTGTCGAAGAGCGGCAGGCGATTGTAGCCGGTCTTGATGATCAGCTCGATCGCATCCTGCAGTGAATGTTCGCTGTTCATCAGGATCGCATCGCTCATCGGTATCATGACATCGACCGCGGTCAGGTCACTGTACTTGATCGCGTGCTTGATTCTCTGATGATCGAAAATCTCCGAAGTCGGTGCCTGCTCCGCCGAATCCAGCAGGGTGCGAATTTTTTCGCGGGCCACGAACAGGTCCGAGGTGCTGGATTTTTTCATCACCAGCCTGGCGGCAATCCTGGCCAGGGTCGAGAACAGCACGATGACCGGAAACAGGATCCAAGAGAAAAACCGCAGCGGGTAAATCAGGATCGGCGCCAGTAGGTCGGATTTTTGTTGGTAAACACTCTTCGGCACCACTTCACCAAAAATCAGCATCAGCGGGGTAATCAGCAGAAACGCCAGCACATCCCCGCCCTCGCCGAAATAGCGGATGGTGATGATGGTGCCGAGGGTAGCGGTGGATACCATGGCGATATTGGTGCCAATCAGGGTTGTCGCCAGCAGCCGCTCCGGCTTTTCAAATAATTGCAAAACCAGTCTCGAACCGTGATGCCCCTGTTTGGCACGGTGCTTGAGCTTGATCTTATCCGAGTTAACCAGGGCAATTTCAGACCCGGAAAAGAATCCCTGCAGCAATACCAGCAGGAACATGACGAGGATGGTGAAAACGATATCCATTCAGACGGTCTCCTCCTCGGCGATAGTCTCGGGCTGGATACCGCGGGCAACCTCGACCTGGGTGATTCTATGCCCATTTAGTGCCACCACGCGCATCCTGATGTCGTCAATTTGCACCGAGTCATCCACTGCCGGTAACCGGTCGAGTTGCCGGAACAAGACCCCGCCCACTGTTGTCATGCGTGGATCTTCAATCCCGAAGTGGGTCAGTTTATTGAAATCGGAAAGTTTCATGTCGCCCGGTACCAGGTAACGATTCTCATCGCGTTCCTCGTACAGGTGCTGACCCGCAACCGGACCCAACAGGTGACCGAAAATAAAATTGAGTACCGTTTTCATCGTGATCAAACCATCCACGCCGCCAAATTCATTGATGACGACGGCGGCCTGGGCCTGATTGTTTTGGAAGAATTCGAACATCTCATCGACCTTTTTCGTCGGCGGGGCACCAATGGTCGGATGCAGTAATGCCTGCAGACTCAACGACTCGACGTCTTTTTCGCCTAGCGCGAAGTGCACCAGGTCCTCGGCATGGATAAAACCGATGATATTGTCATGATGACCGCGGAATACCGGCAGCCGGTTGTGCCGATATTGGCGAATATGTTCAACAATCTGGTCCAGCGACCAGTCGGCATTGATGAACAGGGTCTGGGTACGCGGAATCATGATCTCGACGATCTCGGTGGAGCCAGCGGCAAGCAGGTTATACACCAGGGTACGTTCGGTCACCGAGATGCCGCCCTCTTGTTCCGCTTCCTCGACCAGGGTTTTGAATTCATCGACCCGCAACAGGTTTTCCGGTTGTTTTTCCTCGCCGACCAACCAGGTCGAGACCCGGTCTGCAACAAAGCGTACCGCGATCCGTACCGGCGCTATCAATTGCACCCATACCATCAGTGGCGCGGCGACGATACGCGTGCTGTAAGACACCGGATTGGACAGAGCGATGGTTTTCGGGGTGATCTCACCGACCAGCAGCAACAGCGGTACCATGATCAGGATATTGATCCATTCCGCATTGCCAGAGCCATACAAGGCGAACAGGATCGCCGCCATATTGGCCGAGGCAGCCACGTTGATCATTTCGTTGCCGCAGAGAATCGAAATGATTAGCCGCCTAGGCTGTTCCAGCAGTCGATACAGGGTATTGGCCCGGGGATGCCGCTCCCTGCGCAGTTTTTGCAGATCAAGCTGGGACAGCGAAAACAGGGAGGTTTCGGAACTGGAAAAGAATGCGGATGCCGCGAGCAGAAAGACCTGCAACACCAACCTGCCAGCGATCTCCGGTTCCAGCAAACGGGCAGGATCGAACTGCAGGGTTGCAATCACTCCCTGGAAAAACGAATAAATATCAAGCATGCAAAGTATTTTAAGAATAATTCTCCACTATATCCAATAAGTTATTGATCTTATGGGTGATCAATGTTTTCTGCTGGGGCTGGAACGGCAATCTACCCGAGGATAGCTACTCACTGTGCATGGGGGGTCGTACTCAAAAGCTGTCTGGTCTCTCGTAGTATTTGACGAGTACGAGTACGACTTACTTTTTTCAACAGCGAAAAAAGTAAGCAAAAACGCCGCCCCGACCAAGCCCTCATCTCGTCAAAAGGGCGGTCAAATCGGGGTCGGTCCAGACTCGGGTCCAACCGCGACTGGACCTCAAATGACATCCCTGTCATTTGCCCCCGATTTGACCACCCTTTTGCCGCGGGCTTGAATGGGGAG
>JAAUXZ010047130.1_pt1 | contig 34701 bp, 31 predicted proteins | sample 7278131 | NCBI WGS metagenome assembly JAAUXZ01 (sample SAMN14350119, study PRJNA611818) | marine sediment metagenome | isolation source: surface marine sediment (3m) | place: French Polynesia: Moorea | collected 2018-08 | reverse complement strand
GTTGTATGCCCTGCCAAAGGGGGTGATCGTGGGTTTGATGCACCTGATTCCAACCCATATGGGGGATCTTCAGCATCACTCCGTCCGGACCTCGGCCGCCCGGGAATCTCCGCACCTTGCCCGGGTAGAGCCCGAGCAGGTCGGTACCCTCGTTCTCCTCGCTGTATTCCAACAACACCTGCTGTCCCATACAGATCCCCAGAAAGGGCTTGCTGCGTGCCGCATCCAGCACCGCCTTGTTGAGGTGGTGATCGGAGATTGCCGCCATACAGTCCCGCGCCGCGCCCTGGCCGGGAAACAGCACCCGGTCCGAATTCAGAATCAGTTTCGGGTCATCGCTGACCAGGATCTCGTCCGCGGGCTCGGCGACATATTCGACCGCCTTGGCGACCGACCGCAGATTCCCCATCCCGTAGTCGATGACGGTGATTCTTTGTGACATGACTCGCTACTCACTCGGCACAGGAATCACAAGGTGCCCTTGGTTGAGGGCACCCTATCCAGCATCCGGGGATCCGGTTCCAGTGCCATGCGCAAGGCACGACCCAGGGCCTTGAACACCGTCTCTGCCTGGTGGTGGGCATTCACCCCGCGCAGGTTGTCGATGTGCAGGGTCATGCCGGCATGATTGACCAGACCGCGGAAGAACTCCAGAAACAGGTCCACGTCGAACTCACCGATCCTGGCCCGGCTGTATGCCACCTGGTATTCGAGTCCGGGTCTGCCGGAGAAATCCACCACGACCCGGGACAGCGCCTCGTCGAGGGGTACATAGGCGTGACCGTAGCGCCGGATGCCCGTTTTATCACCCAGCGCCTTGGCGATCGCCTGCCCGAGGGTGATGCCGATGTCCTCTACCGTATGGTGGGCATCGATGTGCAGGTCGCCCTGGGCCTTGATATCGAGATCGATCAGCCCGTGCCGCGCCACCTGATCGAGCATGTGCTCGAGAAACGGCACCCCTGTTGAGAATGACCCGGTCCCCGCACCGTCCAGATTCAGTGAGATGCTGATCCGAGTCTCCAGGGTGTTGCGTTCGACCTGCGCTGTGCGCTGCATGAAAAACTCCGAAACTGACTATCTTAACGACGGCTGACTGCGTGAAGGGCTGCATTCTAGTGCAATTGCGCGAAAATTAGCAGTGCCGGCCCACTCGACGCCAGCCCAGGCCTCAGTCAGCATCCAATTCCATGTCCAAGACCGGGCTCGAGGCCGCTTTCGGCTCTCTCGGCAAGACGATGAATGCATGATCATTCTGTGCATGACAGCGCATGCAGGCCTCAGAGAATTGGTTGAATCCGCGCTTGAATGCATTCCACTGCCGGGTCTCCAGGGCCTTATGCATCTGAGGCATGCCGTCATCGAGAAACTGCTGAGCGGTTGCGGCCCGTTTCGGCCGGGTCAACTGGACCATCTGCACCAGCTTTTCGATCTCTTCCAGCTGGTAATTGGCGAACTCCCACTTACCCTGTTGCGCCGCCCAATAAAGATTCTTGTAACGCTCACCGATCTCGAACATCCAGTGGGAGGTGCCCGGCACGGCTGCCACCAGATTCTTCAGCTTCTGTGCATCACTGCCCGATTTGCGCCAGTCATCGGCCGCGCCGACCCCCAATCCCACACCTGCGACACTCAGCGATACTATCAGGCCCATCAGTAAGACATATCTTTTCATTTCAGCACAACCTACAGCTCGATAATGATCCCATCAGGCATCCACACAGGGGATAGCCCAACAATTCAAGCCTCCATTCTACTCCTCAGAACATCTCCTGCTCCACCTCCAGAAAGGCCTGACTGATGTGTTTTCCCACCAGATGATCGAAATCCACCCAATCGGAGTAGGCGGAAAGCGCTTCGACGACCAGCGGCTTCATCTCGAAATCACTCAGCCCTTCATCCAATTGTTTGGCCACCTCAGAACGCAGGATTGAAAGGTAAGCCCGATAAGTCTCGGGGACTTCTTGCCCACCCGTGAGCCCGTGTCCGGGCACATAGAGTTCCGCATGGCTCTGCATGGCCAGATCCAGGGCAGCGATATTACCTTTGAAGGTACCGTGACGCATCTGTCCGAAACGCTTCATCATTGCGTTGTCGCCCAGAAAGACCAGTTTCTTGGCTGGAACCTCGATCATCAGATCTGTATCGCTGTGGGCCTTCGGCAGATACAGAAAGCGAAATTTCAGTCCCGCCAGGGTCAGTTCATCCGCATGGTCGACCTGCAGATTGGGGGCAACGATATCGGTACCTGCGGTGGCATTGTCGGTCAGACGCAGCAGTAGTTCGATCCACTCCTGGCCCTCACCCTGCTCAATGCGTTCCAGCATTTTCGGGTGACCATAGATCGGTACCTGTGGATAGGCCGCCAGCAGCGCCTGATTGCCCAACCAGTGATCTCCGTGAATATGAGTGTTGAGCACTGCCACCAGCGGCAGGTCGGTCACCTTGCGAATCTGTCTCAGCACCATTTCGCCGCTCTGCACGCTGGAGCCCGGGTCGACCACCACCACCCCGCTTTGAGTGACAATGAATGCCGGATTATTCATGAAACCCTGGTTCTCAACCGAAGGCTCCCCCAGCGGTCCGTGAATCACATACACACCATCCGTAACCTGATCTGCCGAATAATCCGGCAGGGCCGGACCCCGTTCCGCCGCAAGGCTCGTGAGGCTGTAAACGATGCAGACTAGCAAGAAAGAAAGTTGTTTGATCATTGTTCCGCTCCAACCTTGAGATGATGTTCGACTACCCCGGACAGACAAAGATTGTAGAGTATGGACCTCTCCCTGGCGGATCAATCCCTGCATTTGTTCAGGTTTCCAGCCAGAATGTCACCGGTCCGTCATTGACCAGCTCCACTTGCATGTCTGCCCCAAACACACCATAACGCACCGGATCGTGTACGTTTTGTGCGGCCTTCACCAGATGCCCAAAAAGCCGCCGCCCCTCGTCCGGAACAGCCGCTCTGGAAAAACCCGCGCGGGTGCCTTTACGGGTATCCGCCGCCAGGGTGAACTGGGGGACTAATAACAAACCACCGGCAACGTCCCGCAGACACAGATTCATCCGGCCACTCGCATCCGGGAAGACCCGGTAGCCCAGCAGTCGTTCCAACAACCGTTCCGCCTTCACCTGGTCGTCTTCCCGTTGCACTCCGACCAGCACCAGCAGACCGGCCTCAATCTGCGCGACCACCTCGCCATTGATGCGCACTCGCCCTTCACTGACACGCTGCAGCAGACCGATCATCCCAGCTCCCGGGCAAAACGCGTGGTTGCCGCCACCAAAGCACTACGTATTCCCGGCTCGGCCGCCGAATGCCCGGCATTCGGGATAACCTGCAGTTCACTGTCCTGCCATGCCTGATGCAGATCCCAGGCAGACTTCATGGGGCAGATCAGATCGTATCGGCCCTGCACGATGACGCCCGGTATGCCGGACAACTTTAGGGCATCATCCAGTAGTTGGTTGGGTCGTAGGAAGGCATGATTGATGAAATAGTGGCATTCGATGCGTGCGATACTCAAGGCGGTATGCGGATTGGAAAAAAAATTCACCACGGCCTCATTCGGCAGCAGACTGGCAGTGCGTCCCTCCCACACCGACCAAGCCTTGGCCGCGGCCATGCGTTTGATTTCATCCTCACCAATCAGCAGACGATGATAGGCCCGCAAGATATCCTGTCGCGCCGCCTCTGGAAGCGGGGCAAGGAAATCCTGCCAATAGTCGGGATATACCTGACTGCAACCCTGTTGATAAAACCAGGCAATCTCCTCGTCCCGACACAGAAATATACCACGCAGGATCATTCCCATGACCCGCTCTGGATGAGTCTCCGCATAAGCCAATGCCAGGGTCGAACCCCAGGAACCCCCGAACAACAGCCAACGCTCGACCTTCAGATGTTCTCGAATCCGCTCCATATCTTCAACGAGATCCCAGGTGGTGTTATCGGTCAAATCTGCATGTGGCGTTGAGCGTCCGGCGCCCCGCTGATCGAAAAGAATGATTCGATATTTCAGGGGATCGAAGAAACGCCGATGATACTCCTCGCATCCGGCTCCCGGTCCCCCATGCAAGAAGAGGACAGGGAGTCCCTGCCGATTACCGGCCTCTTCCAGATAGAGGGTATGGCGTTCGTCTACCTTCAAACGCTGCTGTAGATGAGGAGTGATGGCGGGGTAAAGATCATACATGAGTAAATTTGTGGGTTATTTGTAGGACATATCCTACACGAGAAGAGGAATTCTCCGACTTTAAAAAGTTTGGATTTATGAAATCCTATTATTGTCGTCATCAGGGATGACCAGGAAGACTATAGCTCAGGAGAGCACCAGGGACAGACAGCTTTGCCAACCAAGCCGACGACTATAACCCGGCTGCATGGATTGCAGCCGGGTTTTTTTATGCCACACATAATCTACGTTTCACGAGAAGCCCGTTTCCTTTCATGCTCTTTGAGGTATTTCTTGCGGATACGAACCGCACTGGGAGTGATCTCCACCAGCTCGTCGTCCTCGATAAACTCCAGGGCCTGCTCCAGGCTGAATCGCAACGGCGGCGTTAGGATGATCGCATCATCTTTGCCCGCCGCCCGGATGTTGGTGAGTTGCTTGCCCTTCAACGGATTGACCACCAAGTCGTTGTCCCGGGAGTGAATACCGACAATCTGACCCTCGTAAACCTCATCGCCCGGTGAGGCAAACAACTTGCCGCGTTCCTGCAGATTGAACAGGGCAAAGGCGAGTACTTTGCCTTGACCGTTGGAGATCAGCACTCCGTTCTTGCGTGGTGCGATACCACCGTGTTGGGCAGGGCCATAGTGGTCGAACACATGATAGATCAGACCGGTGCCCGAGGTGCTGGTCATGAATTCGGTCTGAAAGCCGATCAGCCCGCGGGAAGGGATGATGTAGTCGAGCCGCACTCGCCCCTGTCCATCCGGCACCATATCCTTGAGCTCGCCTTTGCGGGTACCCAACGCCTCCATGATGCCGCCCTGGTGCGCCTCTTCGATATCTACCGTGAGCTGTTCGTAGGGTTCACAGACCTCGCCGTCGAGCTCACGGAAGATCACCTCAGGACGCGACACGGCCAGTTCGAAGCCTTCCCGCCGCATACTCTCCAGGAGCACCGACAGGTGGAGTTCACCACGCCCGGAGACCTTGAACTTCTCCGGATCGGTACCCTCCTCGACCCGTAGAGCCACATTGTGGATCAGCTCCCGCTCCAGCCGCTCCTTGAGTTGACGTGAGGTCAGATACTTACCCTCCTTACCGGCGAAAGGCGATGCGTTGACCTGAAAAGTCATGGAGACCGTAGGCTCATCCACCGCCAGGGGCGGCAGTGTCTCCGGATGGTCCGGGTCGCACAAGGTATCCGACACATTCGGCGCCTCGATTCCGGTGATGGCGATAATGTCGCCGGCAGAGGCCTGCTTCACCTCGTTGCGCTCCAATCCCAGATAACCATAGACCAGACCGACTTTCGCCTTGTGCACCTCGCCGTCGTATTTCAACACGGTCACCGACTGATTTGGCCTGACCGTTCCGCGGGTCACCCGACCAACCGCAATGGCGCCAACATAGCTGTTGTAGTCCAGATTAGAGACCTGCATCTGGAAGGGACCCTCGGGATCCACCTCGGGTACCGGACAATGTTCGACAATGGCCTCGAACAGCGGGGTCATGTCGCCTTCCCGCACATCGTCTTCCAATCCCGCATACCCGTTGATGGCGGAGGCGTAGATGATGGGAAAATCGAGCTGTTCATCGCTCGCCCCGAGCCGGTCGAACAGCTCGAATACCTGATCGATCACCCACTCGGGACGCGCCCCGGGCTTGTCGATCTTATTGACCACCACGATCGGCCGCAAGCCATGATCGAAGGCCTTCTGCGTCACGAAGCGGGTCTGTGGCATGGGACCTTCCTGGGCATCCACCAAGAGCAGGACGGAATCGACCATCGAGAGCACCCGTTCCACCTCGCCGCCGAAATCCGCATGGCCGGGAGTATCCACGATGTTGATCCGATAATCGCCCCACCGGATCGCGGTATTCTTAGACAGGATGGTGATACCCCGCTCCTTTTCCTGATCGTTCGAATCCATGACCCGTTCCACTTCGCCGAAACGCTCCCCCAAGGTACCGGATTGTTTCAGCAGTTCATCGACCAGGGTGGTCTTGCCATGGTCCACATGGGCGATGATGGCAATATTGCGCAGATTGGAAATGTCTGACCGGGTTTGCATAGGTGCCGTGTTGTTCAAATCTGACTTGGGGCCATAAGGGCCGGAAGGCGCGCACTATACTCTTACCGCGGCATTTCTGAAACTGGAACTTATCGAGGTCTGCCTCTGGATGCTCCGGGTAGATGTCCTCATTTCGCAGATCGACTGGCAAATGGCTGGAGCGTTACGAATCCAGCGCCTACAATCGCTCTGTTCCAGTCGATGATGATAGTCAGGATTATGCTCTTAATCAGTAGGTTGCGACAAAATAATAAAGCTGTCAGTACATACTTCACATCAACTACCTACGATCCCTGGAATTTTAATCTTACTCACAGGAACTGTGGATAAGTTTGTTGATAAAGGTCGAACAAAGGCCTCCAACCCGCACGGTTGTCGGCTTTTTGTTAAATTGTCAAAAAATTGGCCATTTCGTGATTATCCTTATTTTTCAGTTAGTTTTGGTTCTTCACCTGACCTCATCTGGCGGGTTTATGAGAAACGCAGGCTCACACACATGAATCTACGTCTGTGTGCATAAATGAGCTCCCCCTTGGGATTATCAGACCAGAAATCACATCAACAGCCTCGATCGCTAGGCAGCGTCTGTTTCGTACCTCCCGCTGACTCGACGGAACAAGAATGCAATAAGTAACTCAAACAAGCATGGAATATTATTGTTTCTGCATACTCAAATAGATTGGAACACTTCTATTGCTTGCACTTTTCACAAATAACAGACAGGATACTCCGACCTTCGCAGATACAACCTAAAATCGTTGGATCCTCTGGATGTAGCCAGGATACCGACTCTGCATTACAACGACTTTAAGGACAGAGAAGTAAGCTGTACCATGAATCCTTCTGATCTTGACCCCCTGCGCGAACATCTGGCCTCCAGAATCATCGGGCAAAAAGACTTTATCGACAGCATGCTGATCTGCCTGCTGAGTGACGGCCATCTGCTCATCGAGGGCCTGCCGGGACTGGCGAAGACCACTGCAGTGAAAGCCATGGCGGATGCGATGGAAGGGGATTTTCACCGCATCCAGTTCACCCCCGACCTGCTGCCTTCGGATCTGATCGGCACCGACATTTATCGTCACGAAAAAGGTGAATTCGAATTCCGCCAGGGCCCCATCTTCCACAATGTACTGCTCGCCGACGAGGTCAATCGGGCGCCTGCCAAGGTACAGTCTGCCCTGCTCGAGGCGATGGCGGAACACCAGATCACCGTAGGCCTGAAGACCTACCCGCTGCCGCAACTGTTCATGGTGCTGGCCACCCAGAATCCGGTGGAGCAGGAGGGCACCTATCATTTGCCAGAAGCTCAGCTCGATCGTTTTCTGATGCAGGCGAACGTGGAGTATCCGAACCGGGAGGAAGAACTGCAGATCCTGGAACTGGACAGCAACCAGATGAAGGAAGAGCCCAAACCGCCCGAGAAGAAGCTCTCCCAACATGACCTGTTTGCGATCCGCAAAGAAGTGGCCGAGCTCTATCTGGATCCCAAACTCAACAACTACATCGTCGACCTGGTGCAGGCCAGCCGCAACCCCAAGGCCTATGATAAAGATCTGGCCCGTTGGTGCCGCTTCGGTGCCTCACCCCGTGCCAGTATCGCGCTGGCCCGCTGCGCCCGTGCACGGGCCTGGATGGATGGCGAAGAGTTCGTCGCACCCCACCATATTCAAGCCGTCGCGCCGGCGATCCTGCGTCACCGGGTGCTGCTCACTTTCGAGGCCGAAGCGGAAGGCATCACCTCCGACGAATTCCTCTCTCGCCTGCTGGACATGGTCGCCATTCCATGAGGGAGCTGGCGTCCGTATGAGCCTCTATCCTCACATCGACGATCTCCTGGAGCTGCGCCACCAGGCCCATACCCTGGGTCTGGCCTCCCATCATCTGGTCAATTCGAGTTTCAGCGGCCTTTACGCCTCGGTGTTTCGTGGTACCGGTTTGGACTTCGAAGAGGTGCGCGAGTATCGGGAAGGGGATGACATCCGCAATATGGAGTGGAATGTCACCGCTCGCACCAACGTGCCGCATCTGAAGATCTTCCGCGAAGAACGCGAACGCAGTGTGGTGCTCTGTGTCGACAAGGGGCCACACATGAGTTTCGGCACTCGCGGCACCTTTAAATCGATACAGGCCGCGCGGGCCGCCGCATTACTGGGTTGGGCCGCCTCCCGCCTCCATGACCGGGTGGGGGGCATGCTGTTCGGTGACGCAGGACAAGGCATGCAGTATTTTCGTCCCACCAAGGATCGCCGCGCCCTATGGCGGCTGCTGCATTCCCTAACCGGCGAGGGCAGTACGGAGAAGCGTTCTATCGACTGCCTGGCAGAGGCCCTGCAGCGCGCCGACCGGGGTACCGCCACCGGATCACTGATCTTCGTGATCGCCGACATGAACCGGGAGATCGCTGCCCTGGAGCAGACCCTCGGCCGGCTCTGTCAGCACCACACCCTGGTATTGCTGCCGGTGGACGATCCGGCGGAAAGGGAGCTTCCCGACATGGGCCAAGTGACCTTTACCAGTCCCGACGGTGATACGGTGGAGATCGACACTCGGGATAACAAAGCCCGCAACCAGTACCGCGGTCTGTGGGAACGCCGTCGCCAGGGACTCAAACTGATGACCAGTCGCCTGGGCATCCCCCTGTTGCCCATTCGCACGGATGAAGACATCCACACTACTCTGACCAAGGGCCTGGCCCGCCACTTCGGGAGACGCTAAAGCGATGGATCCCCTGCACGATATCCGTGGCATCGATCCCGCCCCTTGGTGGCCACTGGCCCCTGGCTGGTGGTTGATTTTGCTGGGTGCGCTGCTGTTCGCCCTGCTGATCTGGTGGCTATGGCGCCAGCGCCGACTCTACCCGCTTGGGCGCTGGCAGAAAGACGCCCGCCAGCGTCTGGTCAGACTGAAACGGCAGCTTCAGCATGCCCCGACCAAGGAGGTCGCGAGTGAGCTGTCCGAGCTACTGAGGCGCATCGCCATCGCCCGTTGTGGACGGGCCAAAACAGCTGCATTGAGCGGTCAGGCCTGGCTCGCCTGGCTGGCAAACAATGATCGCTCCGGTTTCGATTGGCAAGCCAACGGTCAGTTGCTGCTACAACTTCCTTACGCACCACCCGACCGGGACAGCGACCGGGACAAGATTCGCAACTTGATCGATGCCGCCATCCGCTGGGTCAGCGAGGAGGCGTGCCATGTTTGAATTCCACTGGCCCTGGATGGCCCTATTGCTGCTGCTGCCCCTGCTGGTGCGCTATTTCTGGCCGCAGCCGGTCGGCACGCAGAACGAACTAACCGAAGGTCGGCAGACCACTCTGCTGCACCCCTCCTTAACTCACCTGGAGGAATCCTTCCGCATCCACAAACCGAAACAAGCGCTGGCCTCACGCCTGTATAAGTGGCTGTTGGGACTGCTCTGGATCTGCCTGGTGCTGGCCTTGATGCGCCCGCAATGGCTGGAACCCTATACCGAGAACCGTACCGCCGGATATGACCTGATGCTGGCGGTGGACGCCTCGCACTCGATGAACGCCCTCGACTTCACGCTCAAGGGCCAGCAAGTCAGCCGCATGCAGGTGGTGAAGGGCGTGGTGGGCAAATTCATCGAGGGTCGACAGGGTGATCGTATCGGCCTGGTCATCTTCGGCAGCCAGGCCTATGTGTTGTCACCGTTGAGTTTCGATCGCCGGGCGGTCAACAGCCTGTTGAGCAGCGTCATCCCACGGATCGCCGGAGATGGGACCGCCATGGGCGATGCCCTGGGTCTGGGCGTGAAGAAACTGCGTGAACGACCGGAAGGCTCCCGTGTGATGCTGCTGATCGCCGATGGGGAGAATACCGCCGGCATCATCCCACCGCTCAAGGCCGCGCAACTGGCCGCCCGGGAAGGCATCCGTATCTACAGCATCGGGGTCGGCAGTAATCGGACCGAAGTACCGATCATGGAGAATGGCCGGATCATCTACCGGGACGACCTGGGCTTCAATGAAGAGGTCATGCGGGAGATCGCGGAGACCAGCGGTGGCGCCTACTTCCGCGGCACCGATACCGAGGCCCTGGAACAGATCTACCAAAGAATCGACGAACTGGAGAAAACCGAGGCGGAATCACGCACCGTGTTCATCCCCAGCCCGCTCTACCACTGGCCGCTCGGCGTTGGCCTGCTGTGCTTGTTGGCCATGGGACTTTTTCCGGAAGGACGCAAGCGAATCCTGAAAGGGGGCGGTTATGCCTGAGGCCGGTTTCCACTTCGCTCGACCGGAATGGTTATGGGCCCTGCTCGGCCTGCTACCGGTACTGGCCTGGTTGATCTTCAGTGTGACTCGACCCCACAAGGGTCCGATCCATCTGTATGCGGACGAGCACCTGCTGCCCCACCTCACCGGAGTCAGGGAACTGAATGTCAACGAACGCTGGGGCCGCTTCGTGCGTTGGGCCCTGCTGTGGATCCTGGCAGTGATCGCCATGGCGGGTCCGCGTTGGGACTTCACCGATATCGAGGCCTTCTCGCCTGGTAGCGACCTCATCGTGCTGCTGGATATCTCCCGCTCCATGAATGTGGCTGACGTGCAGCCGTCGCGTCTGGCCAGGGCACGCCAGGAGATCCAGGACCTCGTTCAACTCAACCGGGAAGTACGCATCGGCCTGATCGCTTTCGCCTCGGTGGCGCATATCGTCTCACCCATCACCGAGGACGGTCAAAGTATCCTGAACGCCCTGCCCGCTCTGACTACCGATCTGACCAGCCTGCAGGGCAGCCGATTGAATGCCGCCCTGGATCGCGCCGAGCAGTTGCTCAGCGGTCAACCCGCCGAGGGTGGGCGCTCCATCCTGCTGATCTCCGACGGGGATTTCGACGAGCCAGGCCTGTTGGAGCGGATCAAGGCCTTGGCCGACAACGGCATCCAGCTCCACACCCTGGGAGTCGGCACCACTGCTGGCGGGCCGATTCCCGCCCGCATTGGTCAGAGCGATCTGCTCAGGGACCGCTCCGGACAGATCATCGACTCTCGCTTGAATAGGGGCCTGCTTGCACAGATGGCGAAGACCGGCGAGGGTACATTCCTGCGGGCGGATTTCCGTGACGATGACAGCCAGGAGATCCTCGAACGGGCCGCCAAGGATGCGACCGCGGCCACAGAAGCCAACGAGAAGACCCGGGTCTGGAACGAACGCTTCTACTGGATGCTGCTGCCCCTGTTGATCATACTGATACCGGTGTTTCGCCGACCCCAGCCTCAGGAGACGAAGCCATGAAGCGGATTATCCCGGTCATGCTGCCATTGCTGATCTCCACGACTTCAATCCAGGCGAACTGGTTCCAGAACAACGAGCAGCAGGCCGAAACTGCTTACCGTCAGGGCCTGTATGAAGAGGCTGCGCAGCAATTCACCGACCCCTACCGGCGGGGCGTGGCCCATTACCGCACTGGCGACTATGCTACCGCCGCCGAAGACTTTGCCCAGGTGGAGCGTGCAGCGGTCAAGCAGAATGCCCGTTACAACCTGGGTAATGCGCGCTTTAAAATGGCGGACTATCAGGGGGCGATCGACGCCTATCAGGAGGTGCTGGAGTCGGATCCCGAACATGAGGATGCCCGCTACAATCTGGCCCTGGCCCACACCATGCTCGCCGAGCAACTGGCCGAAGAGGAACCGGAAGAGGAAACACCGGAGCCGGAGGAAGAGGAACAACAGGAGGAATCCGAACAGCAAGCGCAGGAGAGCCAAGAGCAACAAGAGCAACAGCAAGGCGAACAGCAACAGGAGCAGGAACAACAGCAGGGCGAGCAGGAGTCCGAAGAGCAAGAGTCTCAATCCGGCGAAGAGGAATCCGAAGAACAGCAATCCGGCGAATCGGAATCCCAGGAAGAACAGCAGTCCGGCGAACAGGACTCCGAACAACAACAGCAGGGTGAATCGGAATCGCAACAACAGCAAGAGGGATCGAGCGGCGAGCAGCAGCAAGAGTCCGAAGCAGGACAACAGAGCGAAGAGCAGCAGGAAGGCAAGGGTGAGTCGGAGACCCAGGAGACCGACAGCGGCGCGCAGCAGGACCAGCCGAGCGAAGGAGATACGGAGAGTACCGAAGAACAGAGCGGCCAGCAGGAGGCTGACACGGAACAACAGGGGGCTTCCGAGGACGAACAGCAAGGCGAAGAGGCCGGCGAACAGGCAGAAGATGCTGATCAGCAGGACGAGGCTGGAGAAGCACAACAAGAACAGGATCAAGAGGGTGCCGGCGGTGAAGAGGAGTCCCAACAACCCGGTGAGATAGAGGATCAACCGGAAGGTGAAGGTGGTGAGCAGGAGGCCGAACCTGAGCAGGAGGGCGCCGCTGAATCGGAGGAGCAGGAGACCGGACAGGCCGAACAAGCGGATGAAGAATCTGCAAGGCTCAGTGAATCACAGGACGAAGCACCGGATGAAGACCAGCAAGGCCAGCGCGCCGGCCAACTGGGACGCGACACGGGCGAACGGGAGATCAAGCCGGAAGATGCCATGTCCCCCGAGGCGGTTGACGAAGTCGACCAGACCGGCGAGATGACCTCTCAGGAAGGCGAAGAGCTGGCCGCCGGCGGTGCGGGCGAGGAGGAACTCACCATGGCCGGCGGTGGCAGCGCATTGATGGAGCAGTGGTTGGAACAGGTCGAAGGCGATCCGGCCAAACTGATGGAACAACAGATCAAACTGGAAGAGTATCAGTTCCTGCGCAGTAACCCGGGGCCGCCTTACGAACCCCGACCCTGGTAGTGGTCTAGGCCATCCGCTACCGACTGAATACAACTATCATTAAAAGAACTGCAGCCTGCCCAAACAGGCTTGACTGTCATGTACCGAGGTTTTCATTAATGTATCAACAGATACTCATTGGCTTGTTGTTGGTGTTGGTCGGTTTGAGCGCCACGGCACAGCCCGGCACGGGCCCCTATCCCGGTTACCGCTCTCCCTGGCAGCCTCCACCGGGCCAGTATAACTATGCACCACCCGACCAGCGTCAGACAGGTACCCCATCTCCCATGCCCAGGTCCCCCGGCCTGCAGAATCCCTATTCGTCGGGCTGGCCGATGCGCCAGCAGCCGGGCTATGGCCAGACCCCTTACTACACGCCTGCCGCACCCTCCAATGGGCAGCCGCCACGCCTGGAGACCCGGATTTCGGCCCGCTCACCCTATGTACAGGAGAATATCCTGCTCTACCTGGATGTCATCAGCAGCCATAATCTGAAGACCGCAACCCCCGAACTGCCGCAGGGGGGAAACATGATCTTGCAAAAGATCGAAGGCCCCACCGCCTCCCGGGTCAACAGAAAAGACGCACAAAACATCAAGACCTCATTCATCTATCAGATTAAACCCTTGCGTACGGGCAGAATCGAAATCCCGACCATCCGCGTGACTGGTGAACAGGAGCAGAGCGGTTACGGCCGCACTTACACAGCATTCGAGGCGGTCAGTGAAGATTCGCTGGTCTTGGATGTCAAACCTGCGGATCCGAGGTCAAAACCCTGGCTGCCGCTGGAAGAACTGACGCTCAAGACGACCCTGCCCAAAAACACCAAAGCGGTTGCCGGTCAGCCCATCAGCCTGACGATTGAGATGAGTGCGGTGGGGGCATCCGGCAGCCAATTGCCCTCCCTGGAGAAACAGCTGAAGAGCGATGCGTTCCGTGTCTATCGGGAAAAGACTCGAACCCACACCAAGCTCAGCCGCAAGAAAAGTAAGATCGTCGGTCGACGCATCGAGACCTTTACCCTGGTCCCGCAATACGGCGGTGATCTGAAGCTGCCCGAATTGCGGGTTGCCTGGTGGAACACCCGAAACAATTCCCCACAGCATGTCTCTACACCGGTGAAGCCCCTGGCTGTCAGCGGCGGACGACGCGGCGAGGGTCTGTTCGGCATGAGTAAGCCCACCACGCTCTTTCCGGCCGGCTCTCCTGCCGCCTTCTGGATCCCCGTCTCGGTCATTTTCGGTGTGATATTCGGTTACTGGCTGGCCATCTGGATCTCCAACCGTAAGAAAGAGGAGGCTCCCATACCGGCGTTCGCCCCTTTGACCAATGCCATGAAGAAGCCTTTCCGCAACATGGCCCCAGCCTTTGCTCCCCTGGGAGAGAAGGTCCGCGCCACCCGCGCCATCCTGAATCCGGTGACCCGCTGGCAGAAGATACGCCGGCACCTTATCGGCCTGCTGCCCCTGTCGATACGTTTCTGGTATTGCGTGCGTTTCGTAGAGACGGAGAACGATCCGGAAGTCTGGGGATACACCTTGCGGTTCCTGGCCAACAAGCACCTGGACCTGCCACCCCGCGCACCTTTTTCCGCCATCGGCAAGCGTATTTTGGAATTCCATCCCAAGGCCGATCCGGCGCGGATTAAACAGCTGGTCCACGAACTGGATCAATCGATCTATGGGGATAGCCGACTCGATTTCGCAGCCTGGAAGCGGGCCTTCAAATACGAGATACGGCCGCGCCTGCGGCTCTTGCCCCGCTTCGGTGCCAAGACCAAACGGGTGGCGCAGCAGCAACTCCCAACGTTAAATCCCAAAGCAGTCGCCTGAACCTGATGCATCAGTCATACGACAGGTGGTGGAGTTGGCTGATTACCGGAGAGATAATGGTATGTTGACCGGGTGACCGGCCCATCCTCCGCGAATCATCAGATACTCATCCATGCAACCAGCCCCGGATCTATTTTCCTCTCGCCCATACTGGGCAGAGCGGTTCGGCACCGCACCAGTCCTGCCCATGTCACGCGCCGAGATGGACGTTCTGGGCTGGGACAGCTGCGATATCATCATTGTCACCGGGGATGCCTATGTGGACCACCCAAGCTTCGGCATGGCACTGATCGGCCGGCTGCTGGAGGTCCAGGGCTTTCGGGTCGGCATCATCGCCCAACCAGATTGGCGTGGGGTTGAAGATTTCCAGTGCCTGGGACGACCCAACCTGTTCTTCGGCATCACCGCCGGCAACATGGACTCCATGGTCAACCGTTACACGGCAGACCGACGGATTCGCAGCGACGATGCCTACACCCCCGACGGCGCGGCCGGCAAACGGCCCGACCGTTCGGTGATCGTCTATGCCCAGCGGGCCCGGGAAGCCTTCAGGGGGGTGCCTATCATCATCGGCGGCATCGAGGCCAGCCTGCGACGCATCGCCCACTTCGATTACTGGTCGGATAAGGTGCGCCGCTCCATCCTCCCCGACTCGAAGGCCGACCTGTTGCTGTTCGGCAATGCGGAGCGGGCCGTGGTGGAGGTTGCCCACCGGTTGGCCCGGGGCGAACCCATCCACAAGATCACGGATGTAAGGGGCAGCGCCCTGATGCGTCAGCAGCTACCCGAAGACTGGACGGTGATCGACTCCACGCAACTCGACCAACCCGGCGCCCGGCCGATCCACCCCGATCCCTATCAGGCCACCCCCGCCTGCTCGAATCAGGTGACCGTCAAGCCACATCTGCGACCCCGTAGGATACCGCGGGACAAAACGGTGGTACGGCTGCCCTCCTATGCTCAGGTGGTGGAGGACGAGCTGCTCTATGCCCATGCCTCCCGGGTGTTTCATCTGGAGACCAATCCCGGCAACGCCCGCGCCCTGGTACAGCGCCACGGCGGGCGGGAGGTCTGGCTCAATCCGCCACCCATCCCCTTGACCACTGAGGAGCTGGACCGGGTCTATGAACTGCCTTACAGCCGACGGCCACATCCCGCGTATAGCGACAGCCGTAATCCGGCCTGGGAGATGATCCGCTTCTCGGTGAATATCATGCGCGGCTGTTTCGGCGGCTGTACCTTCTGCTCCATTACCGAACACGAAGGCCGCATCATCCAGAGTCGTTCTGAGGACTCGATCGTACGCGAGGTGGAGACGATCCGCGACCAGGTTCCCGGTTTCACCGGCAATATCTCCGATCTGGGCGGACCCACCGCCAACATGTACCGCCTCAAATGCAAGGACGAGAAGATCGAGTCGGCCTGCCGTCGTCTCTCCTGTGTCTATCCGGAGATCTGCTCGAACCTGGAAACAGACCACCGGCCATTGATCCGGCTCTATCGCAGGACCCGGGGGCTAGCGGGGATCAAACGGGTGTTCATCGCCTCCGGCCTGCGCTACGACCTGGCTATCCGCTCTCCTGAGTATATCCGTGAACTGGTCACTCACCATGTGGGGGGGTATCTCAAGATCGCACCGGAGCACACCGAGACCGGCCCTTTGAGTAAGATGATGAAACCGGGGATCGACACCTATGACCGCTTCAAGCAACTATTCGATCGTTATTCCCAGGAGGCCGGCAAGGAACAGTATCTGATACCCTACTTCATTGCCGCCCATCCGGGGACTACCGATCGGGATATGCTCGATCTGGCCCTCTGGCTGAAACGCAATGGGTTTCGACCGGATCAGGTGCAGGCCTTCCTGCCCACCCCGCTGGCAATCGCCTCCGCCATGTATCACACCCGGCGTAATCCATTGAAACGGATCTCCCGTTACAGCGAACGGATTTCCGTGCCCAGCGGCCTCAAGCAGCGGCGCCTGCACAAGGCGTTTTTGCGTTATCATGACCCGCAGAACTGGCCGTTGCTCCGCGAGGCGCTGAAGGCCATTGGGCGTGCCGATCTGATCGGCAATGGGAAGCGCCATCTGGTTCCCAGTTGGCAACCGACGACCCGCTGCGATGCTTCCGACAGCCCCGGCAAGTCCGCTGGGCGTAACCCCCAACGCCCCATCTCGAAACGTCGATCTCCCACCTGGCGCTCAGTAAACACCGCTTCAGGAAGGGCTGCCAAGAAAACTAAAAAAAGATAATAATAACAATGGAATAAATTGATATTCATCAATCCAGAACGGGCTTGAAAAAGTGCATTTTGGACCCATAATAAAGACAGGACGAAGCAACCGAACGGAGGCTATCATGAAGATGACACGTTATGATCCTTGGCGCATGATGGATCAATGGCGTCATGAAATGGACCGTGTGTTCAATCCCTTCCAGCATGAAGACGACATCTCCCATGTGGTGGGAGAGGAATGGGTACCGGCGGTCGATATCAAGGAAGAGCAAGACAAATATGTGCTGCATGCCGACATCCCCGGGGTCAAACCCGAGGACATCGAAATCACCATGGAGCACGGCGTTCTGAGCATCCGCGGCGAACGCAAGTTCGAGGAGAAAGAAGAGCACGAGAACTTCAGGCGTATCGAACGTTCACATGGCGTCTTCTATCGGCGTTTTACCCTGCCTGACAACACCGATCCCGAAGGTATCAAGGCCAGTGGTGAAAACGGGGTGCTCGAAGTGGTAATCCCCAAGACAGCCGAGATGAAACGGAAACGGATCGAGGTGACCCACTAAAACCGAGAAAGGGCTATAAACAGCCCTTTCCATAAGCTCGTATCGGGAAAAATCAGAAGCGGAAGACCAGCCCCAAGTTGGTTTCATATTGCGGAAGAAGGGTACCGTTGACCTGCAGATCGCAGCCTCCATCGCAGAAAAGGCTACCGCTCGAATCGGTCAGGGTACCATAACCCCGTACCTCGAAGCGGAAACCGAGACGATTGGTCGGATACCACTTGAGACCGCCCCCGAGGCTCAGTGAGAAAAGCGTCTCATTCTCCAGACCGTATCGATCCGGACTCATGTGAGTGAGGCCTAGACCACCACTGACAAACGGGGTCCATTTATCCTGAGAGACATCGACAGTGCCACCCAAATGCAGGTAGTGGACCTCCAGATCGAAGGCATTATCCGGATCCGTGCGGTCGGCAAGCCCAGAATCCTGGTAACTGTACAGCAGTTCGTAACGCGTCGTCTGGCTGGCCGTGTGCCCGACGATGATTCCCCAGTCAGAACCCTCTTCCAGGTCCCTGGTGTAATCCGACACTTGATCTTCCAATGACCCACCGAAACGATACCCTGTAAATGGGGTAATCTCCAAGCCATCGGCAACACTTCGCCCTGCAACAAGGCTCAACAGTAGGATAAGTAATTGACGATGCATCCCAAATCTTCCTCAGACATTCCTAGCTTTTTGAATATTATAAGCCGCCGCTCCGAGATTGATATGCCTCAGATCACATCTCATTCCGCTTTTTCCTGAGAATGCGCTGATAGAGCTCGTTTTTTTTCTGGCCGGTGATGCGTGCCGTCAATGCAGATGCCTGTTTGACCGGAAGTTCTTCCGACAACACCTCGAGAATCTTTTCTGCGTCCACCATTACCCTGTCTCCGCTGTTTCCTGAATAGCCGTGAATTAGAATCACGAATTCTCCGCGCTGCTGATTGGCATCCCGTTCTATCTCGATCTGCAACGCTTCGAGAGTACCGCGCAGAAAGGTCTCATGCAGTTTGGTCAATTCCCGCGCAACTACCGCTTCACGCTGCCGACCGAATACCTCTGCCATATCGGACAATGCCGGAATGATCCGATGACTGGATTCGTAAAACAGGAGTGTCCCCGTCTCACGCTGCAACGCCCGCAACCAATTCAATCGTTGGGTCAACTGTCTGGGTGGAAAACCGGCAAATAGAAAGCGATTCGTGGGCAAACCGGCAGCAGACAATGCACAGACCATGGCATTGGCCCCGGGGATGGGCACCACCTTGATACCGGCCTGCACGGCCTGTTGAACCAGAGGAAAACCCGGATCGTTGATCAGGGGTGTACCGGCATCCGCTATCAAGGCCAGTGACTCGCCATCGATGAGACGTTCGATCAACCATGCGGACTTGTCTCTTTCATTGTGTTCATGTAGCGAGAGCACCGGCGTATCGATGCCCTGCGAACTGAGGAGCGGTCTGCTGTGCCGGGTATCCTCCGCTGCGATGAAATCCACCCCCTGTAAAACCTTAACAGCACGAAATGTGACATCTTCCAGATTGCCGATAGGGGTGGCAACGACGTAAAGTAGGCCTTTGGACACAAGTCTTCCTTTCGAGATGGTAGGATTATTGGTTATGACTTCACAAAAGAGAACCGGATTGTCGCACATCTTCAATGCTGAACAGGCCTACTCGCTCATTCCTTGCATCGGAAGTTCATGCTGCCGCCCGTAAAGAAAACCTATCTGCCACCCATTGAGAAGATCCAATTCCAGTCGACTACCGATGGCAAGCCAGTTTCCCGCCACAGGCCAGATATCATGCCAATCAAGCATCGCACTCGCCAGTTCCTGCTGATCACTTCTCTCGTGCTGCTGTTGTTGGGTTGCGCCCCAGCCACAAAGCGAGAACCCGCGCGTGAGATGATTGATCCGACACTCGAATTGCAACAGGAGGTTGCTGCACTGCTCGAGGCTGGTGAACCTGGGACTGCCGCCCGACAGCTTGAAAGCAGAGCACAACTGAGCGAATCGCCGCTACGGGAGCAGCTGCTGCTCCAGGCTGGAGAAATTTGGAGTGGCATCCAAGCGTGGGACCAGGTAGCAAGGCTCGTGCAGATCCTGACGAATGTGCCCGTTACACCCACACTGCGCAACAATTTGCGAATGCTACAGGCAGAACTGGCCATCAGCCGTCAGGACCTGGACCTGGCTCTCGATTTGATGCATCCGCCTATCGGTGACGAGAGTTCTGTCGAATTGCGACAACGCTTTCATCGCAACATGGCCGAGATCTTTCGCCTGACCGGAAATCTTTTGGAAAGTGCCCGAGAACTGGTGGAACTGGACAGGCTGCTGGCGGGGGAGGAAACACAGTTGGAGAATCAGCTGCAACTGGTCAAGACCCTGTCCAGCATGACCGACGCCGCCCTGGCCCTGCTCCAACCAGAACCACCGGGGCTGCTGGGAGCTTGGATGGATCTGGTGCGCATCTTCAAACGCCGCAACGAAGATCCGGTCAATTTCGATGCACAACTCAAGGCCTGGCAAGAGACGTTTCCCGAGCATCCAGCCCTCGAGGATTTGCTGACAGGTTACATCGATCAGCAGACCATCGATCAGAGTCACCATATCGCCGTCCTGTTACCTTATTCCGGCCCCTTCGCCAAGGTCTCTGCCAGCCTACGGGACGGTTTCATGGCAGCCTGGTATCAGCGTCGCCCAGAAAAACGCCCCGTCCTGCGTTTCTACGACAGCAGCGACGCTGAGCGTATCTTGGAACTCTACCAACAGGCGGTCCTGCAAGGTGCGCAACTCATCGTCGGGCCTCTGGATAAACATGCGGTGCAAAGACTCATTGATTACCAAGACCTGCAAGTACCCATTCTCGCTCTGAATCAGGTCGCCCAGACCGGTTTCCCCACCCCCAACCTCTTTCAATTCGGTCTGGCACCTGAGGATGAGGCGGAACAGGTCGCCGAACGCGCCTGGCTCGATGGGCATACCAAAGCGCTGGCCCTGACCCCCCGCAATAGCTGGGGTAACCGGTTACTGCACAGTTTTCGCAATCGTTGGGAATCTCTCGGAGGATATCTGCTTGAGCATCAGACCTATGATGCCAAAGAGAACGACTTCTCGAGACCCATACGCCTCCTACTCAATACCGATGACAGCCGGGCGCGGGAACAGGATCTGCAAAAGATCATCGGTGTACCGATGGAGACCGAACCCCGCCGCCGCCAGGATGCCGACTATATCTTTCTCGTGGCGAGAGCGCAGAAAGGACGACAAATCCGTCCGCAGCTCAGGTTCCACCATGCCGGAAATCTGCAGGTGTACACCACTTCACATATTTACAGCAGCATCGCTGATGTGGAAAAGGACAAAGACCTGGGACAGTTAAAGTTCGTAGACACACCCTGGTTGCTGGAAGAGGACAGCGAGAGCCGGCTGTCCCGGGAAAATCTAAAAAAACTGATTCCCGGGGTGCAGGGCAACTATGCACGCTTTTATGCCATGGGCATAGATGCCTTCAACCTGCTGCCTCATCTACAGGTCATGGGAGGACAAACCGCTCATATTATGCAGGGCAAAACCGGCAATCTTTATCTCGACAGCCAAAACCGCATCCATCGGCAACTCGCCTGGGCCGAGATGGAGAAGGGACGGGCCAGGATCACCGGCTATGCGCCACGCCTGGAAAGGTCCAACCATCCCGTTCGATCAGGGGACCCAACAAATGTTGACACCAACCCCTATCCGGTAACCGGTCACGACAGACCGGCCTCAGCGAATCCGGAATTCCGTTGACCATGCGCCCGCATCTCTTGAAAGGCAACAGTGCAGAGCAGCAAGCCAGACGCCATTTGGAACGACAAGGACTTAAACTGCTATCCACCAACTACCGCTGTAAACGCGGAGAAGTCGATCTCATCATGTGGGACAGGGAAACATTGGTCTTCGTAGAAGTCAGATACCGCAAATCGGATCGCTACGGCTCGGCCGTTGAAACAGTCACCTCACTGAAGCAAAACAGGCTGATTTTCGCAGCCAGGCAGTATCTGCAGGAGAACCGAACCGATGCTCCTTGTCGTTTCGACGTAGTGGGTATCACAGGTCGCAATGCCGACCAGGTCGAATGGATCAAAAACGCATTCCAGACCGGTTAAAAAGACCATGCAACTCAGCGAAAGAATAAAAACCCTGTTCAATCACAGCATTCAGACCAAGATCGAAGCCCTGCCCCTGCTCACCCAACCGATCGAGGCGGCAGCCGAACTGGTCGTCACCCGTTTACTGGATGGTGGCAAGTTACTCAGCTGTGGTAATGGCGGTTCCGCAGGGGATGCCCAGCATTTCTCTTCTGAAATGATCAACCGTTTTGAACGAGAGCGTCCCGGGCTACCGGCCATTGCCCTCACCACTGATAGCTCCACCCTGACCTCGATCGCCAATGACTACGATTATTCGCGTATCTTCGCCCGGCAGATAGAGGCCTTGGGGCAACCCAACGATCTGTTGGTGGCGATCTCCACCAGCGGGCATTCCAACAATATCCTGGCCGCGATCGAATCGGCGCATGAACGGGATATGCGGGTCGTGGCTTTGACCGGCAGGGATGGTGGGGAGGTCGCTAATTGCCTGACCCGGAATGACGTGGAACTGCGGGTCCCATCCGATTCCACCGCCCGCATCCAGGAAGTCCACCTGCTGATCATCCACTGCCTGTGTGATATCGTCGACCATCAACTGCTGGGAAGCTGAATCAGGGGACAACAGAGGAGTTTTTCATAATGCACAAGATCATCTTGCCGATCATCACCATACTACTCAGCGGTATCCTCCAGGGTTGCGCCGGGGTCATGGTAGGGGGGGCTGCGGCCACCGCAACCGCGCTACACGACAGACGCACTCTGGGTGTCTTTGTCGAGGACCAGACCATCGAATTCAAGGCGGCGGAGGCCATTGCCGGTGACCCGAATCTGGAAAACAGCCGGATCAACATCACCAGTTACAACATGGTGGCCCTGATCACCGGACAAACCGGAAATCAGGCATTGAAAACGCGAGCCGAACAGCATGTCGCACAGGTTGATCGGGTACGGCGCGTAGTCAACGAACTGGAAATCGGCAGTACCGCCTCACTCGGCGAACGAACGCAAAATGCCGCCTTGGTGGCGGAGATCAAATTCAAACTGACCATGATCGACATTCCGGACTTCGACCCTCTACGTGTCAAAGTGGTGGCCGAGCGGGGTAACATCTATCTGATGGGCCTACTGACTCAAGCAGAAGGTGACGCTGTGACCGACCTGGTACGCCAGATCAGCGGGGTGCGCCACGTCATCAAGGTTTTCGAGTACTATTGACGCTTGCAAACCCGTCCACTCTCCCATTCACTGAAAAAGGCGTTCGCCCGTATCGTCGGCAAGGATTCACTGCTGACAGACCCTGCGGACTGCCTGCCCTATGGATATGACAACAGTCGACTGCAGGCGATGCCAGCGGCGGTGCTCTTTGCCACCACACACTCACAAGTCGAAGCGATTGTCCAACTCTGTCATGCCCAGCGCATCACCCTAATTCCTCGAGGCACCGGTACCGGCACGACCGGGGCGACGGTCCCGACTGAAGGGGGCATTGTACTCTCCCTGGAGCGCATGCGGCGTATCCTCGAGATCGATCCAGATAACCGCTTGGCGCGGGTCGAACCGGGAGTGACCAATCAAAACCTGCAAGATGCACTGGCCAAGCAGGGTTTCTTCTGGCCGCCGGATCCGACCAGCGCCTCGATCTGCACCATCGGTGGCAATCTCGCCTACAACTCGGCCGGCCCCCTTGCGGTAAAATACGGGACACCCCGGGAGAACACCCTGGGACTCAAAGCCGTGATTGGTACGGGGGAAACGATTCGCACAGGCGTCAATACCACCAAAGGCGTAGTGGGCTATGATCTGACCCGACTGCTCATCGGTTCGGAAGGAACCCTTGGGGTGATCACCGAGGCCACTCTGAAGTTAACCCCACTGCCGGTGGGCAAACGCACCCTGCAGATCAGCTATCAGGATATCCACGCCGCAGCCAGAGCGGTTTCGGCCATCATGGCCCAACCGGTCACCCCCTGTGCCCTGGAGTTCATAGACGGTCCCGCGCTTGAGATGGTCAGCGACTATGCCGATCTTGAACTGGATGCAGCCGTTGGCGCCATCCTGATGGTGGAAGTGGACGGCACGGAGCGCAATATAGGTGATGAGGTCTCGGCCGTAACAGCGGCTGCTGAGGTACCGGGATTACTCGAACTCAAAGTCGCCGACAGCCCAGAGACGATCCAATACCTGTGGAAGATTCGCAAGGCCCTGTCCCCGGCATTGCGCAATGTGGCACCGAGGAAGATCAACGAGGATGTTGTGGTGCCGGTCTCTCGTATCCCCCAGTTGATCGAGGGTCTGCAGAGGCTCGCCGCCGAGACCGGGATCAAAATCATTAACTTTGGTCATGCCGGTAACGGCAATATCCATGTCAATCTACTCTTAAATCCGGACGATCCCGCTCAGATGAAGGCCGGCGAGACCTGCCTCAATCAATTATTCGATCTGGTGCTACAGCTGGGGGGCACCATCTCCGGCGAGCATGGCATCGGGCTGGTCAAAAGGGCCTTCGTCAGCCGGGAAATCGATCCGGTCACCCTCAACCTGATGCGCAATCTGAAACTGCAATTCGATCCACATCAAATCCTCAACCCGGGAAAGGTGTTCCCGGACCGTTGAACAGGCTGTGATCCAGTCATCTATTCCGCACCCCGCCTCCGCCCAGATGTGGAGCAGGTCCGGAACAGGTCTCTGTTACCCGCTAGAAACTCATCAAGAACAGCATCATTTCAATGACTTCGAGTGGGTGAATGAGATGAACACACTGGTAAACAAATTCCTCCTGATGAGTATCGTCCTAACCTGTACTTTCACTTCGACCCACACGATCGGGGATCAACGCTACCTCATGCAGGATGCCGAAGGATTCTGTATGAGCCTGCCGATGGTGGAGAACCCCACTCTCACTCAACGCATCCGAGATTGGCAGACGGTCTTAGAGGCCCAACGCAAGATCCTGGCGGAACGCATTGAACAACTGAAATTCAACTCAGTGGACACTATCATCACCTTGGTTATGCCCGGCGGATTGCTCTATGCCGCAGTCAAACGCAGCAATCAACTGGAACGACGCGAGAATCTCGCCCTGCTCACCGCAGATCTTCAACAACTCGACGGCGACCTGAATGCCTTTCAATCCTTCTCCAATCTGCAACTTGCAGTGTTGCAAAACTAACCCGCACCCCCAAGGATAAAGCCCGGATTACCCGGGCTTTTTGTAGGTACCGATCTTTGATTCCCCTGTCCAGAAGGACAGAGATCAACCTCATCCATATGTTCTTTCCCACGCTGCGGCGTTGGAAATTAAGTAGCAGAAAGCCTCACCGATATCCTCTGCTTGGTAATACCGATTCCCGAACGGGACCGGTAGATACCGGAGATCGATTTCCTGACTACTCGGATTGACTAACGGGCTTGATCTAACCGGTCTGGGATCCACAGCGGAGAATGGTGCTTTTCACCTCGACCAGGCCAAACAATGGCTCAGCTTTGCCGCAATCGCGTTCTTCGCCCTGGCTTAAACCCGGGTCATGGCAGAAGCATTCACCGATCTGTGTACATGCTATCCGGTGATCCTGGCCACCGGTCTGATCTGCGCCTGCTCACCCTGTCCTCAAAGATCATTTCCACCGAGAGGGGCCGTCCTCCTTCGCCAATGTCATGGTTGAAAATAGCTTCACGGTGCTGACCAGCAGCCCAGGCAAGTCCCAGGGAACAGAGCCGCTGGTCACCCTCACGGCGGAGGAAGGGGACAGGCCACCCATGCTCGTTCCAGCAACTGAGATTGCCCTCATCGGACCATCCAATGGTAGCTGCACCTGACTTTATCCATTACCCAGGATTCCGCGCATCTGCATCAAGCATGCCTGTAGCATCCTGCTGCACCTCTGGCTCCGCGCTGGCCTGTTTCAAGGCCAGATAGCGGTCATTTCTCTCCTATCCCCTTTGTCTCAGTGGAAATGCGCGAATGCCGTGGTATAGTTGGCGCCACTGAACGAACCATCTCCCGGACAAGCGCCGGAGAAATGCATCAAAACGATTTAAGGGAGAGACCCATGTCGAAAAAACACCCAGTCGTCGCCGTAACCGGTTCTTCCGGCGCGGGCACTACTACCGTAAAGCGTGCGTTCGAGCATATCTTCTATCGTGACGGCATCAAGCCCGCCGTCGTGGAGGGTGACAGCTTCCACCGCTATACCCGGATAGAGATGCGGGAGAAAATGGCGAATGGCATGAGTCACTTCGGTCCCGAAGCCAATCGTTTCGACAAGCTTGCGGAACTGTTCAAGACCTATGGTGAGACCGGCACCGGTGAAAAACGTTACTACCTGCATAGTGATGAAGAAGCCGCCGAACACAATGCCCGACTCGGCTGTGACCATAAGCCCGGTGAGTTCACTCCCTGGGAGCAGATTGAAGAGGGTACCGACCTTTTGTTCTATGAAGGCTTGCATGGCTTGGTAGTCGATGGGGAGGACAACGTGGCCAAGCATGTGGACCTGGGTGTGGGTGTGGTACCAATCGTCAACCTGGAGTGGATCCAGAAGATCTTCCGCGACAATGCGGAGCGTGGCTACAGCGAAGAGGCAATCGTCGACACCATCATGCGTCGCATGCCCGACTACATCAACCATATCACCCCGCAGTTCTCGCGCACCGACATCAACTTCCAGCGCGTGCCGACGGTAGACACCTCCAATCCCTTCATCGCCCGCGACATCCCGACCCCGGACGAGAGCTTCGTGGTGATCCGCTTCGAGGATCCGAAAAAATTCGACACCGACTTCCCCTACCTGATGTCGATGATCGATGGCTCGTTCATGTCACGGCGCAACTCCATCGTGGTGCCCGGCGGTAAAATGGGCTTCGCCATGGAGATCATCCTGCAGCCGATCATCGAAAGCATGATGGACGCGCGTAACGTCTAAACCCGGAAACGGCTTTTGCGCTCGCCAAAAAAGCCGCGCGGCGATCACACCGCGCGGCTTTTTTATAAGTCAATGCCGGCAGATGGTTGATGAAACCCGATATACCCCAGATTCGGACAGGCAATTTACACACACCCCCATCACCATTACTCCTGCTGAATATCTTAGTCAAGGCGACTAGTCGTATTCCCGGTCCTTCCATTCACGCAGTGCCCGGAATACCTCGCGGTGTCCTCCCAGCGGACGTCCGACATAGCCGGATGCCTGGGTGATGACCTCGGCTCTGTCTGTCCGGAGAAAGGGATTGGTGGCAAGCTCCAGGCTGAGAGTCGAGGGTAGGGTAGGTTCATTGTTTTCCCGCCTGGCCCGATCCGCCTGCAAACGCTGCTTGAGGGCTTCGCTCTGCGGCTCGACCCAGGCCGCGAAACCCAGATTCGCCAGGGTATATTCATGGGCGCAATAGATTCGGGTGTCGCCAGGAAGGGCAGCGATCCTTTGTAGCGAATCCGCCAGTTGCTCGAAGGTACCGTCGAACACCCTGCCGCAACCGGCGGCAAACAACGTATCGCCGCAAAATAGGGCGGCCTGACCATAGTAGGCGACGTGTCCAGCCGTGTGCCCGGGCACCTCCATCACCTCCAGATCAGTATTCAGGCCTGGCAGCGGAACACGGTCCCCCTCCTTGACCGGGCGGTTGACCCCTGCGATACGGTCCTTGACCGAACCATAGACCGGAATCGTCGGATAGGCCTGCAAGAGCTCCGGTACCCCGCCGATGTGATCATAGTGATGGTGGGTCAGCAGGACCGCACTGAGCTCACCTCCCCTGGACCGCAGCCACTCAAGCACCGGATCCTCATCTCCAGGATCCACCGCAACAAAGCGGTTGGAGGTGAAATCGCCGATCATCCAGATATAGTTGTCATCGAACGCCGGCAACGGAATGATATCGATCATCAGTGGTTTTTAGTGGAGAATCGTCCGCTTAACTGGATGTGTTCGCCAACACCCGCAGGGGCCTTTCCCGAAGCAACCGGTTGACTGCCGCCAGGATGTCCGGCACTCCCAGTCCGGCCTCCGTCAATTGTTCCTGCTGGGTGGCATGCTCGATGAATCGATCAGGCAGTCCCAGGTTGAGTATCCGCACCGGATGTGCCTCACGCACCAGCAATTCGTTGACCGCCGAACCGGCGCCACCCTGCTGGCTGTTCTCTTCCAGCGTCACCAGCAGTTCATGTCGATCCGCCATTTTCAAGATCAATGCCTCGTCCAGAGGTTTGATGAAACGCATGTTGACCACACTGGCATCCAGGATCTCGGCCGCTTGCTGGGCATTGGCCAGGAGACTGCCAAAGGCCAGCAAGGCCACGCCTTTACCCTCCCGGCGGATTTCCCCCCGTCCCAGGGGCAGTACCTTTAGATCCTCAGTGACGCTCACCCCAGGACCGGCTCCTCGCGGATAACGCACCATGGCCGGTCCGGAGTGTTCATAGGCAGTCTGTAAAAGTTGGCGGCATTCATTCTCATCCGCCGGGGTCATAACTACCAAGTTTGGCAGGGTACGGACAAAACTCAGATCGAAGCTCCCCGCATGGGTGGCGCCATCCGCCCCCACCGGTCCCGCTCGATCCACCGCCAGAGTGACGTCCAGATTCTGCAGGGCAATATCGTGGATCAACTGATCATAGGCCCGCTGCAGAAAGGTGGAGTAGATGGCCACGACCGGCTTGACCCCTTCACAGGCCAGTCCAGCGGCAAAGGTCAAGGCGTGTTGCTCGGCGATGCCTACATCGAAATAGCGACTGGGATAGGTGCGGGCGAAACGTACCATGCCTGAACCTTCGCACATGGCCGGGGTGATCCCCACCAAGCGGGGATCGGCCTTGGCAGTGTCGCACAACCAGTCACCGAAGACCTGGGTATAGGACAGGCCGCCGCCCTTCTTCTCCATCTTGCCGGTATCGGGGTCGAAGGGGGTGACTCCGTGATAGACACAGGGATCGTCCTCCGCCGGCTCATACCCCCGGCCTTTCTGGGTGACCACGTGCAACAGTCGCGGCCCACGCATGTCGCGCATATTCTTCAGGGTGGCTACCAAGGTTTGCAGGTCATGACCATCGATTGGGCCTATATAGTTGAAGCCCATCTCCTCAAAGAGGGTACCGGGCAGCACCATGCCCTTCATGTGTTCCTCCCAGCGGTTGGCCAGCTCACTGAACTGGGGTGGCAGACGGCTGAGCAGGGTTTTACCACCCTCTTTCATCCCAGTATAGAGCTTGCCGGAGAGCAGGCGTGACAAGTGGTTGCTGAAGCCCCCCACCGGTTTGGATATGGACATGTCGTTGTCGTTGAGCACCACCAACAGATCTTCGTCCAGTGCGCCGGCTTGATTCAGTGCCTCGAAGGCCATCCCCGCCCCCATGGCGCCATCCCCGATCACTGCAATCACCTTGCGTTTTTCGCCCTTCTGTCTGGCAGCCACCGCCATACCCAGAGCGGCGCCGATCGAGGTGCTCGAATGACCGGTCCCGAAAGCATCGTATTCACTCTCATTGCGATTTGGGAAACCAGACAGCCCGTCCTTCTGACGCAGGCTGCCCATTTGGTCCCGGCGGCCGGTGAGAATCTTGTGCGGGTAGGCCTGATGTCCTACATCCCAGATCAATCGGTCGTGTGGTGTGTTGAAAACATAGTGGAGGGCAATGGTCAGCTCCACCACTCCCAGACCCGCCGCGAGATGACCGCCGGTCCGGGAGACCGATTCGATAAGAAATCGCCGCAGTTCGTCTGCCAATTGCGGCAATCGATGTGGAGCGTGCCGCCTTAGATCCACCGGTAGATTGGTCTGAAACAGCATGGGATAGCGATCCGCCATTCTGGCACTGCCGGTGTCTGTATCTTGCGCCATCAATTCTCGCCCTGTGCGGATCTCATAGAATAAGGTGAAGAGTCGGCAAGTTTACTCCATTTGCTGCAGTCACGCATTCAGATGGGCGTATCCTTGACATGCTGGGCCTCGTCTAAGACAAATTGGTGAAATGCCTGGGCGGCCGGCGACAACCGTTTGGAACGCCGATAGACCATGTACCAGTGACGCCGGATGGGAAAGTCCTGTACATCTAACTGGATCAGACGACGGGTCTCCAGTTCCAACTCGATGGTATGTACCGAAACCACACCCAGCCCCATCCCGGCCCGCACACCCTGCTTGATCGCTTCATTCCGGGTCATCTGCATACCGCAGCGAAACTCGATCTGCAGATCGGAAAAGTAGCGCTCCATAGCCTGGCGGGTCCCCGAACCCTCTTCACGCATCACGAAGGTCTCCTCGGCCAGACGTTCCATGGGTATGCAGACTTCTCCCTCCAGCGCATGGCCGGGTGGCGCAATCACCACCAGCGGATTCTCCATGAAGGGTTCGGAAACCAGGTCGATATCCTCCGGGGGTTGCCCCATGAGTACGATGTCGGTCTCATTGAGATGCAGCAATTCCATCAACCGGTGACGATTGGTGACATCGAGACGTAAATCGATCTTCGGATGACGCCGGCTGAAGGCCGCCATCAGGCGTGGTGCGAAATAGTTGACCGTGCTGGCTACCGCGATGTCCAATCGCCCGCTCTCCACCCCCCGCAGAGCGGCCAGCACATCTTCCATCTCCTCGAAGGTATGAAAGATGGTCCGGGAATACTGATAAACCTCCCGGCCTGCCTCCGACAGCTGGATCTTCTTGCCCACATGCTCAAACAGGGGCAGATCGATCGACTCCTCCAACTGCTTGACTTGCATGGAGACCGCAGGCTGACTCAGGTGCAGGGCCCGGGCCGCCTGTGTGTAATTGAGGTGCTCCGCGACAGATTGGAAGACTTTGAGCTGACGGAGCGTGATGTGCATGGAATCTGGGCCTCACGGCGATATTCAGGGATAGCCTTTATCGGATCAGCGATCGGTATAAGCTTTTACTTATACTAGCAATCAAAACATCTGACTTTCAATCCTCATGGGATTTTCTATAATCGTTCAGCCGTGACGAGACGCACAGCCTCTTGAACCCTGGTGCGAACTTGGTTAGCACCAGGATGTGCCGACACTGGCCGGCGCAGGCCAAACACAATCCCTGTCCAGGAAAATGTAAACATGGCAAAGAATTACGATGCGGGCGTATAATGGGGTATCGCGAAACATACTGGATGCCCGACTCCACGCCGAGCGAAACCAATATCCTAGCGTGCTTCAAAGTTACCCCACAGCCAGGCGTACCCCGTGAAAAAAGTTGTAACCACTGTTGCCGCTGAGCCTTCCACCGGCGTCTGGACCACCGTCTTGCCCACCCTGGACGACCACAATGGTCGTGCCTACGTGAATCGAAGACATGCCGAGAGACGACATCTGACCCTGACTGCAGACGGCTGAAGGCTGCTGAAAGCTGGAGACTATAGACCCATGAGCGATATTGACCGCGATCAATACCTGATCAAAGAAGAACCCTACTACCGTACTGTTCATAATGAAGTGGAGATGTACCAGGCCGCTTATGATGCACGCATGCCGGTCATGCTCAAGGGCCCGACAGGTTGCGGCAAGTCCAGATTTGTCGAATATATGGCCTGGAAACTCCAGAAACCGCTGATCACCGTAGCCTGTAACGAGGACATGACGGCCTCTGATCTGGTGGGACGATTCCTGCTCGATATCAACGGGACCAAATGGCAGGATGGCCCCTTGACCGTGGCGGCCCGTATCGGCGCGATCTGCTATCTCGATGAGGTGGTAGAGGCCCGTCAGGACACCACCGTGGTGATTCACCCATTGACCGACCACCGACGCGAACTGCCTTTGGAAAAGAAGGGTGAGTTGGTGCACGCACATAAAGACTTCCAAATTGTCATCTCCTACAACCCGGGCTATCAGTCCATGATGAAGGATCTCAAACAGTCCACCAAACAGCGCTTCGGCGGCATGGACTTCGACTACCCTGAAACCGAGATCGAAACCGAGGTCGTCGCCCATGAGAGTGGAGTTTCCAGCGATATCGCGGATAAACTGGTGCAGATCGCCCATCGCTCGCGCAATCTGAAAGGTCACGGTCTGGACGAAGGTATGTCTACCCGTCTGCTGGTCTATGCAGCACAGCTGATCAATAAGGGTATAGACCCCCAATCCGCTTGCCAGATGGCCTTGGTAACGCCGTTGACGGATGATCCGGATATGCGTGACACCTTGGGTGCGGCAGTGAGCACCTATTTCTAAACCGTCTGTGACGAACCAGCAGTGCTTCAGCTGAGCGATTCAGCAATGGATCGCGGCTGAACGACCGGTCGGCTGAACCAGACGTGGCAGCAATGGGACTGCTGGTCATCGATGGTGAACCTGGAAGAACGTGAACCGCAGCTTTGTCGTCAGGATACAAAGCAGTGGACGATCTCGCCATACAGGAGGTCTGCAGCAATTGTCTGACCCTGAATCCCACTGCCGATCCCTACTCCATCCCGCACCGCATAGTTGAGACTGTCGACGAAGATGATCACTTCCGCACCGATGACACCGATACCTGGCATGCCGCGAATCGGTATGCAGCAATGCTCCTATTCACAAGGCTTCTACATCCAGCGGCAAGGATTGAACAGGACGCCGGATAGACTGATCTTCTCCCCAGTTGGTCTGGTGGGCGCAAGAAGGTCTCTGTGGTGCAGCACTTAGCCATACTCAACCGCTTAGGCCATCAGTCATCTTCCCCCAACTCAGGATTCCACCCCATCTCCTTCGCCCGTTCGATGGCGGCAGCGTAGATACGCGCGTGTTTAGCTTTCAGCTCCTCCGGCAGATTGGATGCCAAATGACCATATTTTTCCCATTCCTTGGTCACCTTGTCGTATAGATTATCTATCCCCTGCAGGGTCCAACCCTCGCAGGTTTCCTCCTCAGGAATGAGTCCGAACAACCAGCCATCTCGAATAATGTTCCCGGTGGGATTCATCGCACCGGTCGGATCCTGGTCTATACCTTGATAACGTTTGATTTTCTTCATTTGCTTCAACATCTAGCCAATAATCATTCCTCAATTGTAGCAGTGGCGTCCCGCGATCCACTAGCCGAACATCGCTATTTCTGTAACACCGGGGCGACTGTGATTGCGGTAATTCGCGGTACCAGATGTTGCATGTATAATCTGATTTTTGAATTGCCCGCCAATGATACAGCATGAAACAAACTGACGATCTGCGCATCAATGCCATCAAGGAGTTGAGTACACCCGCTCAGGTACATGGAGAGCTTCCCATCACCGAATCTGCCGCCCAGACGGTTTTCGAAACACGCGAGGCCATCCATCGCATCTTACATAATCAGGACGATCGCCTGTTGGTAATCATTGGCCCCTGCTCGGTGCATGATCCTAAAGCCGCCCTTGACTATGCACAGCGCTTGAAGCCGCTGCGGAAGGCATTGAAACATGACCTGGAGATCGTTATGCGGGTCTATTTCGAAAAGCCCCGTACCACGGTCGGCTGGAAGGGTCTTATCAATGATCCGACTCTGGACGACAACTTCGAAATCAACACCGGACTGCGATTGGCACGCAAACTGTTGCTGGAGATAAATGACCTGGGGATGCCCGCGGGAACCGAATATCTGGATCTGATCAGCCCCCAGTATATTGCCGATCTGAGTAGCTGGGGGGCCATCGGCGCGCGTACCACCGAGAGTCAGGCCCATCGTGAACTGGCCTCCGGCCTATCCTGTCCGGTGGGTTTCAAAAATGCCACCAATGGCAGTATGCGCGTGGCACTGGATGCGATCCGTTCCTCATCCCGCCCACACCACTTTCTCTCGGTCACCAAAGAAGGACATTCCGCAATCTTCTCGACCCGGGGGAATGAAGACTGTCACGTGATCCTGCGCGGCGGAACTCGACCCAATTATGACTCTGAGAGCATCAATATCGCTGCCGAGGAGATGGCGGCCACTGGCCAAAAACCTCGCATGATGATCGATTTCAGCCATGCCAATAGTCGAAAACAACACGAACGACAACTTTTGGTGGGGCGGGATGTGGCCAGTCAAATCGCCCGTGGCGATCAACGGATCATCGGCGCTATGATCGAAAGTTTTATCATTGCCGGCCGCCAGGATAGAGAAGCGGGTAAGGCATTGGTATACGGTCAAAGTATCACTGATGCTTGTATCAGCTGGGACGATAGTGCTCCGCTCCTGGAAGAACTGGCTGCCTCGGTCCGCCAACGCCGGGAGATTGTGAAAGCCGCGTGATTCGAGTGGTGAGCACTGGCATTGCAGATATGACACGAAAACCTCTGCTATTCTTCTTGCATAGTCACAGTCGAGGGATGCCTGCCGCATGCACGACACAGCCATTGAACTTCTGATCTTAGGAAACAACCCTTCTGAAGTGGAAGGTTATCTCACGGCCTTGCGGAATGCTGGACATGCCGTGCATGCCAAACAAATCGACCAGGAAATCGATGCATTTGAGAACGCCATCAGCCACCCGGTCGACCTCATCCTCTATACAAGACAAGCCGACGAGATCGGTATCGAAGCGGCCTTGAAATGTCTAGAGGCAAATGACATGCAGGCACCGCTGTTGGTCCTTTCAGAAAAGTGCGGCCCTGAAAACAAAGTCGACGTCTTATCACTCGGCGCAAAAGACCTGATAGAGCGTAATCAAACTCAACTGCTCACTCAAGTCGTTCTCAGAGAGTTTTCCAGCTTAATCGCTCATCGGAAATTTTCAGCCCTCGAAAAAAAGCTCAAGGAAACCGAAGAGCGTTGCAATCTCCTCACAGAACACTCTCGTGATCCGATTGGTTACATCTATGAAGGCATGCACGTCAAAGCCAACTCTGCCTATCTACAACTTTTTGGACTGGTCAGTGAGGAGGATATCGAGGGACTCCCTATCCTTGACATGATATCCGCTACGGATCATCAAAAAGTCAAAGAGCTTCTCCGTAAGCTCAATCAGGACGACGAAAACCAAGAACAGATCCATTGCAGATGCCAGCGTACGGATGGTATCGAATTCAATG
>JAAUXZ010028385.1_pt1 | contig 34713 bp, 33 predicted proteins | sample 7278131 | NCBI WGS metagenome assembly JAAUXZ01 (sample SAMN14350119, study PRJNA611818) | marine sediment metagenome | isolation source: surface marine sediment (3m) | place: French Polynesia: Moorea | collected 2018-08 | reverse complement strand
GGCAAACGGAGTGTTGGATGACGGGACTCCCACCGAGGCGGTCATGGAGCAACATTGGCTGAACGTCGACGGAGCGATCAACTTCCTAGAGGAGAGGATCGACTTGTTCGCCGATGAAGACCTGGAAAGTGACGTCTACGAATGGTGATCAGTGGCCCGTTCTCACACCTTCGCAACAGACTGCAGGCGAAGGGCGGCAGATCCGACGATTTGGAGGTCGCTTAGACACGGCTACGGAGGGTTAAGGACGTCGTCTTTGAAGTCGTTGGGTGAGCGATCGACGAGAGGGATTGGTTCAGGCCAACCCTGGCCTTCACCCTGCGGGCGGCTAGCAGCGTCCTAAACGGCGCTCCTGCCGTTTTGTCGAACCCTAAGGGATACCAATCACCTGACCGCACGCCAAACAGACAAAAGCCACCCGGGAGGTGGCTTTTGTCTGTTTGGCGCGCCCGAAGGGATTCGAACCCCTGGCCTCTGCCTCCGGAGGGCAGCGCTCTATCCAGCTGAGCTACGGGCGCCAATTTGCGAGCGCGTAGTGTACCCGTCTGATCCAATTGCGTCCAACTCCCTGGTTCGCTCTTTTTGGGTGCAAAAGGTATAATCTTCTAATTTTCTGATGAATGCCTGGTGCTCCGGGCCGGTAAGACTCAAACAAACGGAGGACGATACCTGTGAAGACTACTGCTGCATCCACATTTGGCAAGATAATATTTGCAGGCACCTTAGCGCTGCTCTCGGTTTCCTCGGTATGGGCGGAAGATCGGGCGGATGTGCTGGAGCGTATCGCACCGATCGGCAAGGTGAACGTTGAGGCTGCGGCGGCTGAGGCACCGGCCCCTGCACCTGTTGCGGCTGCCGATACCGCCCCAGAAATGACAGAACCGGCTCCAGAGGCGGCTGAGTCCTCAGCGGTGGCCGAGGTGACTGCAGCGGTCACCGAGGCGGCTGCCGAAGTCGAAGCCGCGGCCACCGATGCCGTTGCCGAAGTTGCCGCTGCGGCGACGGCCGATGCCGAGTCCCTCGCCACCTCCAGTGGCTGCATGGGCTGTCACCAACTCGAAGCCAAGGTGGTTGGACCAGCCTACAAAGAGGTGGCTGCCAAGTACAAGGATGACGCGGGAGCACTCGATATGCTGGTTGAGAAGGTCAAGGCGGGCGGTGTCGGTACCTGGGGACAGATCCCCATGCCGCCGAATGCACACATCAGCGAGGAAAACATCCGAACCATCGTGGAATGGGTGCTGACGCTTTAACCATCCGAATTTGCTGGCACAGAGGCCTCCCTGGGAAAACTAGGGAGGCCTTTTTATTGATTCAAACCTTGAATCGATTGACCAGTTGATCCATCTGTTGGGCCAGCCTGGAAACACTTTCGCCCGATGCTGACATCTCATGGGCCTGATCCGCCGTATGTTTTGAGAGGCTGTTGATGTTGGTGATGTTTTTATGGATCTCTTCGGTGACCGTGGCCTGTTCCCGGGCGCTCATGGCGATCTGCTTGTTCATCTCGAGGATTGAGTTGACTTCCTCGGCGATGGATTCGAGCGCCTCTCCTGCGCCACTGGATTGTTCTACGCTGCGGATGGCCTGAGCCTGGCTTTCCTGCATGACACTCACCGCCTTTGTGGTACCTTGCTCGAGCTTTTCGATCATCTCCTGAATCTCACTGGTCGATTCCTGGGTGCGTCCCGCCAGGGTTCTCACCTCATCGGCCACCACGGCAAACCCGCGACCCTGTTCGCCTGCCCTGGCGGCTTCGATGGCGGCATTCAGGGCGAGCAGATTGGTCTGTTCAGCAATACTGCGAATGACGTCCAATACCGTGCCAATGTTTGAAACATCGGACTCAAGCTGTTTAATCACTTGTGAGGCATCTTCCACCCCTTTCGCCAGGTTTCCTATATCTGCGACGCTCTGCCTGACCACGTCACTCCCATCGTGTGTCGCCTTGGAGGCCTGTTCGGCTGCATCGGCTGCAGTACTGGTGTTGCCGGATACCTGGCTGACCACTGTGGACATCTGATCCATGGCTGCAGCGACCTGTTGGATATCATCCTGTTGGCGTGTCAGATTGGCCTGAGTATTGTGAGTCGCAGAGGTCAAGGCCCCAGAGGCTGCCGAGAGTTCCTGGGCGACCTGCCGGACATTTTGCATGATCTGGCCGAGATGCTCTTTGACGTGGCCGGCACTGCTCGCCACCTCGCCCAGTTCACCGCCGTAGTTGTTTAATTTGGCGGCTGTGAAATCCCCCTCGGCAAAACGCCTGAGACAGGTGGATATCTCCTGGGTCGGCCTGATGATCTGTCGTTTTACCAGGAGCCCTCCGAGGACAGAGAAGACGGTGATGGCGATCACCGACAATATCGTGGTCAGCAGCATGATTGCTTGGCTCTGTTCATGCAGCTCTTCAGTATGGGAAATGACCTCTTGCGAAATCAGTGCAGCGGCATCTGCCAGTTGTTCGGTCGGTGCCCGGTCGATCCCTCTCACGACTTTGTCACCTACCTTTGGATCAAAGTCAGCGGCCTTGAATTTCTCCAACCCTTCCCGATAGGCTTTGCCCATGATCTGATGTGACTCGAGGAAAGCATTCAGCAGTTGTTCGGACTCCTGGTTACTCAGATGGGGCAGTAGCTGGGTAATCTTTTCTCTGATTGAGCGTTCTTTTTTCTCGAATTTCCCCCAATATTTGTTGAGATCTTTCGTCTGATGCCCGCGCAACAAGACATTCTTCCACTCCTGGACCTGTTTCTTGAAATCATTCTGGATGATCAGGATCTGTCGTTCATTGACCACCTGTCGGTGGAGTGCATGATCATAGGTTTCAAGAATATTTGAGAGCACGGCAAAACCATAGATGCCTGCCGCACCGAGTAACAGCAGTCCAAGCACAAGGATGATGGTGAACTGTTGGGTCAGCGAGCGTTTTAAGATGGCCATTTGGAATTTCCCTCGGTTTTTTTCTGCACGATGCAAAGATCCATGCCTGTGGATCTGGCAAACAATCAGGATTGCCAATCTCCTGCGTAGCTAGCATCCAGGGTAACGGCGCGAGATGAGGAATACTTGAATCTGACGGTTGGCTTGGGAGCTAACCCGTTGAGTTCAGCTCAGGAAAGCATGGATTTGAGGTTGGCCAGATGCGCCGCGCCCCGTTCCTGTTTCTGTGCTTTTGTCAGATCGCTGTTTCGCCCCTCCCAGGTCAGTTCGTCTTCCGGCAATTCCTGCAGGAAGCGGCTGGGTTCACACTGTGCCCATTCGCCATAGCGCTTGCGTTTTGCGGCATAGGTCATGGTCAGACTGCGTTGAGCGCGGGTGATGCCCACATAGGCCAGGCGCCGCTCTTCCTCGATGTTGTCCTCCTCGATGCTGGTGCGGTGGGGGAGCAATTCTTCCTCCATGCCGACCAGGAAGACATGCGGGAACTCCAGCCCCTTCGCGGAATGCAGGGTCATCAGATGGACCTGGTCTTCACCACGTTCCTCGTTCTGGCGTTCCAGTATGTCCATGAGGGTCAGGTGGTTGACCATCTCCCCCAGGGTCTTCTCCTGCAGTTCGCCGTTCTGCAGGGCGTTGAGCCAATCCAGCAGCTCCTGGATATTCTCCATGCGCCGCTCCGCCACCGCCTCGCTGCTGCTGTTCTCCCGAACCCAGTCGCTGTAATCTATCTCGTTGATCAAGCTACGGATCGCCTGGACCGGGTCCTCGTTCTCAGCCTTTCGGTCGTAGTGATCGATCATCTTGGAAAATTCCTGCAGGCGCCCATAGGGCCGGCTGGAGAGGCTTTCTTTCAGACCCAGTTCAGAACAGGCGGACAACATGCCGATCTCCCGCTGCTGGGCGTAGGCGCCGAGCTTTTCCAGGGTGCTCGGACCGATCTCCCGACGCGGGGTGTTGACGATACGCAGAAAGGCGCTGTCGTCGTCCGGGTTCGCCAGCAGGCGCAGATAGGCCATGACGTCCTTGACCTCGGTGCGGGCGAAGAAGGAGGTGCCGCCGCTCAGGAAGTAGGGGATGTTGTGGGCCCGTAGGGCCTTTTCGAAGATCCTGGCCTGATGGTTGCCCCGATAGAGAATGGCATAGTCATCAAGGCTGGTCTTGCCGGTGAACCTGTGGTGCAGAATTTCCGAGACCACCCGCTCCGCTTCGTGCTCCTCATTGCGGCATTCCAGAACCCGCAGATTGGCGCCGGGACCCAGCTCGCTCCACAACCGCTTGTCGAATACGTGAGGATTATTCGCGATCAGCTGGTTGGCGGCCTTAAGGATGCGTCCGCTGGAGCGGTAATTCTGTTCCAGTTTGATTACCCTGAGCTGCGGGAAGTCCTCTTTGAGTCGGGCCAGATTCTCCGGCCGTGCCCCGCGCCAGGCGTAGATTGACTGGTCGTCGTCGCCTACCACGGAGAAGGCGGCGCGCACCCCCACCAGCAGTTTGACCAGCTCGTACTGGGCCAGATTGGTGTCCTGGTATTCGTCGACCAGCAGGTGGCGGATACGGTTCTGCCAACCCTCGAGGGCCTCCGGGTCGGTCTGTAAGAGTTGCACCGGCAGCAGGATCAGATCGTCGAAATCCACCGCGTTGTAGGCCTTCAGGGCACGCTGGTAGTTGGCGTACAGCAGGGCCTGGGCGGTATCCAGTTCGTCCTCCGCCCGGTTAAGAGCCTGTGCCGGATCGATCAGATCGTTTTTCCAGGCGGAGATGCGCCACTGGGCGGTGGAGACCACCGCCTCGTCGCCGCTGTTCTGTTTGCGCAACAGGTCTTTCAGCAGGGTGGCAATGTCCTGATCGTCGAAGATCGAGAAGCCGGGCTTGTAGCCGAGCCGTTGGAGCTCCCGGCGCAGGATGTTCAGCCCCAGGGTGTGGAAGGTGGAGATATTGAGCCCCTTGCCTTTCTCTCCCCCGAGTTGCTGCCCAACCCGCTCCTTCATCTCCCGGGCCGCCTTGTTGGTGAAGGTGACGGCGGTGATCTGGCGGGGCTGGATGCCGCACTGCTCGACCAGGTAGCCGATCTTGCGGGTGATCACCCGGGTCTTACCGCTGCCGGCCCCGGCAAGCACCAGCAAGGGACCGTCGATGTAATGCACCGCCTCCCGCTGGGCGGGGTTAAGACTACTCATACAGGCGGTGTTTGAGGCGAAACAGACTGGAGATGTCCTCGTCGCCGCGACCTTCGTCGAGCAGGGTCTGGTAGTCTGCCAAGGTCATCTCCAGCAGTAGGGAATTCACACCCTGGACCTCGGCCATACGCCGGCAGATCTCCAGGTCCTTGTGGTGCAGGGCGAGCTTGAAGCCGGGCTCGAAACGGCCCTCCAGCATGGAATTGCCGCGATGCTCGAGAAACCAGTTGCCCGCAGCGCCGCCGCTGATCACCTCGATCACCTGGGACATGTCGAGACCCTGGGACTGACCGAAGGCCAGGGCTTCGGTGACCGCCTGGTTGATGCCGGCGGCCATGAGTTGATTCACTGCCTTGGTGGCCTGGCCCGCACCGACCGGACCCATGTGGGTGACCGTGCGGGTAATGCTGGCCAGGGTGGGACGGAGCCTGTCAAGTGTGGCGGATTCACCTCCTGCCATCATCACCAGTGTGCCTTGTTGCGCGCCTTCGCGGCCGCCGGAGACCGGTCCGTCGATGAATTCCGCACCTCTCGACGCAACTCGACGAGCGGCTTCGCGGGCGCTTTCGACGCTGACTGTGGAGGTATCCAAGACCACCTGGTCAGCCGTGAGGGCAGGGGTGATACGATCGATCACCTCCAGGAGATCTTCATCTCGGGAGACGCAGGTGAGGATCAGCTCGGCCTGCTCCACCGCTGCCGAGAGCTCTGGCGCCAGCGGGATATTTGCACTCGAGGCCCAATCCACGACCCGCTCGCGGGAACGGTTCCATGCAGTTGCAAGGGCTGCGTGCCGGTGCAGATTGAGTGCCATTCCGCTGCCCATGGCGCCGAGGCCGATAACACTGGTTGTCAGCAGATGGGATTGTCTGTGCATGGCATTCAAGGTTCGTAATCGGAGAGGGACGTGGAAGAGTACGCAGGGGCGTCATCTATTTCAACAGCCATTGACGCCATCGCTTCGTGAATTCGTGGATTGCTTGTTATGATGCACGCCAATTTGATTTTTGGAATCCCATCTGCTCCAGCATGACGATCAATATCAGAGACCGCCGGCATCTGCCCCGGGGAGACAAGAACAGCCAGTTGACCCGTGAGTCATGGCGGGTCTTTCAAATCATGGCCGAATTCGTCGAGGGATTCGAGGAATTGGCCAGCATCAGTCCGTCGGTGAGCTTTTTCGGCTCGGCCAGGCTGTCCAAGGACCATCCGTATTATGCATTGGCTGAGCAGATCGCCCGATTGCTTTCCGACAGCGGTTTTTCAGTGGTGAGTGGTGGCGGTCCCGGCATCATGGAGGCAGCCAACAAGGGGTCCTATGCAGGCAAGTCACCCAGCATCGGTCTGAATATTCAACTGCCCAGAGAACAGGCCGGCAATCCTTACCAGGACATCTGCCTCAACTTCAAGCATTTTTTCGCCCGCAAGGTGATGTTTGTGAAATATGCCTCTGCCTATGTGGTGATGCCGGGCGGGTTTGGTACCCTGGACGAGCTCGCCGAGATTCTCACGCTGGTACAGACCCGCAAGACCCGGGAGATTCCCATCATCCTGGTGGGCAGCGATTTTTGGCAGGGTCTGCTGGACTGGTTCAGGAACGCTCTGTGTGAAACAGGTACTATTCATCCATCGGACTTGGATCTCGTTCAGGTCATTGATGAACCGAAGGCGGTCGTCGAGGCGATCTTCGACCACTATGAAACTCGCGGTTTCCAGCCTTCGCCGCAAGAACAGGAAATACTGCTGGAATTATAATTTCAGCTGTAAAAAAAGTAGGAGAAGGCGGATGCCGACGAAACATGACTCAGTCTTTGCAATTTTTATCGCCGGTGGGGCGTTGTTATCCAGCATGCCTGTCCTGGCGGCAGATCCGGAGGCAGTTCCGGAGCCGCCGGAGATTCCCCCCGCCCTGGTCGACGGGGAGGCCATCGAGCCGGAAGTCACGATCATCAAGAAGGAAGAGAGCACGATCTATGAGTACCGGGTGAATGGCCAGCTCTACATGGTCAAGGTCCAACCGATCGTCGGTCCGCCCTATTATCTGGTTGACCGGGATGGGGATGGAGAATTCGATTCCCGCTCTACAGATCCGGAAACGATCTCTGTACCGCAGTGGATTCTGTTGCGCTGGTAAATGATTTCGTATGGTAGGTGTGGTGCAGTTTTTCGAGCGCTTGGCCCAGTGGTTTGATGCGATCAACGAGTGGCTCGGCAGGGCGGTCTCCTGGCTCAGTCTGAGTATGGTACTGGTGACCTTCACCGTCGTCATCCTGCGTTACGCCTTCGATCTGGGCTGGATCTGGTTGCAGGAGTCGGTCACCTTCATGCATGCGGCCCTGTTCCTGGTTGGCACCGCCTATACCCTCAAGCACCAAGGTCATGTACGGGTGGATATCTTCTTTCGGCGTTTTCCCCCCATGACCAGGGCCTGGGTGGATCTGTTGGGCAGTCTGTTGCTCTTGCTACCGGTGTGTATCTTCATATTTGTCGCCAGTTGGGATTACGTTTCCCAGTCCTGGGCCATGCGCGAGGGTTCCCGAGAAGCAGGAGGCCTGGACGGTGTGTATCTGCTCAAGAGCCTGATTCTTGCCATGGCTGTGTTGCTGGTGATGCAGGGGCTCTCCATCGTGATTCGTGCTCTGCTGCAGCTTACCGGACGTAGTCCCCTGCCAGCGGATGAGGCGAAGTCGTGAGCCCGGAAATCCTGCCTCTGTTGCTGTTCCTGACGGTCTGTCTGGTCTTGCTGCTGGGTTACCCGGTGGCCTTCTCGTTGGGCGGCACAGCACTGGCTTTCGCCTGGATCGGCGGCATGACCGGTCATTTCGATGCGGCGTTCCTGCAGGCCCTGCCCAACCGCCTGTTCGGCATCATGACCAACGAGACCCTGATCGCAGTACCCCTGTTCGTCTTCATGGGGGTGATGCTGGAACGCTCCCGGGTGGCGGAGAACCTGTTGGATACCATGGCGACCCTGTTCGGTCCATTGCGGGGCGGGCTGGGCATCTCGGTGACCCTGGTGGGCATGCTGCTGGCGGCCAGTACCGGCATCGTCGGCGCCACGGTGGTGACCATGGGGCTGCTCTCCCTGCCCACCATGCTGCGGCGCAACTACGACCCCAGTGTCTCCACCGGCATCATCTGCGCCGCCGGCACCCTGGGGCAGATCATACCCCCCTCCATCATCCTGGTACTACTCGGGGACGTGCTCTCAGCGGCCTACCAGCAGGCCCAGCTGGATATCGGTGTCTATTCGCCGGACACGGTCTCGGTGGGTGATCTGTTTGTGGGGGCGATCATTCCCGGCCTGTTGTTGGTGCTGCTCTATCTGCTCTATCTGGCCGGTGTGGCGCTTTTCAAACCCGAATCGGTTCCGGCTATTCCGCCGGAGGAGCGGGAGCAGGATAAATGGCTGCTCCTCCAGCGGGTGCTGCGCGTGTTGGTACCGCCTTTGCTGCTGATCGTGGCGGTGCTGGGGTCAATCCTGGGGGGGCTGGCGACTCCCACGGAGGCCGCTTCTGTCGGGGCCATCGGCGCCATGTTGCTCGCCCTGAGTCAGAAGCAGCTGAATATGGAGACCCTGAAGGCGGTGATGAGCGGCACCACCCGGGTCACCAGCATGGTCTTTCTGATCTTCATCGGCGCCTCACTCTTCTCTCTGGTATTTCGTGGATTCGGCGGTGACGAAGTGGTGACCGATCTGCTCTCTGACCTGCCAGGCGGGGTGATTGGGGCCATGCTGGTGGTGATGCTGGTGATGTTCCTGCTCGGCTTCATCCTCGACTTTATCGAGATCACCTTCGTAGTAGTGCCCATCATCGGGCCGATCCTGCTGGCCATGGGGCTCGATCCGGTATGGTTGGGGGTGATGATCGCGATCAATCTGCAGACTTCCTTCCTGACCCCGCCCTTCGGTTTTTCGCTCTTTTACCTACGTGGGGTCGCCCCGGCCCAGGTGACCACCGGTCAGATCTATCGTGGGGTGGCGCCGTTCATCCTCATCCAGTTGGTCATGCTGGGCATGTTGGCCTATTGGCCGCAACTGGCCACCTGGCTGCCCGAGCTAGTCTACGGAAACTAGCCCTGTAGGACAGGAAACCTTTCCCGCCATCGATCTCCGATCCGGAGGGTGATGTCGGAATGGGATCCCGACTTACGAACCTCGGAAAGTAAGCATCTTTACTTGGAGAGTTCCGTCAGCAGCTTCTGCAGGGCCTGGCCCCGGTGGCTGAGCTGGTTCTTTACCGTGGATGGGAGTTGCGCCGAGCTGCAGTCGTGGCTCGGCACATAGAACACCGGGTCGTAGCCGAAGCCGTTCTCCCCCACCGGCTCTCTGAGGATGCCGCCCTCCCAAGTGCCCTGGCAGATGATCGGTGTAGGATCCTGCGCATGGCGCATGTAGACGAGCAGGCATTGGAAGCGGGCGCTGCGTCGTTCGTCGGGCGTGTCCCGTAACGCGTCCAGCAGCTTTTCCAGGTTGGCCTGGTCCGACGCCCCCTCGCCGGCATAGCGGGCGGAATAGATGCCGGGGGCGCCCTGCAGGGCGTCCACCTCTAAGCCTGAGTCGTCGGCGATGGCCGGCAGCCCGCTCAGCTCGGTAGCATGGCGTGCCTTCTTGATGGCGTTTTCCACGAAGCTCAGACCGTCCTCGATGGCGTCGGGGATGTCGAACTCCTGTTGCGTAACCACCTGGATTCGCTGGCTTGCGAGCAGTTGATTGATCTCCCGTACTTTGCCTGCATTGTTGCTGGCGAGCACGATCCGCTCGCCGGTGTGATGTCCTGCCATGCTTATCGGATCCTGTGTCGTTTGGCGTTAATCAGCCAGGGCAGCCCGCTGAATCTCATTGATCTGGGTGATGCCTTGCTCCGCCAGATCGAGCATGGCGTTCAGCTCGTCACGGCTGTAGGTCTGTCCTTCAGCCGTGCCCTGCAGTTCGATGAAACCGCCTTGTTCGCTCATCACCACGTTCATGTCGGTCTCCGCGTTGGAGTCCTCCGCATAGTCGAGGTCGAGCACAGGCGTGTCGTTGTAGATGCCGACCGAGACCGAAGCGACCAGGCCGAGTAGCGGATTCGCATCGAGCAGGTCCAGCTTTCTGGTGTGTTCGAGGGCGTCATGCAGCGCAATGCAGGCGCCGGTGATGGAGGCGGTGCGAGTACCCCCGTCGGCCTGGATCACATCACAGTCGACGGTGATGGTACGCTCCCCCAGGGCTTGCAGGTTGATTGCGGCACGCAGGGAGCGTCCGATCAGTCGCTGGATCTCCAGGGTACGTCCCCCCTGTTTGCCGCGGGCGGCCTCCCGGCCCATGCGGTCGGTGGTTGAGCGGGGCAGCATGCCGTATTCAGCGGTGACCCAGCCTGTACTCTGGCCGAGCATCCAGCGCGGTACCCGCTCTTCGACAGAGGCCGTGCAGATGACCTTGGTGTCACCGAAACAGACCAGCACCGAGCCTTCTGCATGCTTGGTGTAGTGGCGGGTGATCTGGATCGAGCGTAGTTCGTCGGGTCGACGCCCTGAGGGTCTCATAGGATCGCTTACTCCTCGTTTTCGAAGTCTTCCAGCAGGTGGCGTAGCTCGGAGATGGCCCGTTGCACCTCCTCCTCCTTTTTCTCGGCTGGGATTTGTGCTGCGGCATTATCGGTCAATGACATGCTAATGTCAGTAGGTTCCAGATTGATGGTCTTCTTCTGCCAGCGCAGCGCGATCACTGTGACGTTGTCACTTTCCGGGTGACTGTTCTGTTCCGCCTTGGCAGAGAGCGTGTTGATAATCGCCGCCAGTGGCTGGAGGGTCTTATAGAGGGCGTCCACCAACGGGCGTTCGGGCAGGGCGCTCCAGAATCCGTCGGTACAGAGTAAGATGGTATCCCCTTCTTCCAACTGATAGGGCCCGCTGAAATCGGGGATCGGATGGTTGTTGCTGCCACCGAGGCAGCGAGTGACGTAGTTCCGGAATCTGTGGGTCTGGGTCTGGGCAGAGGAGATCACGCCCTGTTGGCGCAGGTGTTCCACATAGGAATGGTCATCGGTACGCAGGGCAATCACGCCTTCATGCATGATGTAGAGCCGACTATCGCCGATGTGTGCCCAGTAGACGTTGTTTTCCTGCACCAGGCAGAGCACCCCGGTGGTGCGCGGCTCGATGGGCGGCGACTGAGCTTGCCCATAGGCGAGAATCTGTTGATGGGCCATATCCATCAGGCCGTTCAAGAAAACCCTGGGATTGGAAATGGGTTTACGGCTGGTCAGGAAGGCCTTGCGGCCGGTGTCGATGAGGATCTGTGCAGCCTGCTCCCCCTTCGGATGCCCCCCCATGCCATCTGCCAGTGCGAGCAGAATCGAATCCGGAGATTCCAAGACCAGGCAACGGTCCTGGTTGGTCTTGCGGTTACCCAGACGGCTGGATTGTGCGGTTTCGTACTTCATCAAGATGCTCTTAGTTCGTCAGACAGGGGGTCCCTTCTGATCTCCCGTGGGTTTTGATTCAGGGCGGTGAGGAACTCCCCGGCGTTTTGTGGACGTTTCTCGTATTCGATTTCCATCGCCCAGTCGATGGCATCCAGCAGAAATCCCGGATAGCGCCGCCGATAGACTCGGCTGGCAGGCTTCAGTTTGTCTTTTGCATGACGTTCGATTGCGGAGGGAGGTGCCTTTCCGTCAAGACAGGCCCGCATGCTGGCACCGATGGCGTAGACATCGCTCCAGGGACCCACATTGCCGGATTGATAATATTGCTCTACTGGTGAAAAGCCGGTGGTAACCACCCGGCCGTTCCGGCTCTTCTTCTCCTGTAGTTCGTGTACCGCACCAAAATCGAGTAGCAGTGGATTGCCACCGGTGCGCAAATGGATGTTGCTGGGTTTGATGTCCAGGTGCAGGAGATTTTTCGAATGAATCAGGCTCAAGGCATCCAGGATGGGGGGGAACACCGTCATGATGAATCGGGTGCTGAGACCACCGCTGCGTTTTTTGATATAGCTGGCCAGGTTCTTGCCACGCTCATGATCCATCACCAGGTAGCCGGTATTGTGTTCCAGAAAGAAGCCTCGAACCTGTACAATATTCGGATGACGCAGAGACGCCAGTACCTTCACCTCCTGGTAAAACAGCTGCAGACTGCGATGGTAGTTGTCGAGCTGTTTCGACTCGATGACTTCCACATTGTTGTACTCTCCGCGTCGGGCCAGCTTCTTCGGCAGGAACTCCTTGATGATCACCTCGTCCTGGGTGTCCTCATCCTCGGCCAGATAGATCAGACTGAAGCCGCCGCTGGCCACCAGCTTCATGATCAGGTAACAGTCGATCTCCGTGCCCGGTGGCAAGCTGTCCCGTTGCTTATCCATTTTATGACTGCCCGGCATGAGTGCAGACGCCTTGGGGGCAGATGTAATGTATCGATTCCTGGATCATCAGATGACCGTTGTTCAAATAAATCTCGCAAGTGAAACGTCTGAGCCTCAGAGGCAGACTGTTATTAATCCAATCAGCATGTAATTATGGTACATATTCCACAAGCCGACGAATCAGAAACAGGTATGTTCTTCCTCGATCACAGAAGTTTCAGGCAGAAAAGTAATGATCAGTAGTATGACCGCCTTTGCGCGTAAAGAGTACCGGGGTGAACTCGGTGAAATCAGTTGGGAATTACGTTCAGTCAATCATCGTTATTTGGAAATGTTTCTGCGGCTGCCGGAGGAACTGCGGGTGCTGGAGACCGCGGTGCGGGAGAAGATCTCAGCGCGCCTTGGCAGGGGAAAGCTGGATGTCGGCCTGAAATTCAAATCCGGCGAGTTGGCGGAGTCCAACTTGCGGGTCAACCGGCGGATGGTCGAGCAACTGGTATCGGCTGATCAGGAGGTAGCATCGATGCTGCATGTGGACTCCTATCTCAAGCCCCTGGAGTTGTTGCGCTGGCCGGGTGTGTTACAAGAAGAAGAGCGGGATTTCACCCCCGTGAAGCAACAGGCGATGGAGCTGCTGGAGTCGGCCTTGGAGAGTCTGGTGGAGAGCCGCCAACGAGAAGGCTCCCGGCTGGCGGAGATCGTCTTGCAGCGTTCTCGGGCAATGCAGGAACAGGTCAAAGGTGTACGGGAATTGATGCCGGAAGTCCTCAAGGAGGTGAAGGCGCGAATACAGGAACGCCTGTTGGAAGTGATGGAAGCGTTGGATGAGAACCGCCTGGAGCAGGAGATGGCACTGTTGGCCCAACGCTTGGATGTGGCTGAGGAGATGGATCGACTGGAGGCGCATCTGGAGGAAGTGGAGCGGGTCCTGAACGCTGATGAACCGGTAGGTCGTCGCCTGGACTTTCTCATGCAGGAACTGAATCGTGAGGCCAATACCCTCACCTCGAAATCCAGCAATGTCGAAGTCACCCGCTTGGCGGTGGAGATGAAGGTCCTGATCGAACAGATGCGTGAACAGATCCAGAATATCGAGTGACTGTCAGCTTTTCTCAATCAAACCCAGATAGGTGTCACATGAAAGTGCAAATCACCCTCACAATCATCTTGCTTCTTCTCCTATCGGCTTGTGCCACCAGCCCCACTGGGCGGAAACAATTGATGATTGTCTCCGAGGAACAGGCAATCAGCTCGTCCAAAACGGCCTATGTGGAGATGCTCAAGCCATACGACGAAAAAGGTCAGCTGGATAATGATCCCAAACTGGCTGCAAGAGTGCGCCTGATCACCGGCCGACTTATCGCCCAGGCGGTTGAGATGCGGCCGGAGACCCGGGAATGGGAATGGAGCATGAAGATCATCGATGATTCCGAAACCGCCAATGCCTGGGCCATGGCGGGGGGCAAGATGGCCATCTATACCGGCTTGATCGAACAGGTCAAACCCACGGATGATGAATTGGCCCAGGTGTTGGCCCACGAGATCAGCCATGCCCTGGCCAAGCACACGGCGGAGAAGATGTCGGTGGCGATGGCCAGTCAGGTGGGTGTGGTGGCGGTGGGGGTCGCGTCGGACAGCAGTCAGTTGGCACTGGCCGGTGCTGCGCTTGCGGCGAAGCTGGCTGTCGAGCTGCCCAACAGCCGCACGGCCGAGGCCGAGGCGGACCGCATCGGTATCGAGCTGGCGGCCAAGGCGGGCTATGATCCGCGGGCTGCAGCGACCCTCTGGGAAAAGATGGGATCGCTCTCCGGCGGTCGTCCACCGCAGTTTCTCAGCACCCACCCGAGTCCGGAGAATCGCCAGCAAGTACTCCGCGACCTGGCCGAGGAGATGATGCCCTATTACACCGCCAAGGGGACCCGGCCCAGTTTCTACTATTGATTCATGCGTGCCAGCGGTTTCAATCTGCCTGTTAAAAAGCGTCTACAGGAATCTGCCATGCCTCAAGGTACGTTGTATATCCTTTCTGCGCCTTCCGGTGCCGGTAAAACCAGCCTGTTGCAGGCCTTGCGGGAACAGGATGGGGACCTGCAGGTCTCCATCTCTCACACCACTCGGGCCATACGGCCTGGTGAAACAGACGGAGTGCACTACCACTTCATCAGCCATGAGCAGTTTCTCCACATGGTCGAGGCCGGTGAGTTTCTCGAACATGCGGAGGTCTTCGGTAATTTTTACGGTACTGCGGAGGCGACAGTGCGTTCCCAGCTTGAGCGGGGCGACCTGGTGCTGGAGATCGATTGGCAGGGGGCACGACAGGTCAGACAGCGATTTTCCGAAGCGGTCTCGATCTTCATCCTGCCGCCGGATCCGGAGAGTCTGCGGGAGCGTCTCGATGCCCGGGGGCAGGACAGTGAGGAGATCATCCAGAGGCGCATGCAGAAGGCGGTGAACGAGATGTCCCACTATGCCGAGTTCGACTATCTAGTGATCAATGACATCTTCGATGCAGCGCTGGCCGAGCTCGATTGTATCGTGCGGAGTCAAAGGTTGCGTAGGGACCGGCAAGTGGAACAGTACGGGGATAGGATTCGAGAGCTTCTTGAATCTTGAGATCTTCCGGGTTCTGTATGATCTAACCATCCATTCCCCAACCGCTGTTGCAGTTGGGGGATGTTCTCTCTCTGGTTCAGAGGCTCGTTAAGGTCCGCCAATAACCGTCTGGGAAGTAAGTTGTGAAAGTAAAGCTTACGATCGTCCCTGAGATGTCAATCTTGAATTTCTTGATTTCTTCGATACTGGTATCTGTTTGTACGTCCAACCGCTCCGTATCAAAGACTAGATAGGCGTATCCATCATAGCCATTTTCGACTGACCAGGTCCCTCTGATATCGTAAAAATAGTTATCAAAATCTGCGCAGGTATCATCAGTACACCTGTTGCATGAGTATTGGGTCATATTGCCGGTATCGCCGATCGAAACAAAATCGGGTGATGCATAGACAGTGACGGCATCACAATGCATGTATCCCCCTTCAGAATCGATGCTGATGAAATAATCAGGTTCTCCGGATAGGTAGTAATAGCCGGTTATTGTTGAAGTGAAGACTTGATTGGTCGGGATGTGGGTCAGCGAGGTAAGGAGCTCTTCTGGAATGTACGTAACGCCATCAATCGTGACATTGGCACCGATCGTCACTATGATCGATCCCTCCCAGTCGTGATCATTACTGTCCGTGCCTTCCAGATAGAACTCATATTTCAAACCCACATTGAGCGAATTCAATTCCGTTATATCGAAAAGCACTGAAAGGTCGGTGGGCGTGGAATCATCATCACCCCCACCTCCACCACATGCTGTAAGTATGAGGAGTGAAACCAACAGAGACATGAGGAGATAAATCCTTTTCATGGGTACACCTTCCTTGAGGTTAAGGCATGCTTGGAGAAGCGTTCCCTGACCTCAATCGACACCTGCTTTGAAGGACCCTGCCCAATCTGAGGTTGAGGGTTGGATGCAGGGTAGGATCTGCGCTTACAGTCACTGTGAGTGAATCAAAATCCTACCTTCAATTCTAGACCAGATTGACCGGGATTCTGCAGAAATATCGAGCGTTTTCCCTACGCAGAAGCGCGGATGATGATTCCAGCATACGTAGCGCAGTATTGCACTGATCCATCGAGCAGTTGGGCTAGGCTGCGGAAGTAGGCAGAAATCCCCGGGGCATTATGCTCGGCGGCAGGGGAATTTGTGGAGAAAGATCGGAAAAAGTTAAACTAGCGGTTTTTCTGAACTTCAGGACATTTATGGCCGGTAAACTGTACATCAAGACCTTTGGCTGTCAGATGAATGAGTACGACTCGACACGCATGGCGGATGGCCTGCGCGTGGCTGAAGGCCTCGAGCTGACTGATCAACCTGAAGCGGCGGATGTCCTGTTGCTCAACACCTGCTCGATACGCGAGAAGGCCCAAGAGAAGGTTTTTTCCCAGCTCGGTCGCTGGCGGCCTTGGAAGGAACGCAATCCTGCCTTGATCATCGGTGTGGGCGGTTGCGTGGCGAGCCAGGAGGGTGAGGCGATCCGCGAACGGGCGCCCTATGTTGACCTGGTGTTCGGCCCTCAGACCCTGCACCGCCTGCCGCAGATGATCCGGGAGGTGCGTCAGACACATCACCCGGTGGTGGATGTCACCTTTCCTGAGATCGAGAAATTCGACAATCTGCCCGAGCCCCGTGCCGAGGGCCCGACGGCCTATGTGTCCATCATGGAGGGTTGTTCCAAATACTGCACCTACTGCGTGGTGCCCTTTACCCGAGGCGAAGAGATCAGCCGGCCGTTTGACGATGTGATCGCGGAGGTGGCGGGATTGGCGGCTCAGGGGGTGCGGGAAGTCAACCTGTTGGGACAGAATGTCAACGCCTACCGGGGCGAGATGCATGATTGTGAAAGCGCCGATCTGGCGTTATTAATCGAGTATGTAGCGGCGGTGGAGGGTATCGAGCGTATTCGTTTCACCACCTCCCATCCGGTGGAATTCTCCGATAGCCTGATCGAGGTCTACGGTCGGGTGCCGGAACTGGTCAGTTTCCTGCATCTGCCGGTACAGTCCGGGTCGGATCGCATCCTGGGGTTGATGAAGCGTGGTCACATGGCCGCCGAATACAAAGCCAAGATCCGCAGGCTGCGTGAAGTACGTCCCGATATTACCATCTCTTCCGATTTTATCGTCGGATTTCCCGGCGAGACCGAAGCGGATTTTCAGGACACCCTGCGGCTGATCGAGGAGATCGGCTTCGATCATTCCTACAGCTTCATCTACAGTCGCCGTCCGGGGACTCCGGCATCCGAGCTGCCGGATGATGTGCCCCATCGGGTTAAGCAGGCCAGGCTCGCAAAGCTCCAGCAACTGATCAACAGCCAGGCCCAGCGTATCGCCCGGCAGATGGTCGGCAGGGTACAACGGGTTCTGGTGGATCGTCCCGCGCGCAAGGACCCGGAACAGTTGGCGGGGCGTACCGAGAATAACCGGGTGGTCAACTTCGCCGGCCCGCCGGATCTGCTTGGTCAGTTCGTCGATGTGATGATTACCGAGGCCCTGCCCAATTCCCTGCGCGGCGAGCGGGTTGAAACGGTTGCATCCCGTGCGGTAAACGGCTGACAATTACTAAACCTTTCGATTGGATTTTCCATTTTGTCTGAACACCCCGAATCCCTTGATTTGACCCTGGAGCCGGCTGACAACCAGCAGTTGGCCAATGTCTGTGGTCAGCTGGACGAGCATTTGCGCCAGATCGAGCGCCGCCTGGGTATCGAGATCAACAATCGCGGCAATCAATTTCACCTGATCGGTGAACGGGATGCGATACGTGCCGGCGAACAGGTGTTGCAGGATCTCTATCGAACCGCGGCGGATGAGGCACTCGACCCCCAAAGAATCCATCTGTTTCTGCAGGATTCCGGTATCGATGCCTTGCTAGAGCCGTCCGCTCGGCCAGAGGTTCCGGAAACGCTGATCAAGACCCGGCGGGGCTTGGTGCGGCCGCGGGGACCCAATCAGCAGGAGTATCTGCACAAGGTGCTGACCCATGACATCAACTTCGGGGTCGGTCCGGCGGGTACCGGCAAGACCTATCTGGCAGTGGCCTGTGCGGTGGATGCCATGGAGCGGGACCAGGTGCGGCGCATCCTGTTGGTACGCCCTGCCGTTGAGGCCGGTGAACGCCTGGGTTTTCTACCCGGCGATCTGGCGCAGAAAATTGATCCCTATCTGCGGCCGCTGTATGACGCGCTGTACGAGATGCTCGGCTTTGAAAAGGTGGCCAAGCTGGTGGAGCGTAACGTCATCGAGGTGGCGCCCCTGGCCTATATGCGTGGGCGCACCCTCAACGAATCCTTCGTGATCCTGGACGAGGCCCAGAACACCACCCCGGAACAGATGAAGATGTTCCTGACCCGCATCGGTTTCGGCTCCACAGCGGTGATCACCGGCGATGTCACGCAGATCGATCTGCCGCGAGGCCAACAATCCGGGCTGCGGCAGGCCATCGAGGTGCTGTCGCGGGTGGACGGCATCACTTTTACCTTCTTCAATGCACGAGACGTAGTCAGGCATCCGCTGGTGCAGCGTGTGGTGCAGGCCTACGATGACTTCGACCGACAACGTTGAATACTCGCATTGGCAAAGCGGGGCCGCAGGCCGGTCGATCGTGAATCTGGAGGTGGAAATCCAACCCGTGACCCAAGCCACGGCATTACCTGCAGAGGATGATTTCATCCGTTGGGTACAGGCGGCCCTGGTTGCCCCGCGCAACCGGACAGAGCTGGTGATCCGTCTCGTCGATGAAGCGGAGAGCCGGCGCTTGAACCTGCAGTATCGCGGCCTGGATCGGCCGACCAATGTGCTCTCCTTTCCATTCGAACCCCCATCTGAAGTCGCCAGTGCCCTGCTGGGTGACCTGGTGATCTGTGCGCCGGTGGTGTCGGAAGAAGCGCGGCAACAGGGCAAGCCAGACCTGGCCCATTGGGCCCATATGGTGGTTCATGGCGTATTGCACCTGCAGGGTTATGACCATCAGACCGACCCTGAGGCGGAGCGAATGGAGGCATTGGAACGGACCATCCTCCAGCAGCTCCATTTTCCCGATCCCTACCACGAAGAGGACCCATGAACGGTATAGACCGAGAGGACTGTGGCTCGCTTATCAACTGGCTGGAACGACTCAGCCGTTTTTTCGGGGGTGAACCCAAAGACAGGGAGCAATTACTGGAACTGCTGAATCTATCGCAAGAACGCGAGTTACTGGATCTCGAAACTCTGAGCATGATGCAGGGGGCGATGATGGTTTCGGAACTCAGGGTCCGTGAGGTTATGACCCCACGCAAGCAGTTGGTCGTGTTACGCAAGAACGACGACCTGGAAGAGGTGTTGCGGGTCGTCAACGAATCCCTGCATTCGCGTATTCCGGTGATCGGTAAGGACACTGACGAGGTGGTGGGGATATTGTTACCCAAGGACCTGCTCGGTTGGATGCATCAACAAGACAAGAAGAAGTTCAAATTGAAAAATTTCCTACGGGAAGTGCTCATCGTCCCCGATAGCATGCGCCTCAGCAGTCTGATGCGGAAGCTGCGTCTGACGCGCAATCACATGGCGATCGTGGTCGACGAATACGGTTCGACGGTTGGTTTGATCACCCTGGAGGACGTGTTGGAGCAGATCGTCGGCGATATCGAAGACGAGCACGACGCTCCGCCGGAACCCAGCAGCTTGCAGAGTAGTCCCCCCGCGCTGACCTGACGTCCCGCAATGAGCCTGAGCCACACCCATCCCGGGCTGATCGCTGTACTGGCCGGTATCCTGACCACCGGAGCCTTTGCCCCCTTTGCCATCTGGCCGCTGGCGATCCTGGGTCCTGCACTGCTATTCCAGCTCTGGTTGAAGAATCCGGGAGGGGGCTTTCGTCTGGGGTTCTTCTTCGGTTTGGGGATGATGGGGACCGGTGTCACCTGGTTGCATGTCAGTATCGCCCAGTTCGGAAATATTGGTTGGTTCCTGCCGATTCTGATCACCCTGGTCTTCGTGGTCCTCATGGCCCTCTACTATGGGCTCCTGGGTTGGCTGAGTGAGCGCTTCGAGACACCTGACAGACTCAAGTTGCTGGGGGTCTATCCGGCGTTATGGGTGCTTGTCGAGTGGTTTCGTGGCTGGTTTCTAAGCGGTTTCCCCTGGTTGGAGCTTGGCCATGCGCAGATCGACACGCCACTGGCAGGGTTTGGGCCGCTCTTGGGAGGCTTGGGCGTCAGCTATGTAACAGCACTATCTGCAGGCTTGGGCCTGTTGGTGCTGAAGCCTGGGAAAGCGCGCCCATTCGCAATATCAGGGTTGATGGGGATATGGTTGTCAGGCTGGGGGCTCTTGCAGGTGCAGTGGAGTCAGCAGAGTGCGGAGCCCATCGAAGTGGCGCTGGTCCAGGGCAATATCCCACAGGAGGAGAAATGGGAGCTCGATCAGTTGGTACCTTCATTGACGCTCTATGCGCGTCTCACCAAAGAGAACCTGGGTACTGATCTGATCGTCTGGCCGGAGACTGCCGTGTCCGCCTTTCAGCATCAGGTTGACGAGGCCTTCCTGCAGCCACTCGAGCAGGAACTCAAGGCGCGGGGTACCGAGCTGGTCTTCGGCGTGGTGCGTCTGGGTGAGGATGGTAGCCGGTATTACAATTCGATGGTCTCCATGGGAAAGTTACGCGACCACTATTCCAAAAGGCATCTGGTTCCCTTTACCGAATATCTCCCATGGAAGCCAATCTTGACCGGCCTGGTGGATTTTTTCACCATCCCCATGTCCGACTTCACCCCCGGCAGCAAGCCGAAACCCTTGATGCGGGTCGGTGAGCACCAGGTCGGGATGTCGATCTGCTATGAGGATGCTTTCGGGACTGAAATGGCCGAGGCCCTGCCGGAGGCGGCCTATCTGATCAATGCCAGCAACGATGCCTGGTTCGGGCGATCCCTGGCACCTCATCAGCACCTGCAGATCGCCAGGATGCGGGCCCTGGAGACCAGCCGCTATCTGTTGCGCGCCACGAATACCGGGATCTCGGCCATTGTCGGTCCTGATGGAGCCCTGCTTGCCAGAACGCCCCTCATGCAGGAGACCGTCCTCAAGGGTGAGATTCTGCCCATGTCTGGTATCACGCCCTTTGCCCGGTTTGGCAATTTGCCGATTCTGGCGTTATTGAGCCTGGGGCTGGTGATCGGTTTTCCCTGTGCCTCGGCGAAGACCTGCGGCCGCACTGGCGCAGCGGATTGAAACCTCGAAGCCCACCTTCCTTCGTGTCAGGTCTACAGGGAATACCCGGCTTTTATTTTTTTCTGCAAAGGCGTATAAAATCTAGCGGGGAGATGAGGGCAAGAGGCCCTCGTGATAAAGCAAGCCGTAACCCATACGATGAACGTCAACCGGTGAGCGGCAAGGTGCGGAGCGTGGGCAGGCCATTGGATAAGAAATGGCGCAACCGGCCAGTTTATTTGAGCTGACTGCTCACGCACGACCCATCAAACTTAGAAGAGCCCAAGCGAGATACGATCCTGCCCCACCGTGTCGGAACGGACAGTCAGCGGTTTTGCATGGTTTATTTGCCAGTTTTTTCTTCCCGTCCGTGGCTCCAGGATAACAATCGGCTAGAAGACGATGAACAGTTGGATTGAGCAATCGGTTTTCGCCAGGTACTGGCAACAGGTTCAGACCTGCTCGGTGGATGACGCAATCTCCCCCCGGTGGGAGATGCCCGCTAGATGGTTGGCTCGGGCGCTGGCGAGGGATGGGGAAAGGATTGCTCTGCATGTGGCAAATAGAAGCCTGAGCTATCGGGAGTTTACCGGCGCTGTCGAATGCTTCGCTGAACGGTTGCATGCCACGACCCAAGCGCCCGTTTTCGGCATCTGTACTGAAAATCCCTACTGCACCCTGCTTGGCCAGTTTGCCGCCGCTCGTTTGGGACGCGCCTTGCTGCCCCTCGATCGAGGTTTGCCCTCTCATCAGCGAAACTCCATGCTCTATCAGAGCGGCTGCAGGCTGGTCGTGTGTGACCGGGATATCGTCCTGCCGGTCGGTATCAAGAGGCTGGCGACTGAGGAACTGCTCGGATCGATCGATGATTCAGGTATGCAATCAGAGAGGCAAATGGAGCCGTCACCCGACGACCCGCAACGGATTCTTCTGATCGTACCGACCAGCGGGACCTGCAGCTCTCCCAAGGGTGTCATGCTGTCTGCTATCAATCTGGCGACCAGCGCCCACCAGGTCAACCAACAGTTGGATTTACAGGCTGCTGATTGTTGGCTGAACTGTCTTCCGTTGAGTCATATTGCCGGGCTCGCTATCCCGCTTCGCTGTTTTGCCGCGGGCGCAGCCATGGTGTTGCATCAGGGTTTTGATGAAGGTCTGGTCTGGCAGGACCTGGAAAGGCATCAAGTCACCCACCTCTCCCTGGTCCCCGCCATGTTGGGTCGTTTGCTCGACGCGGCCCAGGGCAGGATGGCGCCTAGCTCACTGCGCGTGGTCCTGGTCGGTGGTGGCTCTCTGGACGCCTCGTTGGCGCAGCGTGCCCATGCGGCTGGCTGGCCGCTGGTCGTCTGCTACGGGATGACCGAGACGGGCTCCATGTGTGTGCTGGATCGGACCAGCCAGGCGGGCTTGAGACCAGGGCGAGTCGGTGAGGTGATGCCGGGCTTCGATCTCATGCTGTCTGACGACCGGCAGGGAGAGATATGGATTTCGGGTGATGCGGTGATGGCCGGTTATGTAAATCCACGACTGCAGCCCGGCGATGGGCTGCAGGAGGGACGTTACAAGTCCGGTGACCTGGGCTATCTGGACGATCAAGACCAGCTCTGTTTGACCGGTCGGGCGGATGATCAGCTCAACTCTGGTGGTCTGCGTCTGCATCCTGCAGAGGTGGAACGTCTGCTGGATGTCTGCCCCGGCTTGACCTCGGCGGCGGTGAGCAGCCGTTCTGATCCCATTTGGGGGGATCGACTGGTGCTCTTGTATCAAGGTCGTGTCTCGGAGATCTGGCTGGACGCCTGGGTGCGCCTCCATCTGCCCAGTGGCTTACGTCCCAGGGAGTTTGTCAAGGTTGATGCGCTGCCCAGGAATCGACTGGGAAAACTCGATCGCAAGGCCCTCAGGCAGTGTATTCCTGCAAGGTCTTGCTTAGCGTCTCGGGCAGCGCCATGGGTTTCCGGTCCCCGCTACCCAACATGACATGAGTGGTCCTTACCCGGGCTGATAACCGGTCCTGCGGGTCGATAAATCGATAGCTCAGGGTAAATGAGCTGTTACCGATCCGCTCCAGGCTGAGTTCGATGGTGACGGCGTCCCCATGACAGACCGGCAGCAGAAAGTCCGCCTCGCTGTGCACGAGGGGTATGATCGTTTGCTGCGCGATCAATTCCGGTAGGCCATTTTCGATCCTGGCCATGAAGGCCTCGTAGGCATCATGGGCATGGCGGAAGTAGTGGGCGAAGAACATGACGCCGGCCGCATCGATGTCGTGCAGATTGGCGGTGAATGGATAGGTGAAGATCATCTGGTGTGCTGGCTCAATGGGTCGGATGTAATTCAAGAAAGGCTGGCAGGAGCCTGGCGCCAAGGCCGTCAAGGTCGGACAGTCGCAGTCGACCCTGCTGGGTGGCAATGGGTTCGGCCAGATCGTAACTGAACCATTCGGCCGTTGCCAACCCGTGGGCCTGGGGACTGGAGGGCGGGTCGATTGCCATGGCCAGTTGGGCGGCCGCGCGAACGCCGACAGAGCTTTCCAGGGTGCTGGTGACGATCGATTCCATACCCGCCTGAGCGGCGCTATCTGCCAATCGCTTGGCCGGAAGCAGTCCACCCAACACGCTGGGCTTGATGATCAGCCGCCTCACGGGTGGATGCTCGATCAGTCTGTCCCTGGATAACCGGGCAATGGATTCATCCAGGGCCAGTGGGATCTCGGTCGACCTCTGCAGTTCATATAGATCGTCCAGGTGCGGCGCGCGCAAAGGCTCCTCCAGAGATTCGATAGGTAAACCGGAGATACGGCGCAGGAACTCTTGCGCCGACGCCAGATTCCAGGCGCCATTGGCATCGAGTCTCAGTCGGATGTTCGTCGGCAGCCGCGCCGCGAGCCGTTGCAATCGGTCAATCTCCAAGGGTACATCGAATACACCCACCTTGAGTTTGACGGTCTCGTAACCCTGCGCCAGGAGTGCTTCGACTCGCTCGAAGAGCTGTTCATCCAGCCCGCCCGCGGCGCCGTTCACGCTAATCTCATCGATCGCGCTCGGCGACAACCAACGACGCAGGCTCACGTGCCCGGCTTGACTGAGCAGGTCCAGCAGGGCGGTCTCCAGGGCGTGGTGGGCTGCCGGAGCCCTGTTGTCGCTGGGCAGGCGCTGCAATGCTTCGGTCGGAGAACAGTTCCGCAGCCGTGGTAATTGTCGGGCCAGCCAGGTGTTTGCCGCAGAGGCGGTTTCCGTACCCGCATCCGGCAGCGGGGCGCAGTCCCCAAGGCCCAACAGGCCGCTGTCGGTAGCCAGTTCGACGATCCACCCGGAGCGTTCCCGCAATTCGCCCCGGTTGGTTCGCCAGACCTGATTGAGCGGCAGACGGTAGTTGAGCAGGCGGCTCGCGTTGATTCGCATCTCAGAGCAGAAGGGCGCTGACCAATAGCAGGCCATAGACCATTTGCAGTACGGCAGTACGCGCCAGGATCCGGTTGAACACCGGGCCTGGCGGTTCGCTCACAAAACGCTGGATCAACAACCAGGCGAAAGGCAGAGCGAGGAGGACCAGCCAGACTCCTGCATCCAATTCGGCGAGCATCAGTGGCAGCAGGAAAGGTCCAAGTAAAAGGGTGGCATACACTTTTTGTGAACCATACGTGCCTAAGTAATGGCTGAGGGTCAGTTTGCCCGCTTTGCGGTCGCTCTGCAGATCCCGGTAGTTATTTACCAGCAGCACGGCGGCGGCATGCAGTCCAATGGCGCAACCAGCAGCCAGGGCGTTAAGTGATAGGCTCAGGGCCTGCAGATAGTAGCTGCCCAGGACCGCCGCCAGACCAAAAAACAGAAACACGAAGAGCTCGCCGGTGGCGCTGTAAGCGATGGGTTTAGGCCCTCCCGTATAGGCAAAGCCGGCCAGCAGAGAGAGCAGCCCGATGGTGAGGATCGGCCAACCGCCATGCCAGATCAGATAGAGACCGATCATGAAGGCCAAGCCGAAGGCGATCTTGGCGCCACGCATCACCGTTTCGCTGCTGAGCCAGCCTTGAGCGGTGGCCCTGGGCGGCCCCAACCGTTCCTCGGTGTCCGTCCCGCGGGCGAAGTCCTCCGCATCGTTGTGCAGGTTGGTGCCGATCTGGATGAGGATGGCACCGCAGAGTGCGGCAAGGGCCGGCAGGGGTTGGAAGAGTTGGGTCTCACGCCAGGCCAGGGCGATGCCGACCAGCACGGGGACCACCGAAAGGCTGAGGGTCTTCGGCCGGATGGCCAGTAGCCAGTATTTAACCTGCCTCATCAAGGGCGACGGGGAAATTTGCTGAAGTCGACGGGGCGCTTCTCGACGAACGCGTTGCGCCCCTCCTGGGCCTCGTCGGTCAGATAAAACAGCGCGGTGGCGTTGCCCGCCAGTTCCTGGATGCCGGCCAGGCCGTCGGTCTCGGCATTGAAGGCGGCCTTCAGCACCCGCAGGGCGGTAGGCGAGTGGACCAGCATCTCCCGGCACCAGTTGACGGTCTCCCGTTCCAGTTCGGCCAACGGCACCACCGCGTTCACCAGGCCCATCGCCAGGGCCTGCCGGGCGTCGTACTGGCGGCACAGGAACCAGATCTCTTTGGCCTTCTTCATGCCCACGGTGCGCGCCAGCAGGCCGGCCCCAAGGCCGGCGTCGAAGCTCCCCACCTTGGGACCAGTTTGACCGAAGCGGGCATTGTCCGCCGCGATGCTGAGGTCGCAGATCAGGTGCAGCACATGACCGCCACCAATCGCATAGCCGGCCACCATGGCCACCACCGGTTTCGGGAGGGTACGGATCTGGCGCTGCAGTTCCAGTACGTTCAAGTGTTCCACCCCTTGACTGTCCCGGTAGCCTCCGTCGCCGCGGATCTTCTGATCACCGCCGGAGCAGAAGGCGAGATCCCCGGCACCGGTGAGGATGATCACGCCGATCAGCGGGTCCAGGTGGGCGCGGCGAAAGGCATGACTCATCTCCTCCACGGTCTCGGGACGAAATGCATTGCGCACCTGGGGGCGGTTGATGGTGATCTTGGCGATGCCCTCGGCCTGGTGGTAGAGGATGTCCTGATAGTCGCTGTCCGACGGGATTTGCCAGATAATGTCGTTACTCATACTCGGTTTGTCTGCATTGACTCTGAAACAGGTGGGCCTATCTTATGGAAACCGGGAAAAATTACCATTCTGGATATCACTCTTGCTGAACGGAGGGGAGGAACGCATGGGTCGTAAGGGAGATTGGTTGTATCTCAGCGGCGTCCTGTTGGCATTGGGCAGTGTCCTGCTGGGGAATTCGCTGCAGTCCGAGTTGAGAACCTTGCCGATCGAACAATTGATGCTGGCTCGTGGACCGGAGAGCCTGCGGGTCCTGGGTTTCGCCTTCGGATTTCCATTGGGAATCGGTCTCAGCATCCTGGGGGCCTTGCTTGGCAGCGAATCCTCTCTCCGGCGATTGCTGTTGTTCACCGGGATGGTGACAAGCGCTGTGTTGGCGGCGATTCTGGTGCCTGGTCTGTTTGGCCGGGAATTGGGCGACGGATATTTCGGAACCGGCGGCTATCTCATCATGGCCTTGGTGCTGGGCCTGATCTGGCTGTGGGGGCGGTATCGAACGACCGTGGCGCGGGCGGTTCGCAATGGGGTGGATCTGCAGGGCATGGGCTATCTCTGTTTTGCCTTGGCTGCCTGGAATCTCTGTGGTGCGGCCACCATGCCGTCGTTCGGCCTGGAGCCGGAGATGATGCTGACCATGGGCTCGCAGGCCTTCGCCATTGGACAGATGAAGAGCATCATGGCCTTGTTCGTGCTGGGCTGGCTGTGCAGTCTGCTCGGATGGTGGATCACCCTCAGGGGTGCCAAGTCGGCGCAGGTCGTCACAGAATGACGCACCGGCGAATCCTTCTGTCGGTGCTCTTTTGTCTTGTTTTGGCCGGTTGTAGCAGGGTGAAGTTCGCTTATCATCAACTGGATTGGTTGATCCCCTATTACGTGGATGACTATATCGAACTCAATGACAGTCAGGCCTCCTTTCTGGAAACCGAGGTGGAGAAGCTTCTGCAGTGGCATTGCGGTAACCACCTCACGTCATATGCGATGCTGTTGCGCAGGGCCAATCAGGATTTTCAGCAGGGCGCCATGGATGCGGACAGGCTGCAACTGACCTCAACCCGGATCGAAGCTTATTGGAAAGAGATCAAGCGGCAGGCCAGTCCGGCGATCGCCCGGTTGTTCCTGACCTCGGAGCAGGTCCAGCTGGATGATTTTTTCAGCGCCATGCAAAAGAAGAACCGGGAGTGGCTTGAGGATTTCCAGGCTCAGACCGAGATGGAGATCCGCGAGGACTACCAGGAACGCATGAGCGACGAGCTCGAACGCTGGTTTGGTCCCCTGACGGCTGAGCAACAGCAACGGGTCGTGCAGTGGAGCAGAGATTTCAAGCCCTTGGGTATGCAGGGCTTGTTGGCCAGGCAACAGTGGCAGATGCGGCTGCAGGTGCTGCTCGATCATCGCAAAGATGATGAGGCCTTTTACGCTAAGCTCGAGGAGCTGTTCGTCAACCCCTATCACGGTCAGCCCGAGCAATACTTGAGAAGGCTGGAACAGAATCGGAGTATGACCATCGGGATGCTGGCTGAGTTAGGGGAGCGACTGACCCAGGAGCAACTCAGACACTTGGACGAAATGGTCCGATCCGTTGCGGCAGACTTCGATCAATTGGCATGTGCCGGCGAAGTTTTGGGGGTTGCGGTGGACGGTCGAAGGACATCGCCAAAATTACAGGAAGTCGATTTCCTGGAAACAATGACCGAATAAAGTGAGCAATATGGAACGCTTGTCGAAGCGCGCGATACGACAGCGGGATTGCCTTCGGATGGTCACCTCTCCAGGGGAGTGGTGAGCTCCCCTGTCAGCTGGTCAGTACAGCCTATGGTGTATGCGGTTCAGTGCTTGATCAGATCAATCACGCTCATGGTCTTCGCGGTCATCGTCATCCCGGTCCTCATCATCCCACTCTTCGTCGTCCCGGTCCTCGTCATCCCGCTCTTCGTCGTCCCGGTCCTCATCATCCCGGTCTTCTTCGTCACCTTCGTCCGGTGGGGTTGTCGGGGCGTCGAGTGGATCGGTAATGGTCGCCTGAGTCGCGTCGGTATCGCTCAGATTGACCTCGTCCCATACCGTCAGGATGACATTGAAGGTGCCGGCGGTGCTGTAGGTGTGGTTGGGGGTTGCGCCGGCGTCTATCAAGACGGTGCCGTCACCGAATTCCCAATCATAACTGACGATGTTGCCGTCTGGATCAGTCGATCCGGTGGCGTCGAACGTCACCGTCTCGCCAATATCAGCCGTGTAAGGCCCACCTGCGTCGGCTATCGGCGGTAGATCACCCGTACCGATGCTGGCGGTGGCGGTATCGCTGTCTGTCACCCCCTCATCATCGGTCACGGTCAGGATTACCGTATAACTGCCGGTTGCGGTGTAGACATGGCTTGGAGTGGCGCCCGCATCTGCGAGCGTTGCGCTACCGTCTCCGAAGTTCCAATCGTATCGGACGATAGCGCCGCCGTCCGGATCGGTGGAACCGGTGCCGTTGAAGGTCACTGGGTTATCCACGGTGCCTGAGTAAGGGCCGCCTGCATCGGCAATCGGCGGCGTACTCGTGTCGACGGCTATGATGGTGGCGCTGGTGCTGGCGCTATCGCGCGCATTGTCGTCATCCGTCACGGTGAGGGTGACGGGGTAGGTCCCGGCAGCCGTATAGGTGTGAGTGGGCGATTCGGTGCTGGCCGAAGCGCCATCGCCAAATGTCCAGAGATAGGAGACGATGGAGCCATCCGGGTCGGACGAGCCGCTGCCATCGAAATTGATGGGTTCTCCCACGCTGGCCGTATAGGGACCGGCAGAATCGGCGGTCGGCGGATCATTGACGACCACATCGACCGGATCGAGATCTCCACTCACCCCTGCAGGGGCAGAGACGGTCCAGGCCGGTTGGGCATTGGCATTGATCTCCACGATATTGGCGTCGCCTTGGCCGTCCGAATCGGCGCTTTCTGCATTCAGAATACCGCTCCTGACCGCGGAACCGTAGCTATTCAATGAGCTGTTATCGGCGTCATAAGTCGTATGACACAATGCTCAGTTTGCATTGTCGTCAGACAGCGAGTCGGGATAGATATTCTGCCAGTTGCTGAGCCAGGTGTTGGTGGCATGGGCCAGGGGTGAGAGGGCTATCAATGCCCCGCTGGTGAGGGTAGGAAATAGCAGCCTGTTGAGCATTTTTCGATTAGAAACAATGTGTGAATGCATTGTTCTCTCCTTCGCGAGTATTAACTTTTGATCATTCTTCCTTCTGTGGTTATTAAACTGCTTTACTGCGCCACGAATAATCGCTCGAGTGAGGACCGCTCGCTGATTGTTTAACCCTTCAGTCAACTATCAAGCGGTCACGATCCTCAGGGCCACTTATAACAAGATAATGATTTTGATTCCTATTCTGAATTGCCTTATGAATCCGTAAAGGTTGTGGTACGTCACATTTATATGTGGATTTAATCAGCACATTGATAGAATTTATCTATCGACTGGCCGGTCTTGCTATAGATAGATAACTAAAGTAGCTATCAAGGGAGTCAGGGTTTGCCCGGGTAGATGACGTTTTATGCTAGCGATACGTTAAAGCGCTTCCGCTGATGTTGTCGTATGAATGGACCATGGACGGCTATTGGGAGGCAAAGCTCTGACCCTGCAAGCGTCAGATCAGGAAGACAATTTCAAGTCGGCCATCTGACGGTAACGGGACTGAGCGAACAGGCTCAATTTCCTGTCGAGCATGATTTCGATGAGTGTGACACCGCCCGTGGAGAGTGCTTTGCGCAGCGCGGGTCGGAACTGGTCCTGTCTTTCGATCCGGTAGTGCTCCAGCGCATAAAGTCTTGCGGTATGGGTGAAATCCAAGTGGGTGGGCATCAGCCAGTGCTGTTCGAAGGTTTCCAGTTCGGCCTGGGGCAGCAGGCCGAAGATGCCACCGCCATCATTGTTGAAAACAATGATCACAGCGTCCAGCTCACGGGCGAAGAGCAGGCCGTTCATATCGTGGAAAAAGGTGAGATCCCCCAGCAGCCCGACCACCGGCTGTTCACTGGCTGCGGCCAGGCCGAGCAGGGTAGAGACATTGCCGTCGATACCGCTGGCGCCACGATTGGCAATGATGCGCAGACGCTTTGCCGCCTGGCCGCTCCAGCTGTCGAGCTGGCGAATCGGCAGGGAGTTGCCGCTGAAAAGCAGACTGTCATCGGGCAGGGTGTCGATCAGTTCCTCAATTACGACCTGTTCTCTAGGTGTCGCTGATTCACAGGGCGCCGTGATATCAGCGATCGCACTTTCAGCCTGGGTGAATCCTTGCAGCCAGGTTTGGGTTTCGGAGGCGGTGCAAGCATCGGACAGGGCGTTGCACAGCAGGGCGGGTGCCGCGCGCACCATCTCACCGGTCTGATGCAAAGGGTCGGGCCAGTCACCCCAGGGTGCGCAGAGCACCAGGTGAATGTCTGGCCATTTTAGATACTCCAGCAGATGCTTGGAGACTGGTGCGGCCCCAAAACGCAGCACCCAGTCTGGTCTTGCGCCATGCCTGAAATGGTCGTTACCCAGAAAACTGTCGTAACGGCTGATGAGCCGGCTGTGGTCGTGACTGCCGAATCGCAAGCCGCTCAAGGGATCGGCCAGCAGGGGGCAGTTCAACTGCCCGGCCAGACGGGTGACGGCGCTTGGGAACTCCGCGTCCTGGGGCATGGGGCCGCAGACGATCAGCCCCCGGCCCGAAATCATCACCCGGGCAAGACGTTGCAGTTGCCGGGGATCGGGTTGTACTGGGCTGTGGGATGTGGGAACCGATGGACCGGGTAGGGTGCGTTGCGCGATTCGATGGGGTGTCAAGGGCTCCTGAAAGGCCAGGTTGATGTGAACCGGGCCCGGGGCTGGCCACAGGGCCTGGTGGGTGGCCTGGATTCCCAGGCGACGGATATGTGCGAGTGCCTGAGGGTCATCGGTCGGGGTACCGGCCTGATAGAAACCGCGGACCTGGGTGCCGAACAGGTGGACCTGATCGATGGTTTGATTCGAACCGCAGGCCTGCAGTCCAGGTGGGCGATCGGCACTGAGTAGGATAAGCGGGACATGTGATCGGTTGGCCTCGATAGTCGCGGCCAGCCAGTGTGCAGGGGCGCTGCCGGAGGTGGCGATCAAGGCGACAGGTTGCCGTTGATGTATCGCCAGACCCAGGGCGAAAAAGGCGGCGCTACGTTCGTCGGGATGCTGCCAATGCCTCAGTTTGGGGTGGCGATTGACCGCGAGTACGAGTGGTGTGGATCTCGATCCTGGGGAGAGTACGATTCGTCTGACACCGGCGGCGGCGAGACCGTCCATCAGTTGGTCGGACCAGAGAAGATTCAGCGCAGCGGTGTCCATTAGCTCGATAAACCAAAGCCGATCAGCTCGCAGGATGTGAGTAAGGCAGCGCAGGAAAGGGTCGCTCGAACACCCCTGGTGAGCATGACACCTGGTTTCTCGGGTGTGGCGTACGCTGCGTCAGGATGGTCAATCCACCTCATATCAGGAGTCACAGCGGTCTGTTGTGCTGCGAGGGACAGGTTATGCGGCCGGTTGCCCGCTGCGTCAACTTTGCAGAATACTAGATTTGAGCCATGTAACATCGTAATGATCGATTAAGCGTCAGAATGAAGCAGTCATTGGTGGATTCCAGGATCAGGCATCTTCCAGGGCCTCCAGCATGGCGGAGAGCTTCAGTTCGGTTTCCATGTACTCACTGTCGGGATCGGAATCTGCGGTGATACCCGCCCCGGCATACAATTCCGCATCATAACCCTTGAGCAACGCACAGCGAATCAACACCGCCAGCTCTCCATCGCCCCTGGCATTGACCCAGCCTGCGGCACCGGTGAACCAACCACGGCAAAAGGGTTCATGGGTCTGCAGCCAGCTGAGAGCCTGCTGCACCGGCATGCCGTTCACCGCGGCCGTCGGGTGCAGATGCTCGGCGGCCTCGAACAGGTCGATACCAGGTTTCAATTCACCTTTCAGCACAGTCCATAGATGCTGCAGTACGCGCAGGCGTTTGAGCCTTGCGGGGTTTGCCGGCTCCACCTCACTGCAGATCTCATGCAGTACAGCCTGAATATTTTCCACGACAACCTGGTGTTCATGTTGGGATTTAGGGTCATTCAGGAGGTCCAGGCCCAACTGATGGTCCCTGATTTCATCCGCAGCACGAGGCAGGGTACCTGCCACTGCGTCGCTGCTAATCGAGGCATCTTTGATGCTCAGCAGATACTCCGGGGTTGCCGCCAGAAAGGTCAGCCCATCCTGTTGGGTCGCGAACAGGACGCTATCCGGGTACAGACAGTTGAGTGTCGACATCAAGCGGATCGGGTTGAGTTTTCTCTCTGCACGTACCTGGATACGGCGAGCGAGCACGACCTTTTCCAGCGCTTGGTTTTCGATATCCCGTTTGATGGCCCTGACCTGATCCAACCAAACGTCCTTTACGGGATCCAGGTGAGTGACAGGCAGGTTGGTTCTGTGACCAGGGGGGCCGGGCCTCTGCAGCATATCGTCGAAGATTTCACTCAGCAGTGAGAGCCAGCGTTCGATCTGCTGAGTCATATGCGCTGTCTGTTGAGGGAAACAGGAGCAGGATAGGGTATAGTGGTTGCCTTGCCGCTGGAGTAAGATCTCCGGCAGACAGAGTGCGGTATTGGGGAGTCCCTGCCAAGGATCATTCATCGGAGCATCTGCAGAAAACGCAAAACCGGTAAACATTACGGGCTCCATCATTGATGCGTCCGGATCATACCTGTCCCATTGGCTGAGCGTTTGACGGTATGTCGTTGAGAGTTGTGCGAAGCGATCTGCCCCTGTGGTGCAGTATCTGAAAACCTCACCAGCACCTAGGCGATATTCCTCTTTATCCGGTTTACTCCAATAGCACCAGCGATTTCCAGCTCGGGAAAGATTATTGAGATGGATGTCTTCGATGCGCAGTGTCAGCGTATAGTATCTGTGACTTTTTGGCGGGTGCCGTGTGAGTTCGTCACCGAGTCGTTGCCGAAGTACCGAGAGTAGTATTTGTGGTTCAAACATGCTTAGACTGAGCCAGCCCCGGTCAGCATGGGTGACATTGACGGCGCTGCCTTGGTTGATGCGCTTGGTGGGTCGATCGATTCAAACCTGGTCGATGAAGCCATACATTGGTGCCAGTTTGCGGGTATCATTGGGTTCCAAGATCTGTGAGTTGCCTGTGAGGGTCTCGGTCTCATGGTTTTTCCACCATCATACCCCTTCGTAGACTTTTTTTTCTCGTTAAAGTCGGCATGCTGTCGGTCTCTGGATTGTCCGATCTGTTTTCTGCAAACTCATCGCGGCTTTATGGGATTCAGTAGGATCTGATGGCGGATTGGAATGTGGACAGCCATCACTGTTAGATTGGATTCAATTGGGTAAAGCTTAACAATCTTAATACTACGCATTAGTATTTGGAATTGTTTGTCAGGCCTGTGGCTGGTATTTTCTAGACTACTTCCTGTGTGCGATGGGGTATTTTCAGTGCGGAATCTAATTTTACTTATCGCTTTGGCGTGTCTGCCCCTGAAAGCTTGGACGGAGAACGGGGCGGTCCTGGAGGCGCTGGAGGATTTCCTGGAGTTTGCCGAATATGCGGAGGGTGCCATCACCCCGGATCAGCTGAGCAGTGTCGGGTTGCAGGCGTTTTTAGTGGTCGATACACGGCTTGACAGCCAATTTGACAAGGGTCATATCCCTGGCGCGGTGAACATCGAATGGCGGGATGTAGTGGCTAAACGGGATCAATTGCCGTTGGAAAAGCCGATCATTCTATATTGTGACACCGGTCTATTGTCCTCGAAAGCCCACTTTGCATTGAGATTGCTCGGGCGTGAGAACGTCAAGGTCCTGTTCGGCGGCTTCAACAGCTGGTTGATGCAGCAGGGATTGAGCTCGGTTAACTAGGGACGATGCCAGATTCTGGCACCTGAGAGAGCATCGATCTACTCATTGTAAAATGGATAAAAGGGTTCAGGCGGACAATCCGTTGCCGGCTCGTCTTGCATCATTCTGGCTTTGACGCGAGTGACGGTCAGACCCTGGGTGTCGAATACTCTGGGAAACAGGCGGTAGATCCTGCTGGTTGCCATGGGTCGCCGCCAGGCGGCCCGTTCCAGCCAGCTTCGGGTAGCAGGAATGAGGTCATGGATTTGCAGTAACCAAGGTGCCTGCCAGGCGAGAAAATCAGTGACCAGATGGGTTTGTTCCCTTGAGGGCCAGTCGGTAGAGAGATAGAGTTCGGGAAATTCACGGCGGTCAATCTCTTCCCCGTTAGACAACAGGCCGTTGCCGGATCCCGTCCTTTCCACCCAAAGACCCACAGGTTTTCTTC
>JAAUXZ010019079.1_pt1 | contig 34714 bp, 31 predicted proteins | sample 7278131 | NCBI WGS metagenome assembly JAAUXZ01 (sample SAMN14350119, study PRJNA611818) | marine sediment metagenome | isolation source: surface marine sediment (3m) | place: French Polynesia: Moorea | collected 2018-08 | reverse complement strand
GGTCCCTGCCTGCTCGACCTGGCTGGACAGTATCATTACCTCGGTCGATAGCATCTCGAATATGAGCCGGCAAATCGCCCAGGCCGCGCAGCAGCACAGCCAGGTGTCGACGGAGATCAACGCAAGCGTGGTCAATATCAATGAGGCCACCACGCGTACCGCCAGTGATGCCAGCGAAGTGGAGACGGCGACCAGGCAGCTGTCGGGGGTCGCGCAGCAATTAAGCGCGATCGTCCAGCAGTTCCGAACCCGCTGACATCCGCGGATGTAAATAAGGTTTTCCGATTACTAAGCTATATCCCTGACATCTGCCTGGACTTGGCCTGCACCAAGCCCAGACTTCCTGGTGTGACAATATGCCGCATTCTCCTCGGTAGTTGATAAAAATAAAATATAACCAACAACAACTACTTGAGGAAATGCCATGAAAAAGTTTCAAGCTATTGTCACCGCTGTGCTGTTATCACTGCTGTCGACATCCTCATTCGCCGAGAGTAAAGGCGGATTGTTCATCAATTTGACCACTGACGATACCTGGGCTGCAGCCAAGGCCATTTTGTTCGCCCACGAAAAAGTACTGAAAAATGGTTACAAGCCGGTTGCGATCTGGATGAATGTCAGGGGCATTTACCTGATCGATAAAAAGCGTGCCTCCCATGTCCACGGCCTGATGGCCAAGGATGGTAAATCCATCCAGGATATGCTGCGCGATTTCATCGCCGATGGTGGTATTGTCATCGCCTGCGGTGCCTGCTCAAAAGCCGCTGGACTGGGCAAGAATGATTTTATTCCAGGGGTTAAGATGGGTAACCCTGAACTGGTGCAGGGACTGTTGTTTGATCCCCAGGTAAAGACACTGTCCTGGTAACCCGTTAGTTCAATACCTTCAAAATGGAAAAGCCACCGCGTTGGGTGGCTTTTTCATTTCTGCATCGACGATAACCGGATCACAACCGCGTACGAATTCTGCCCGCTATAACCAGATCAGATGCCCGGTCTCCAATGGGTGACTAAGCAATGTATGATAGGGGTACATGCGGATCTTGTAATGATTAAGACCCGCTTTGGGCGGCTGTAGATCGATGGAGAAAATCTTGTAGTCGCCGTCGTCCTGCTGGTAGCTGAAGCGATGATGTTCATTCGCCGCCAACTGATGATTCTGTTCATGGTATTTACCCAGCACGCACTCGATCGCCACATCTTCATGCGATAGGCCATTGAGATTGACCTTGACCTCGATATGCAGCATCTCATCATTCAGGATCGAGTTTTGCCCCGGTTCCGCCAGTTCGAGCTTGATGTTATGCCAGTTGCTGCGGATTTTTTGCTTCCATAGCGCCAACTCGCGGGCCGGGGCCGCATCTTTATCGGCGTACTCCCGGCCCTGTTTACTGGCCGGCGCATAGAATTTCTTGACATAGTCCATGACCATGCGCGAAGCATTAAAGCGTGGGATACAGGATTTCATCGCACCCTTGGACAGCTTGACCCAGTACTTGGAATAGCCCTGCTTGCCACGATTGTAGAAAGTCGGGATCACCTCGTTTTCCAGGATATCCATCAGGTCGTTGGCCTCCTCGCGATCACGAATTTCATGATCGACGTCGACCCCGTGCGGAGAGATACCCCATCCATTCTTACCGTTGTAGGCCTCGCCCCACCAACCATCGAGCACGCTCAGGTTGAGTACGCCATTCATCGCCGCCTTCATCCCCGAGGTGCCGCAGGCCTCGAGCGGGTATTGCGGCGTGTTGACCCAGACATCGACCCCGGTGACCAGGCTGCGCGCCATCGCCATGTTGTAGTCCTCCAAGAGGATGATCTTGCCCTGGAATTCGGGACGATGAGCGTAGTTATGAATGGTGCGGATCAAATCCTGCCCGGGCTCGTCATTGGGATGGGCCTTGCCGGCAAACATCAGGATTACCGGACGTTCCGGATCATTGAGCAATCGCGCCAGGCGTTCGGCATCCTTGAACAACAGGGTGGCTCGTTTATAGGTGGCGAAGCGGCGGGCAAATCCGAGCACCAGTACATCTGCATCCGGATTACCGATGATGCTGGTGATCCGCTTGATCAGGGCATCGTTGGCCTGGTTTTTCTTATAGCGCGACATCGTCAGTTCATACATATTTTCCAGCATCTGCGATTTCAATTCCTGACGCAGACTCCAGAAGCGATGGTCCGGAATCTGGTCGATGCGCTTCCAGAAATTTTTATTCAGCAGCTGGTTGCGCCAGACGCTGAAGCGCATATCGAACAGGTTGACCCATTCGCGCGCGAGAAAGGTTGGCGCGTGCACGCCGTTGGTGACGTAGGAGATCGGGTTTTCATAATGCGGGATATCCGGCCACACATAGGACTCCATGTCCGAGGCCACGCTGCCGTGGATGCGACTGACGCCGTTATGGAAGCGCGAACCACGCAGTGCCAGTGCGGTCATGTTGAAGCTGTGCTCGGCATTGGGTGAGGTACCCAGCTCCATAAAGGCCTCGAAATCCATGTGCATGCGATTGAGACAATCGACAAAGTATTCCTTCATCAATTGCTTGTCGAAAATATCATGGCCCGCCGGTACCGGGGTGTGGGTGGTAAAGACGTTATTCGAGCTGACCAGTTCCAGCGCTGCCTCGAAATCCATGCCCTGCTCCACCAGTTCACGGCAGCGCTCGATTATCAGAAACGCGGCATGGCCTTCATTGATATGCCACACGGTCGGATTCAGACCCAGCTTGCGGATCAGACGCACGCCACCGACGCCGAGTATCACTTCCTGCTTGATGCGCATGATCTTGTCACCGCCGTATAGCTGGAACGTGATCTGGCGATCCTCCTCCGAATTCTCATCGAGGTTGCTGTCCATCAGATACATACGGGTATGTCCGGCCATCGATTGCCAGACCCGCAGCTTGATCGTACGCCCGGGAAAATTGACCTCGACATAAACCGGTTCACCATCCTCATCGCGCGCCAGTTCGATCGGCAGTTCGCTGAAGCTGGTGGTGGGATATTTCGCTATCTGGTTGCCATGGCCATCGATACGCTGGGTGAAATAGCCCTGGCGATAAAGCAAGCCGATCGCGATAAACGGGACGCCAAGGTCACTAACCGCCTTGCAATGGTCGCCGGCGAGGATGCCGAGGCCACCGGAATAGATCGGAAAACTTTCGTGCAGGCCGAATTCGGCGCAGAAATAGGCAATCAGGTCGTTATCGACATCGAGGTAACCATCGATTTCGTCATGGGTGATTTTCTGCAGGTAGCTGTTATACGCAGACATGACCCGGTGGTACTCTTCCATGAACACATTGTCCTTGGCCGCCTCATCCAGGGTCTGTTGCGAGATCCGCCGCATGAACACCTTGGGCTTGTGCCCGCAACGATCCCATAACTCAAGGTCCAGTCGATAGAACAGGCCGCGCACGTTGCGATCCCAGCTGTACAACAGGTTGTTTGCCAGCTCGCACAGGCCTTTGAGCTTTTCCGGAATATTCGGGCGGACTTCGACTTCAAACACCGTTGATTTCATTTTTCAGCTACCATGGACGATCGGTTTTATCTTAGTTGCGCGCATGATAGCACCCTGAAATCCGATGTTCTACGTCACCAATTTAGTGCATCCGGGTTAATCAGGTGAGTCTTTGATCGACATCAATCCAGCAACCATTTGCCGGTTGTGCTGATGGTGAATTGCGGGGACGGGCAAGTACAGCGTTGAGCTGTGGGGAGGGATAACCTGGGCTGCCCCTCCCTGGGCAGCCAGGACGTAAGAGAAGTTCAGGCGTTTAGTCGGCCTGGCGACGCAGGAACGCCGGGATATCCAGGTATTCCATGCTTTCCTTGTCTTCCGGAATTTCCACCGTATCACCCACCACGCGCTTGTTGCTGCGCATAACCGTGGGCTGTTCCAGCTTGCTGTAATCCACCTCGCCGGTTTTTTCCGGCCTTACCGGAGATACCTCGGCCGCTGGCGGAGCCAGTTTTTCGTTGCCAAGTCCGGTAGCGACCATGGTCACGCGTAATTCGCCGGAGCTCATTTCGGCATCGATAACGGTGCCCACGACAACGGTCGCATCATCCGAGGCCAGCTTGGTGATCGCGCTGCCGACATCATCCAGCTCACCGATGGACAGATCCATGCCGGCGGTGACATTGACCAGGATACCCTGGGCACCGGCGATGTTGACATCTTCCAGTAACGGCGAGGACACCGCGGCTTCGGCAGCCTCGGTCGCCCGGTTTTCACCGGTAGCGGTACCACTGCCCATCATCGCCATGCCCATTTCCGACATCACGGTTCTGACATCGGCAAAGTCGACATTGATCAGGCCCGGGCAGGTAATCAGTTCGGCAATGCCCTGTACCGCGCCGCCCAGTACATCATTGGCTTTCTGGAACACCTCGAGCAGGGTGGCCGACTTGCCCATCACCGGCATCAGTTTTTCATTGGGGATGGTGATCAGCGAATCCACCGAGTCGGCCAATTCCTTGATTCCCTGCTCGGCCAGCGCCATGCGCTTGCCGCGCTCGAAACCAAAGGGCTTGGTCACGACGGCTACGGTCAGGATACCCATCTCCTTGGCGATCTGGGCGATCACCGGGGTCGCACCGGTGCCGGTGCCGCCACCCATGCCGCAGGTCAGGAACAGCATATCGGTACCGGAGATCGCCTCCTGGATCCGTGCGCGATCCGCCATTGCGGCCTGGCGACCGATCCCCGGATCCGCCCCCGCGCCCAGACCCTTGGTGATACTGCTGCCAATCTGGATCGTGGTCTTCGCATTCATTTTCTTCAGCGCCTGCACATCGGTGTTGACGCACATGAATTCGACGCCCTCTATGCCGGACTCGACCATGTGCTGCACGGCGTTACCGCCGCCGCCACCGACGCCCATTACCTTGATTACCGCATTCTCGGTAAATGCATCCATAAGCTCAAACATTAGATTCTCTCCTCTTACTTTTTGGTTAAGTTAAAAATTCCCCTGGAACCAGCTTTTCATCTTCTTCCATAAGCTGTCTCCAGCATTTTCTTCCAGTTCCGCACTGGAAAAACTGGTTTGCTGCTTGTTGCCAAACAACAGTAAGCCAACACCGGTGGCATGAATCGGATTCCGAATCACATCCACCAGGCCACTGACATGCTGCGGTATGCCCAGGCGTACCGGCATGTGAAAAATTTCCTCGGCCAACTCGATAACCCCTTCCATCTTCGAGCTGCCGCCGGTCAATACGATGCCGGCGGCACAGATTTCCTCGAAGCCGCTGCGGCGCAGCTCGGCCTGCACCAGGCTCAGCAGTTCCTCGTAGCGGGGTTCCACGACCTCGGCCAGGGTCTGCCGCGCCAGTCGCCGCGGTTCGCGGTCGCCGACACTGGGCACCTCGATGGTTTCATCGTCGGTCGCCAGTTGGCGCAGGGCACAGGCGTATTTGATTTTCAGATCGTTGGCATATTGGGTCGGCGTGCGCAGGGCGACCGCGATGTCGTTGGTCACCTGGTCGCCGGCAATCGGGATCACCGCGGTATGGCGGATCGCGCCTTCGGTGAATACCGCGATATCGGTGGTGCCGCCGCCGATGTCGACCAGGCACACCCCCAGTTCCTTCTCATCGTCGGTCAGCACCGCAGCACTCGAGGCCAGTTGCTCGAGAATGATGTCATCCACCTCCAGGCCACAGCGGCGAACGCACTTGATAATGTTCTGCGCCGCGCTGACCGCCCCGGTCACCAGATGCACCCGGGCTTCCAGGCGCACCCCGGACATGCTGACCGGGTCGCGGATACCTTCCTGGTTGTCGATCAGGAATTCCTGGGGCAGTACGTGCAGGATACGCTGGTCGGCCGGGATTGCCACCGCCTTGGCGGCATCGATCACGCGTGACACATCAGCCGGCGTCACCTCCTTGTCCTTGATTGCGACGATGCCATGCGAGTTGATGCTCTTGACATGGCTGCCGGCAATCCCGGCATACACCGAGCGGATCTGGCAGCCGGCCATCAGTTCGGCTTCCTCGACGGCACGCTGGATGGATTGGACGGTGGATTCGATATTGACTACGACACCTTTTTTCAGGCCACGCGATGGCTGGGTACCGATACCGATGATTTCAATCTCGCCCTCCACCGTGACTTCGCCAACGATGGCGACCACCTTGGAGGTGCCTATATCCAGGCCAACTATCAAATTATTTTCTGCCTTTTTAGACATTGTTACTTCCCCGTTGCATCTTATCCAGGTATTGCTGTTTCCAGGCAATGGCAAAACCATTGCTGTAACGAAAATCTATCTGCTCGATAAACTCCAGCTTGGGCGCTATGTATTGCGGATAAACCGCCAGTAGATGGCCAATCTTGGTGGCATTGTTGCCGGCACCGAGACTGACCAACAGGCGCTCATCCAGCTCCAGCTTCAATGAGCCCTTGTTATCCTCGACCATCGCGGTTAACCGAATCGACAGCGCATCGAAGCGCTGTTGCAGCCGACTGTAACGTTCGAGCAATTCCCGGGTCTGCTTGGAGTAGCCGTTGATTTTCGGCAGCTGAGCAAACTTGCTGACATCGGCCGGAAAGATCACCGCCTCGGCACTGAGCAGATGTTCGTCATCCCAACGTGCCGCCGCCTGCTTTTCTTCCACGTTGACATAAATCTGGTTGGGCCAGATACGTCTGACCGAGACATTCTTGACCCAGGCCTGCTGACTGATCTCCTGCTGAATCTGCTGGATATCGAGGGCAAAGAAACCCTGGCCCAGATAAGGCTGCAGCTGCTGTTGCATCGCCTGCGTATCCAGTTGCTGGAATTTTCCGCTGATCCGGATTTTCTCGATCGGCAGCCATTGTTCCTTCGGCATCAGGTAAACCGCCAGCGTCACCAGCATGATCACGGCTGCGCCCAGCACCCATTTACGGTCGATCTCAAGCTGGATTCGTTCCTGCTGTTCGTTCCTGCGCGCCTGCGGCCTTTTCCGGGTTTTCGCCGTTGCTTTCCTGGTCGCTTTGCGAGTGGTTTTCGTGGCCGCCTTGCCCTGCCAGAATAAATAGGGTTTAAACATTGGCCACCTCCTGCTTCAGGGTCAATTCCAGCAGTTTTAACACCAGTTGCTGGAAACTTAATCCGGCCTGTTTCGCCGCCATCGGTACCAGGCTGTGATCGGTCATGCCGGGTACCGTGTTGATCTCGATGACATGAAATTCACCCTGCTCATCGCGCATCACGTCCACCCGTCCCCAGTGCCTGACCCCGCTGACGTCGATGGTCTCGGCGACGATCTGTTCCAGCTGCTGCAGGCTGGCCTGATCCAGGCCGCAGGGGCAGATATAGCGGGTTTCGTCAGACTGGTACTTGGCCTCGTAGTCGTAGAAAACCCGGGGGGTTTCGACCTTGATCGCCGGCAGCACCGTATCGCCGAGCCAGGCCACGGTGTATTCGCCGCCATCGACCCATTGTTCGGCCATCACCGGACCATACTGGGCCGCCAGTTGATACGCCGGCAACAGTTCATCTGCATTGTCCACCTTGGACATGCCGATACTGGAACCTTCCAGCACTGGTTTGACCACCATCGGTAGCTGCAGGGCCTGTAGCACCAGCGCACAATCCTGTTCGCTGCGCATTTGCATGAACGGCGGGGTGCTGATACCGCAACCCTGCAACAGACGCTTGCTCATCAACTTGTCCATAGTCACCGCCGAGGCCTTGATCCCACTGCCGACATACGGCAGCTCGAGGACCTCGAGCAGGGCCTGGATCTGGCCATCCTCGCCGCCCCGGCCATGCAGGATATTGAATACGCGGTCGGCCTTGAGCTCTGCCAGTTGCGCTACCACATCGCTACCGACATCCAGCCCCTGCGCATCCACCCCGGCATCGAGCATCGCCTGTAACACGAAGCCACCCGAGGTTAGCGATACTTCACGTTCGGCCGAGGTGCCACCCATCAGCACCACGACTCTGCCACTTTTCTGCGCGGTATCGGCAGCAGGCTGTAAATGCTGGTAACTCATAACCGGTCTCCGATAATTCTGACCTCGGTATGCAACGGGATACCGAACTGTTCCTGCACCCGCTGCTGAACCAGCGCGATCAGGTCCTCGATTTCCGCCGCGGTCGCCTGTTCCGAGTTGATAATGAAATTGGCATGCTTGTCCGAAACGCAGGCACCACCGAGGCAGTGCCCCTTCAAGCCACAGGCCTCGATCAGGCGCGCTGCATGATCGCCCTCCGGGTTCTTGAATACCGAGCCACAGGAAGGCAGGCCGATCGGTTGTTTGGCATTGCGCTCTTCCAGCAGGCGCTTGATGTTGCTTTGATCCTGCTCCTGCAGCTGGGGAAACTTGAAAATGGCCGCACTGAACCATTCATCTGGATTACGTTTAACGCTGCGATAAGCCACTTCGAATTCGTCCTTGTCGCGCTGGATGATCTCGCCCTGGCGAGTCATCATTTCCAGGGTGTCTACATGCTGCCAGGTTTCACCACCCCAGGCCCCGGCATTCATTGCCAGCGCACCGCCGATGGTACCGGGGATCCCGGCCAGAAAATCGGCACCGGCCAGGTTATGCTTGACGCAGAAACGGGAAAATTTGGAGCAGGTGACGCCGCATTCGACGTAGACCCGGTTTTCATCCAGCAACTTCAGCGCATTGAGCCGGTTGAGCGGACCGATCACGACCCCGCGTACCCCGCCGTCACGCACCAGCAGATTACTGCCGAGGCCGACCCAGGTGATATCGACACCCGGTTTGATCTGGGCGATGAAGTTCGCCAGGTCTTCCTTGTCGGCCGGTTCAAAGAACAGGTCAGCCACGCCACCGGTGCGCCAGCTGCAGTGGCGCGCCATCGGCTCGTCATGCAGCAACTTGCCCCTGATTTGAAATTCCTGGTCAACCTGGGTCATTGGACCGCCCCTCCCTGCTGTTGACTGACCAGCTCGCTGGCAAAATGGCCTATCGATCCGGCGCCGAGGGTCAGCAGGATATCCTGGTCCTCGATGACCGCGGGTAGAATACTCGCCAATTGATCCAGTTCTTCGACGAACACTGGGTCGACCAGGCCGCGGTTGCGAATCGCGCGACTGAGCGCGCGTCCATCCGCGTCCTTGATATGTTTCTCGCCGGCGGGATAGACCTCGAGCAATACCAGTTGATCGACCTCGGATAATACCTGGGTGAAATCCTCGAACAGGTCACGGGTTCGACTGAAACGATGCGGTTGAAACACCACGCATAAGCGTTGCGCCGGCCAGGCCGCGCGAATGGCATCGATGGTGGCCTTGATCTCGTTCGGGTGATGACCGTAATCATCGATCAGGCGCACCTGCTTGTCGTCGACCTGCAGATTTTCCGTGATCTGGAAGCGGCGACCGATCCCGGCAAACTGCTGGAGTGCGCTTTGGATGCTGGCAAGCGGTACCTCCAGTTCCCAGGCCACGGCGACGGCCGCGGTGGCGTTGAGGACATTATGCTGACCGGCAAGGTTGAGACTGATGGGCAGTTCGGACTGGTCGGGCAGGTGCAGGGTGAAACGGGTCACCGCCGCATCCGGCTGGATATCGCTGATGCGGATATCTGCATCTTCCGCCTCGCCGTAGGTCAACACCGGACGCGAGACCCGCGGCAGGATTTCCCGTACCACCGGATCATCCAGGCACATCACCGCCAGCCCGTAAAACGGCAGGTGATGGAGGAATTCGATAAAGGTCTGCTGCAGGCGCTCGAAGTCACCTTCATAGGTCGACAGGTGATCCTGGTCGATATTGGTGACGATCGCCATCATCGGCTGCAGGTACAGAAACGACGCATCGGATTCATCCGCCTCGGCCACCAGGTATTCGCTATCCCCCAGCTTGGCATGACTGCCGGAGCTGTTGAGTTTGCCGCCGATGACATAGGTCGGATCCAGACCGCCCTCGGCCAGCACCGAGGTGACCAGGCTGGTCGTCGTGGTCTTGCCATGGGTGCCGGCGACCGCGATGCCGTGGCGGAAGCGCATTAACTCGGCCAGCATTTCCGCCCGTCTGACCACCGGTATCCGTTGTTCCTTGGCATGCGCCAATTCGGGGTTGGTCTCATCGATCGCGGTGGATACCACCACCACGTGCGCGCCCTCGACCTGTGCCGCGGCATGCCCGATCGATACCTGGATACCGAGCGCTGCCAGGTGCCTGAGCATGGCACTGTCATTGAGGTCGGAACCGCTGATCCGGTAACCCAGGTTATGGAACACCTCGGCAATACCGCTCATACCGGCACCACCGATACCCACGAAATGGATATGCTGGATGCGGCGCATCAACTGGCGAGGTGAACGGGTCATGATATAGCCACCTGCAGCACGGCACTGGCCACCCGCTGGGTGGCATCGGTGTAAGCCTTGGCATGCGCCTGCTCGGCCATCTGGCGTAATTGCTCGCGGTTTTGTTGCAGGTGAATCAGCTGGGCGGATAACCACTCCGCGGTAAAATCCTGCTCCCGGACCAGGATCGCGGCATCGGCTTCGGCCAGGTAGCGGGCATTGTGATATTGATGGTCGTCTACCGCGTAAGGAAAAGGTACCAGAATCGAGGCGATACCCGCGCCACTTAATTCGGCCACCGTCAAGGCACCGGCTCGGCAGATCACCAGGTCGGCCCAGGCATAGGCTGCCTGCATATCCTCGATGAAATCGCTGACCTCTGCCTCCACCGCATGTTCCCGGTATAACGCCCGGCAATCCTGCAGATGGGCCTTGCCGCATTGATGGCGAAGTTCAGGGCGTTGGGTCTCGGCTAATAAAGCCAGCGCCGCCGGCAGAACCTGGTTCAAGCGGCGCGCACCGAGACTGCCGCCGAGCACCAGTACGCGCATGGTTTGCTGGTCACGGCCGGCCAATCTTTGCTGCGGAGTTTCAATGTCGAGAATTTCGCGGCGTACCGGGTTGCCGATCACGCTCGCATGACGGATGCCCTGCGCAGCCTGGGGGAAAGCAAACAGGCAGACCCGGGCAAAGCGGCTGAGAATTTTATTGGTCATGCCGATAATCGAATTCTGTTCGTGGATGACCAGCGGTATTCGCATCAGCCAGGCCATTAATCCCCCCGGACCGGAGGCAAAGCCGCCCATACCCAGTACCGCCCGGGGTTTATGCCGCTTGAGGATCTGCCAGGCCTGCCAGCAGGCCTGGATTAACTTCAAGGGTGCCAGGGCAATGGTCTTGATGCCCTTGCCGCGCAGGCCCTGCACGGTCAACCATTCGATCGGGAAATCCTGGGCCGGTACCAGGCGCGCTTCGATCCCGGCCTGGGTTCCGATCCAGATAATGCTTTCGCCCTGCTGTCTCAATTCATTGGCCACCGACAGTGCCGGAATCACATGCCCACCGGTACCACCCGCCATGACGATGATGGGACCTTGTCCGTTATTGTCATTGGCAGCAATCATGATGGCACCTGCTCGGTCTTGCGGCGCCGCCGCTTGGGCGGATCATCCGCCATCACATTCTCGTAATGCACTCTGAGCACCAGGCCGATCGCGAACGACATGATCAGGATGCTGTTACCACCATAGCTGATGAAAGGCAGGGTCAGTCCCTTGGTCGGCAGCGCGCCCATGTTGACGCCGATATTGATCACGGCCTGGATGCTGACCAGCAGGCCGACGCCATACACCAGGTAGGCACCGAATGGCTTTTGCTTCTGCAGCGCGGTCTTGCCGATCTGGAAACAGCGCAGCACGAACCAGGCATAAATCATGATCAACAGGGCCACGCCAACCAGGCCGAACTCCTCGGCATAGATCGCAAACAGGAAATCGGTATGCGCTTCCGGCAGGTAGAACAACTTCTGGATGCTGCCGCCCAGGCCACTGCCGAACAGGCCACCGCTGCCGATCGCGATCAATGACTGGGTCAACTGGAAGCCGCTGTTAAAGGGATCGGCCCAGGGATCGAGAAAAGACGTGATCCGTGCCATCCGGTAAGGCGAGGCCACCGCTACCACCACCATGATACTGAGGGTGCCGATGACAAACAGGATAAACTGGCCGAAGCGTACCCCGCCGAGAAACATCATGCCGAGGCCGGTCATCAGTAATACCGCCGCGGCACCAAAATCCGGTTCCATCAGCAGTAATGCACTGGCCACCGCCAGCACCAGCATCGGCTTGACGAAGCCCATGATCCCGCTTTGCACCTCGTCGCAACGACGGATCAGGTAGCCGCTGAGATAGATGATCAGGAACAGCTTGGCGATTTCCGAAACCTGGATGGTGAAAAAGAACAGGTCGAGCCAGCGGGTGGAACCGTTGACCGTGCGTCCGACCCCGGGGATCAACACCACGGCCAGCAACAGGATCGAACACAGCATCAGCAACATGCCGCTGTTCTTCCACACCGTGGTCGGGACGCGGTAACCGATCCACACCAGCAAGACCCCCAGCGTTAGGCGCAGAAACTGGCGCTTGCCGTAATAGAACGGATCGTTCAACTGCGCATCCGCGACCCCGATCGAAGCCGAGGTCACCATGATCAGGCCGATCAGGGTCAACAGGCCAAAGATCAGTACGATCTGACCGTCCAGCGCGCTGGGGATCAACGGTGCCTTGATCTGTTGTAACTGCGCGGTGCGGATCGCCTGTGAACTCATGCCAGCGCCTCCACCAGTGCGATGAAATGCTCACCGCGCTCGGCAAAACCGCTGTACATATCGAAACTGGCACAGGCCGGTGACAACAGCACGATATCCCCGACCAGCGCGATCTCGCTCGCGCGCTGCACCGCCTCGGCCAGATCGTTAACCTGTTCCAGCTCGGTACAACCCTGCCAGTCGGCGAGCATCTGTCCGGCATCCGCGCCGAAGACCAGAGCCGTCTTGACCTGTCGCTCGAGGGTTGCACACAGGGATTGCATATCCGCGCCTTTGCTCTGACCGCCGGCGAGCAGGATCACCGGTTCATCCAGGCCCTGGATGGCCGCCTGGGTAGCGCCCGGATTGGTCGCCTTGGAATCATTGATCCAGACCACGCCGTTGCGCTGGGCGACCCACTGGCTGCGGTGCGCCAGGCCCGGGAAATTCCGCAGGGCCTCGATCATCGCCTGTTCGGAGATACCGACCGTTTGCGCCAGCGCCAGCGCCGCCAGGCAATTGGCCCAGTTATGCCGGCCCTTGAGCTTGAGTTCAGCGGTGCTGATTAAACCTCGCCCGTTGATCGCCAGCATCGGCGGCACCGAATCGGTGACCGAGTACTGCACCGAGCTATCACTGAGCGAAAAGCGGATATCGTTATCGGCAAACCGGGTCAAGGCATCATCGGCATTGCTGATGCAAGTTCCGGCATGGCGATAAATCGATTGCTTGGTCTGCTGGTAATCGGCCAGGTCGTGGTAACGGTCCATGTGATCTTCGCTGATATTCAGCACCGTGGCCGCCTGCGGACGCAGCGAATAGGTGGTTTCCAGTTGAAAACTGGATAACTCGAGCACGTAAAAATCAACTTCCTGCTCCAGCAGTTCGAGCGCCGGCACGCCGATATTGCCGCCGACGCCGACCTGGTAACCGTCGGCCGCGATCATCTCGCCGACCAGGCTAGTCACGGTACTTTTGCCATTGGAACCGGTAATCGCCAGTACCGGCTTGTCCACCGCCTCGGCAAACAACTCGATATCGCCGATGATGCGCTTGCCGGACTTTGCCGCCTGTTGGATGCTGTCACTACGAATCGACAGGCCGGGACTGACCACCAGGCAATCGAAGCCATCCAGCTCCAGCTCCGCCAGCGGTGCATTGATGATTTCAACCTCGGCAAAGCGCTGTGTTAATTGCTGCCGATACGGCGGCTCGGCACGATCATCCTGGACCCAGCAGCGATAACCGCGCGCCAGCAGGTAACAGGCTACCGAATAGCCGGTCAGACCGAGACCGACAACCAGATAGCGCTGGTCCTGATGCTGGGTGATTGGCAGTTTCATGCTGTGCATTACCGTATCTTCAGACTCGCCAGGCCGATTAACACCAGGATTACCGTGATGATCCAGAAGCGCACGATGATCCTGGGCTCCGGCCAGCCCTTTAATTCAAAATGATGGTGAATCGGCGCCATGCGAAAGATCCGGCGCCCGGTTAACTTGTAGGATGCAACCTGCAGTACCACCGAGACGGTCTCGACCACAAAGATCCCGCCCATGATAAACAGCACCAGTTCCTGGCGCACGATGACCGCCAGGGTACCCAGCGCAGCGCCGAGGGCCAACGCCCCGACATCGCCCATGAACACCTGGGCCGGATAGGTGTTGAACCAGAGAAAACCGAGTCCGGCGCCGACCAGGGCACCGCAGAAGACCACCATCTCGCCGACCCCCGGTACATAGGGAATGCCCAGGTAACTGGCAAAGTTGGTATTCCCGGTGACATAGGCAAAAACGCCGAGGGCCCCACCCACCAGAACCGTGGGCAGGATTGCGAGGCCATCCAGGCCATCGGTCAGGTTGACCGCATTACTGCTGCCGACGATGACCAGATAGGCCAGGATAATGTAAAACCAGCCCAGCTCGAGGACGAAATCCTTGAAGAAAGGCACGATCAACGAGGTTTCGATCGGCATCTCGGCGGTCATGAACAATACATAGGCAGCGACGAATCCCAGCACCGACTGCCACAGGTACTTGGCCTTGGCCGACAATCCCTTGGAATTGCCCAGCGCGATTTTCTTGTAATCGTCGACCCAGCCAATCGCGCCAAAACCGGCAGTAACGAACAACACAATCCACACGAAGCGTGATGACAGGTCACTCCACAACAGGGTGCTGATGACAATCGCCACCAGGATCAGGGCGCCACCCATGGTCGGGGTACCCTCCTTGCTGAAATGCGACTCCGGACCATCATCGCGCACGCTCTGGCCGATCTTGTAGCTGCTCAGGTAGCGGATCATGAACGGCCCGACTAGCAGCGAGATCAGCAACGCGGTCAATACCCCCAGGATAGTGCGTAGCGTCAGGTACTGGAATACATTGAAGCCGCCGTAGAACTGGGTGAGGTATTCAGCAAAACTATACAGCATGACTAACTCCTGACGGATGATTGTTAGCGTTGTGTTGGGTTAGCAGTGATACCACTTGCTCCATACCTGCGCTGCGTGAACCCTTGACCAGCAATACCACGTTGCTGTCTATCTGTTGCTCGATAAAATCCGCCATCTCCTGATGGCTGGAAAAACAATGACCCGCGGCGCCGAATTCACGGGCGGCCTGGCAACTCATGTCGCCGAGGGCAAAGAAACGGGTGACGCCGGCTTGCTGGGCCTGGGTCGCTGCCTGTTTATGAAAATCCAGCGCCTGCGCCCCCAGTTCGGCCATGTCACCCAGTGCCAGCCAGTGCTCACCGGGCATCTCGCACATTACGTGGATCGCTACCGATAATGAATCCGGGTTGGCATTGTAACTGTCGTTGATCAGGGTAGAGTCTTTGACCCCTTTAACCAGTTGCTGCCTGCCGGCGACGCCCTGAAAGGCCTCTAACGCTTGCGCGGCAGCCGCTAACTGCAGGCCACAGGCAACGGCCAGGGTGATGGCTGCCAGCGCATTCTGGGCGTTATGCGCGCCAAACAGCTGCAGTTGGCATTGCGCCTGCTGCCCGGCATAAGCCAGCTGCAGACCTATGCCCTGTTGCAGCTCCACCTCGGCCGTGACATCAGCCTGGTACTGGCTGGAAAAGCTGAGGTGATTTTGCGTGGCCACTACCGAGCGCCAGTACTCCACCGCCGGTTCATCAGCGTTGAATACCGCACACGCGCCGGGGCTGCAGAACTGATACATCTCGCCCTTGGCCTCGACCACCCCCTGCAGTGAACCAAAGCCCTCGACATGCGCGGCTTGGGCATTATTCACGTAAACGATGTCGGGTTCGGCTATGCCTACCAACTGCCTGATTTCATGCCGATGGTTGGCACCCATCTCGATCACCGCAAAGCGATGCTCGGCACTCAACCTGAACAGGGTCAGGGGTACGCCGATATCGTTATTCAAGTTACCCTGGGTCACCAGGATGGGTTGCTGCGCGGCGAGGATTTGCCCCAGCATTTCCTTGACCGTGGTTTTACCGTTACTGCCGGTAATGGCGACCACGGTCGGGTTCAGCTGCCGGCGCCAATACCGCGCCAACTCTGCCATCGCCTGGCGGGTATCTGAGACCACCAGTTGCGGTATCGGACAATCGACCGGAGTCTCTACCAGGGCCGCTACGGCACCTTTTTCCTGGGCTGCGGCGACAAAATCATGTCCATCGAATTGCTCGCCCTTGATCGCGATGAATAAACGCCCATCACAAGGCTTGCGACTATCGATTTCCACCCCTTCGAAGCTGTAATCAGCATCACTTGTGCTGCTGCCCGGGAACACAGAGGTTAATTCAGCGGCTGACATCCGGATCATGCCTGGCCCTCGCGAATCTGGTTGACCACAAAATGGTCGCTGAATGGAATTCTGTCGCCTTTGATCAACTGGAATTGTTCATGTCCCTTGCCGGCAATGACCACCAGGTCATCCTCGCCCGCCTGCTGCAATGCAGTCTCGATCGCCTGTCGGCGATCATGGATCACTGCCACCGCCTGCGGATCGTCGAAGCCGGTTAAAATCTGCCGGGTTATCTTATCGGCATCCTCATTGCGCGGGTTGTCGTCGGTCAGGATCACCCGGTCCGCTAGTTGCTCGGCAACCGCACCCATGTTTGCCCGCTTGCCCTGGTCGCGGTCGCCACCGCAGCCGAAGACGCAGGTCAGGCTGCCGCTGTAGGTACCCTTGACCGATTGCAGGCAGGCCGCCAGCGCCTGTTCGGTATGGGCAAAGTCGATCACCACCGCCGGCTGCTCAGGATAGGCCGGGAAAAATTCCATCCGTCCCGGGATTGGCTGCATGCCCTGCATGGCCTGCTCGATCTGGCGCGCGTTGTAACCCAGTTGCAGCAATACCGTGCTACAGGCCAGCAAGTTTTCTTTGTTGAAATCCCCGATCAAACCGGTCTGGATCTCGAGCATCTGGCCGGCACAGGCGATTACCACTTTCAAGCCCTGACGGTTGAGTTCGGACGACACCAGGTAAACCAGCGCTTGTTGAGCGTACCTGGATTGACGGGTAAATCCGGCCACCGTCTCGCCCTGGTATTGTTGGGCCAGGCGGAAACCGAGATCATCATCCAGGTTCAGCACCCTGGCCTTCAGTCCCGGCATCGCGAACAGGCGGGACTTGGCGGCTGCATAGAGCGCCTGGTCGCCATGGTAATCCAGGTGATCGGAACCCAGGTTGGTCAACACCGCGATATCGAACTGGCAACCGCTGACCCGGTACTGATCCAACGCATGTGAAGACACTTCCATGACTACAGCCGCGCAGTTTTTCTGCTGCAGATTGAACAGCAGGGACTGCAATTGAATGGCTTCCGGCGTGGTATGCGCCGTCATCTGTAACTGGTTGGCCACCCCGTAACCCAGGGTACCGACACTGCCGGTTTTGATATCGAGCTTATTCAGCGCTTGCACCAGCATGTGGGTGACACTGGTCTTGCCGTCGGTACCGGTAATCCCGATCAACTGCAGCTGGCGACTGGGATGACCGTAAAACCGGCTGGCGATTTCGCCGCTGACCTGGCGCAGGTGCTTGACCGGGATCCAGATGATATCCAGCTGCTTGGCCAGCAGCGGGATCCGTTGTTTGCAATAGCTATCATCGGCATCGTAAATCACCGCCACCGCACCGGCATTCACCGCATCGACGACAAAATCGATCGCGTGACGGGAGTAACCGGACAGCGCGATGAACACATCGCCGGACTTGATGCGCTGACTATCCGCCGATATACCCTGCACCTCGATGTCGGGCAAGGTCACATCGGCATAACCCTGTAACAAGTTATCCAGTGTCATCATGGCAGTGGTGCGCGGTGAAATCATCATAATACCTCGCGCCCCGCCGCCTGGGCTATCTGCTGCAGGGTCGACAGGTCATCGGGCGAGATATTCATCAGGCGCAGCGCGTGGGTCAGCACCTCCTTGAATACCGGGGCCGCAACCTGGCCGCCGTAATAACCATTCTGTTGCGGCTCATCGATCATGACCGCCATCACCAGGCGCGGATTGCTAACCGGTACAATACCGGCAAACACCGACATGTAACTGTCCTGCTCGTAGCCGCCACCGGCCGCGGTCTTTTTCACCGTGCCGGTTTTACCGGCAACCCGATAACCGGGTATCGCCGCCTGCTGGGCGGTGCCCTTGGGCCCAACCACCTCCTCCATCATTTTCAGCAGGCTGCGTGCAGTCACCGCCTTCATGACCTGGCGTCCGGGTGGTTGCTCGTCCTGTTTGACCAGGGTCAATGGATTGAGGATGCCATCGTTGGCAAACAGCGAGTAGGAACGCGCCAGCTGCAAGGCCGATAACGACAGGCCATAACCGAAGGCCATGGTGGCATGATCGAGCGGCTGCCAGTCGGTGTAATGACTGAAATAACCAGCCGAGGCGGCCGGGAAATCAACTCCGGTCGGCTGGCCGAAGCCATAGTCATTGAAGGCCTGCCATAACTCCTGCGACTCCATCGCCAGCGCGATCTTGGATGCGCCGACATTACTGGATTTACGCAGGATCCCGGCCAGGTCGAGCACACCGTAATTGCGAAAATCCCTGATCGCATAGCCCGTCACCTTCATGTAGCCGGGCGCGGTATCGATCTCGTCGTTGCTGCTGAACAGAGCCCGGTCCAGGGCCGCCGCCAGGGTGAACGGCTTGATCGTCGAACCCGGTTCGAATACATCGGTAATCGCCCGATTGCGCCGTTTCTCCGCCGCCTGCTTGCTGGACTGATTGGGGTTATAGGATGGCAGGTTGGCCAGGGCCAGGATCTCGCCGTTGCTGGCATCCAGCAACACCGCGCTGCCGGAGGCAGCAGCATGATATTTGATCGCCTTGGCCAGGCTGCGATAGGTGATGTACTGCAGACGCATATCGATACTGGTCTGCAATTCATTGCCCGGGCGCGCCGCGGTAACCTGGGCGATTTCCTCGATCACCTCACCCTTGCGGTTACGCAACACCTGGCGCGCACCTGGCTTGGCCTTCAACCAGTCCTGGTATATCCGTTCCAGACCCTCGCGGCCGATATTATCGATGTCGGTAAAGCCGATCACATGCGAAACCACTTCACTGGCCGGGTAAAATCGGTTGTACTCACGCTGCAGGTAAACCCCCTTGGCCTCGGCCACCACCTGTTGCGCCAGCTCGGGCTCGATGCGACGCTTGAGGTAAACGAATTCCTTGTCCGCACGCTGCTTGAGCTTGGTCTCGACCTGTTCGCCATCCAGACCCAACAGCTCTGATACCTTTTCCAGGCCCGGCTTGTCGAGCAGGGCCTGGCGTGGATCGGCCCATACCGAGTCGACCGGGGTACTGATCGCCAGCGGGGTACCGAAACGATCAACGATACTGCCACGATAAGCCGGCGTGGCAATGGTCCGCAGTTGACGCTGACTGCCTTCATCGAGGAGGAATTCCTGGTTATACACCTGCAGGTAGCCGGCCCGCCCAACCAGGCCGATAAACAGCAGCAGGATGGCCAGCAGCACGAAATAGTGCCTGCCGGCAAAAAAGGCGTTGGTCGACGAAGATGAAGAACTGTTATCACTCATGATCTTTCAGAGTCACAATTTGTACCCGTTCCGGCAGCACCATACCCAGCTTCTTGCGTGCCACCGTCTCCACATTGGATTGCGTGACCAGGGTGCTATTCTGTAACTGCAGACGGCTCCAGTGAATCACCTGCTCATCCTGCTGTTTTTGCACCTTACGTAATTCCGCGAACAACAAACGGCTCTCATGCTTGACATAAATCACGGTCAGCGCGCTGCCGGTTACCAGAACGATCAGCAGCATCAGCCAGTACAATTTGGTCATCAGGCTACCCGTTCGGCTATTCTGAGCACCGCGCTGCGGGCGCGCGGATTGACCGCGACCTCTTCGGCACCGGCCTTGATCGCTTTACCGATGGTGCGCAGGCGCACGCTCACCGGGATCTCGCTATCACGCAACGGTAAACCTCTGGGCAGCGCCGGGGCCGTCGAATGCTGTTTGAAAAACCGCTTGATCAAGCGGTCCTCGAGCGAATGGAAACTGATCACCAGCAGGCGCCCGCCGATCTTCAACACCTCGAAGATATCGTTCAACAGGTGCTGGATATGCTCCAGCTCCTCGTTGACCCGGATCCGGATCGCCTGAAAACTGCGCGTGGCCGGATGCTTATGCTGCTTGGCCTTAGGCACACATTCACTGATCAGGTTGGCCAGGGTGGCCGTGTCGTTGATGGGCTGCTGCTGCCGATAGTCGACGATGCGCCGCGCGATCCGGCGCGAAAAACGTTCCTCACCCAGTTCCCATAACACCGCGGCGATCTCTTTCTCGCTCGCCGTCATGATCCATTCAGCCGCCGACATGCCCTGCTGCGGATTCATCCGCATATCCAGCGGCCCATTGTGCTGGAAACTGAAACCACGACTGGCATCATCCAATTGCGGCGAAGACACGCCGAGATCGAGCAAGACGCCATCGACCAGTTGCCTCAGCCCCCTTTGATCCAGTTGATCCAACATATGCGCATAATCGTCATGAATCACGGTCACCCGCGCATCATCAGCGTAGGCCTGCTGCGCAGTGGCAATAGCCTCGGGGTCCTTGTCCATCACCAGCAGGCGCCCATGCTCATTGAGGCGCTGTAGAATCGCAGCGGCATGGCCGCCACGACCGAAAGTACCGTCGACGTAGACTCCATCGGGTTTGATCGCCAATGCCTCCAGCACCTCGTGGAATAAAACCGGTTGATGCGAGAGCTCAGACTGGCTCATAGTGACAACTCCGCCAGTGACGGTGGGATCTCGTCATCGTCATCCTGCTCCATGCAGTGCTGCTCCCACAACTGCTCATCCCAAAGTTCGAACTTATTGCCCTGACCAATCAGAACCACTTTCTTTTCCAGCTTGGCGTAGGTCCGCAGCGGGCCTGACAGCAGGATCCGACCGTTGGCATCCACTTCGATATCGGTGGCATAACCAATCAGCTTGCGCTGGATCTTGCGCACCACCTTGTTAAAACCAGGCAACGCGTTGATCTTGTCTTCGACGATTTCCCATTCATTGAGCGGATACAACAACAGGCAGGGCTGATCGGTGTCAATGGTCACCACCAGCTGACTATTAGATATTTCGGCCAGACGCTCACGATAACGCGCAGGCAATACCATCCTGCCCTTGGCATCTAGCGATAGATTTGAGGCCCCTCGGAATTTAAGCACTTATACGCCTTTATTATCCACAAAATGACACTATTCCCCACCAATAGACACAGTATGGCCCAGAAACCCCACAAGTCAAGTAAAAAACGGCTTTGGTGAATAGAATTTCTTTAATGACAACAAGGACTTAGCGATTTGTTTTATGACGAACGGTTATCAGTATTAAAAAACAACCATTAACCACACAAACTTAAAGTAAAATATTAAGAGATGCTGATGTAACGGGGTTTTGAGGGGGTAATTAACCACGAAGGGCACGAAGATCACGAAGTTTGATATTGCTGAGTGACTGATTCTGAGACCGCACCACTTGCAAAGATAACAGCATACTAAATGACGAGCGAATGCCTTAAAAACCTTCGTGTTCTTCGAGTTCTTCGTGGTGAAATTAAAAAAGTCAGCCTGTAAGCCGGGTTCTGTCTTGGATAATCATTCATCTGGACCGGAAGTCACCAACCGGCCTCAAGCGACCAACCCGAAAGCAACGCGGGCCGCGCCATCGCTTTCCTATTTGGTCTTGCTCCGAGTGGGGTTTACCCTGCCACTGCTGTTACCAGCAGCGCGGTGCGCTCTTACCGCACCATTTCACCCTTACCTGCCAGCAAGCTGGCAGGCGGTATATTTTCTGCGGCACTTTCCGTAGGCTCACGCCCCCCAGGTGTTACCTGGCACCCTGCCCTGTGGAGCCCGGACTTTCCTCCAGTATCTGACGATACCAGCGATTATCCGGCTGACTTGGTGCTATTTTAACCAATCTGGCGACAACAATGAATAGGCGTTTAGCTCGTATGCGCTGCAATCAGGCCTCGTTATCATCGTTGATCTGCAGGGCCCTTTGATACAGCTGGTTTTTCTTCTGGCCGGTGATGTCGACCGCCAGCTTCACCGCTTTTTTCAACGGCAGATCCTGCAAAAGCCGGCGCAACAGCTGGTCGCTGTCGATGGCCAGCGTATCCGTCTGCTGCTGACGCGGCTGATGAATCAGCACCACGAATTCACCCTTTTTCAGCAACGGATCGCTGGCCAGTTCCTGCAGACATTGCGCGGCATCACCGCGAATGAAACGTTCATGCTGCTTGGTCAGCTCCTTGGCGACGACCAGCTGCGCCGCGGGCATGACCTCGCCGATTTGCTCCAGCAAGGCCAGGATTCTGTGCGTCGACTCGAACAGAACCTGGGTCCCGGCGAGCCGTTTAAGGGCCTCGATACGCGTCCGCCGCTCGGCCTTCTTGTGCGGCAGGAAGCCATGGAAACTGAAATGATCGGTGGGCAGGCCCGCGGCACATAACGCGGCGAGCAGGCTACTGGCACCGGGGACCGGCACCACCTCGAGGCCGGCTTCGACCAACGCCCGCACCAGCGGAAACCCGGGATCGGATATCAGCGGGGTGCCGGCATCCGAGATCAGGGCGATATTTCGGCCCTGCTCCAGCTCCTGCCGGATGCGCTGGATGCGTTCCCGCTCGTTGTGTTCATGCAGCGAAATCATCGACTTGTGCAGGCCCAGGTGACGCAACAGGCCCTGGCTGTGGCGGGTGTCCTCGGCGGCAACCAGGTCGACCTCGCGTAGCGTATCGATCGCGCGCAGGCTGATGTCATCGAGGTTACCGATGGGGGTGGCGACGATATAAAGTTTGCCTGACATTTAACCAGTTAACCATGTAAACTAAGCAATTGGTATCGCATTGTAACAGACCGGACATGTTCGAAATCGCCCACCAACTCGGCCAGCATCAACCTGCTGATCACCCTGCTTTATTCCGCCCTCTCAGGCTGCTGTTACTGCTGGCAGCCGCCCTGTTCATCTTCGGCTGTCAGGCCCCCGGCCCGGGCCCGGAACTGGAAGGACCGCCGCTGACCGGCAAGACCACGATCGAGGACCGGCTGATTGCCGAGCAATACGAACAGCAACAGGAATGGGAACCAGCGGCGAGCATGTACCAGTACCTGGCGCAGAACTCGGAGCAACCGGAGCGCTCGCGCTATCTGCAGAAAATGGCATTGATGCTGTACCAGATGCAACGCTACGAGGATGTCCAGAACCTGTATCAATCACTGGCGGAAGAAGAACTGCTGGAGCCGGAACTGACTCATCGAGACGTGTTACTTTCGGGCATCTATTTCGACAACGGCAAGACCTATCAAAGCCTGGGTAACTTACCGGACCTGGAGACGCTGGTCGACGACGATTACAAGGTGCTGGCGCTGACTATCCGTTCCGAGGGCATTCTCGCCATCGGCAACCCGATGGAATCGGCCCAGCTGCGCATGCAGATCAGCCAGTATCTCGACAGCGAGGCCGAAATCCAGCAGAACCAGGAATTTATCTGGGATGCGCTGAACCGGATCTCCGAATCCAATGTCATCGACGCTCTGTATCAGAAACAGGAACCGCAGATGCGCGGCTGGCTCGAACTCAACCTGATCGCGCGTCGCTCCAATATGCTGCCGAGCAAGATGGAGCCGTGGGTCAAGAAGTGGTACGAGTTATATCCGACGCATGAAGCAGGACTTTATTACAGCGAGAAGCTGTTGAGCGAAAGCCGCCTGATCCATATCGTGCCGACCCGCATCGCGTTGATGCTGCCGTTTTCCGACAAGTTCAAAAACGTGGCCGAGGCGATCCAGAACGGATTCCTGCATGCCTATTACAATGACCCGGCGGCCAAGCCGGAACTCGAGATCGTCAACGTCAGCGACAATCCGGAAGAGTTTCTGATCCAGTACAACCAGGCGATTCAGAATGGCGCCGACTTTATCGTCGGGCCGCTGGATAAGAAACTGGTGAATCAATTGCAGATGAACGAATCACTGCAGGTGCCGACCCTGACCCTGAATTACGCGGATGATGCCAGCATCGGCATCAACAACCTGTATCAGTTCGGTCTGCGGCCGGAGGACGAGGCCGAGCAGATTGCCGATTTCGCCCTGATCCATGGCCGCTACCATGCGGTGACCCTGACCCCGGACAACAAACTCGGCGAACGTTTGCAAAAAGCTTTCACCGAGCGCTTTGAAGGCCTCGGCGGCCAGGTCGTCGCCAGTCAAAACTACCCGTCGCGCAAGAATGATTACTCGGCATCGATCAAGCAGCTATTGAATCTGAACAGCAGTCAAAGCCGTCTCTCCATCCTGCAAAAGGTCATCGACCAGAAAGCGGAATTCATTCCGCGCCGACGCCGCGATGTGGACATGGTATTCATTGCCGGCAATCCTCGCCAGGCCAGGTTGATCAAGCCGCAATTGAAATTTCATCATGCCAAGGACCTGCCGGTGTATGCCACCTCCAGCATTTCCTCCGGGGTTACCGATACCGATGCCGATCGCGATCTCAACGAGATCCTGTACGTCGATACCCCCTGGGCACTCGACCATGACAACAATGCCGATTACCAGCAGATCCGCCAGAACTGGCCGAACCAGAGCCAGCGCTATGCCAAGTTCTTTGCCCTCGGCCTGGATGCCTATCGCCTGATCCCCGCCCTGCGCAAGCTGCTGGTCAACCCGGAGCAGGAGCTGGCGCTGAACAGTGGCCAGGTCAGCCTCGACCGGCAGGGACGCATCCATCGTCAGCTGTTACTGGCAACCTTTGAACGCGGCAAATCCAAACTACTCGGCTCGGAGTTCGAAATCGTCGACAATCAATGAGCAACAAACACAAGGGACTGTATTTCGAGCAACAGGCATTACACTGGCTGCAACTGCAGGGACTCAAGCTGGTGGAGCAGAACTATCATTGTCGTTTCGGCGAGATCGACCTGATCATGCTGGATCAGAATCAGCTGTGTTTTATCGAGGTCAAATATCGCACCAGCCAAGCATTCGGTGGTGCCGCCTACAGCATCCCGCCCAGCAAACAACAAAAAATCAGCCGCAGCGCCCTGAGCTTTATTAGTCACCATCATCAATTCCAGCAGCATGATGTTCGCTTTGATGCGTTGCTGATCCAGGACCAGCCCGGTCCGCAGCAAGCGCAGATTGAATGGATACCTAACGCGTTCGACGCGGCATCTTATTGAGCCAGGCTAAGTTTACTGCGACAGAAAATCGAGCAGACGCGGCACCGGGGTCTGCGCCGGCGTGTCAGCCAGCGCCCGTTGATACAGATCATTCACCACGTTGGCGATACTGCCATCAAAATCCATACTCGCCAGCATTTCCTGGTAATACCCCATGTCCTTGGCGGCATTGGCGATGGAAAAACGAAACCCACTGTCATCGCCCTGCTGGATATAAGGGGCCAGGCGCTGCAGGATCACCCCGCCGCCGCCGCCTTTGGCCAGAACTTCGATCAACACCTCATCTTCGATACCGGCACGGCGGGCACTGGCGGTGGCTTCGGCCAACAACGCAGAAAACCCGAGGGAGACGAAATTATGCAACAGCTTCATTTGATGACCGCTACCAACCGCTCCGGCCAGGGTGATATTTTCGGCAAAACACTGCAGCAGCGGCAGTAAGGAATCAAACAATACCGGGTCGCCGCCGACGATCAGGTTGAGCCGACCTTCCTCGGCCTCCCTCGGGGTACGTGTCATCGGCGCATCGATATAGCGGGCACCGGCCTCGCTCAGGGCCTGGTAAACCTTTAGCGTCGAGGCGGGGATCGCGGTTGAGCAGTCAATCACGATGTTACCTGGCTGGATACCCTGCAGGATCCCATCCTCGGCAAACACGACCTGCTCCACCTCGGGCGAACCGGTCACACAGATAATGATGATTTCGCTGGCAGCGGCCAGGTCTGCCGGGGTCTGCACCAGCTCTGCCCCCTTTTCCAGCAGGTCATCCAGCGGCTGGTTGCCGGCATGCTCCAGCAGCGAAATCGAGTAACCATGCTGCTGGATACTCCTGGCGATACCATGCCCCATCAGGCCCACGCCGACGATGCCGATAGGTAAATCCGCCTTATTCATCTACTTGACGATTTTCAGGCCGGGCCGGTTTCGCTTCTGCGCTGACTGGGCATCAGCGTCTTCGGACTGCGCTTCGGTCGATTCTGCGCCGGAGTTATCCTCGGCAAACATCATGCCCTCGCCATCCTCCAGGCTGTAGATCGCCATCACCGCCTCGATCGGAATGAAGATGTCATGGGGGACGCCATTGAAACGCGCGGAAAATTGAATATGGTCGTTGAGGATCTGCAGACCCCGCACCGCACGGTTGGCAATATTCAACACCACCTGGCCGTCTTTCTCGATCCCGGGCGGAATTTCAACCTGGGGATGACGGGAATTCACCATGATGTGTGGCGTCGCATCATTATCGACCAGCCATTCATACAGGGCGCGGATCAGATAGGGTTTATTCGAGGTCATTAGTCTTGTAATCGATATTCCTTTATCCTGATTATAGCGCTTCCGAGGGCTTCCGGTAGGAGTGCATCCGTCACAAATATCCTGATCGGTAGTTTCCAGTCCGACAAGTGACAGGTTTGGAACAGCAGCACATAGGCTTTGCTAAGCTTATCCATGCACAAGCGCCGTTCTCGCACATCCCTGTGCTTCACGGCATACTAGGCCATGGATGGCCGTAGGTAGACAATGCAGGAGCATATTGTCGAAGTGCATCCATGTAAATACTGCTCGTTGCCATCCATGGCCTCCCAGCATAAGCACGTCCCTGTGCAAAAAAAAGGCCGGTATTATGCTTAATACCGGCCTTGAGGATTCATGAATTCGTTCGCTAGAACTATTCGACCATGTCCCGTTCCTGCTCGGACAGGCTCTTCTGGAACGAGGTGCGGGAGAATATCCGCTTCATGTATTCGAGTATCGGCTTGGCCGAGGGCGGCAACTCGATCCCGTAATGATGCAAACGCCACAGGATCGGGGCGATGCTGCAATCGAGCAGGCTGAACTCTTCCGACAGGAAATAGGGCATAGCCGCGAACACCTCGATCGAGTTGAGCAGGCTTTCCTTCAGCGCCTTCTTGGCCTGCTCCTTTTTCTTCTCGGTACCATGTTCTATGTCCGGCAGCAGGCTGTACCAGTCGCTCTCGATGCGAAACAGTCCCAGGCGAGCCTTAGCGCGGGAGACCGGATCCACCGGCATCAGCGGTGGGTGCGGAAACCTTTCATCCAGGTACTCGATCAGTACCCTGGCGTCGTAAAGCACCAGGTCACGATCGACCATCGTCGGTACGGTGGCATAGGGATTCAGGTCCAGCAGGTCTTCCGGCAGGTTATCCATATCCACATCGTAGATTTCGACGGTAATGTCCTTTTCCGCCAACACGATACGGCTGCGATGACACTGGGGGTCGATCGGTGATGAAAAACAGGTCATCACCGAGCGTCTGTTTGCGACAGCTGACATATTCAAATAGTTACCTTTTCCGCGACGATTAGTGGACGTCTTTCCAGTATTCCTTCTTCAGCAGATAGGCCAGAATGCCGAAGAAGAACAGGAAGATCAGCACACCGGTACCGACGTTCTTACGGGTTTGCTTGTAGGGCTCGGCCAGGTAATCGAGAAACGCCACCAGGTCTTTCATTGCCTGGTCGAATTCCTTGCTGGTCATACTGCCCTCGGTCACCTGCTCAAAGCCGACGATAACCTCTTGCTCACCACCGTGGCCATCATCCTGCATCTCTTTTACAGCGCGCTTCATACCCTCGAGCTCAACCAGCACATGCGGCATACCGACCGCGGGAAACACGCCATTGTTGACCCCCATCGGGCGCGACTCGTCGATGTAGAAACCGCGCAGGTAGTTATACAGCCAGTGGGTACCGCGCGAACGCGCAATCAATGACAGGTCCGGGGGTACGGTACCAAAAGCGGCCTCGGCATACTCGGTGGTCATGGTGGTCTTCATCAGCGAACCCACCTTGGTCTTTTCACCGTACTTGTCGGTGGTGAAGATCAGGTTTTCCGACATTAATTCGTCGGCAATGCCCAGATCCTTTCCGACCCGGTTGTAACGCGCGTAACCGGCGGAGTGACAGCTCAGGCAGTAATTGACGAACAGTTGCGCACCGCGCTGCATCGAGGCCTTGTCGTCCCAGTCGATAGTGATCTTGTCATCGGGGTAGATCGGTCCACCGCCGGCAGCCCAGACACTGACTGGCAGTACCAAACCAATTAAAGCTATGAATGACTTCTTCATGATGTAACCCTCTCTGGAACCGGTTTGGTATTCTCGTTCTTACTGATGAACCACAGGCCAATGAAATAACCGAAATAACCGATCGTAAAGATTCGTGCGAACAGGGTCCGGCCCTCAGTAGCGGGTAAGGCGCCCAGGTAACCCAGGCCGATGAAGCTGATCACGAACATCACCAGCAGCCATTTGAAAGCACTGGAACGATAACGGATCGAGCGGACCTTGCCGCGGTCGAGCCAGGGCAGCACGAAGAGTACGATAATGGCCGCGAACATCGCAATAACCCCGAGCAGCTTATCCGGTACCGCGCGCAGGATCGCGTAGAACGGCGTGAAATACCACACCGGCGCGATGTGCTCAGGGGTCTTGAACGGATTGGCCGGCACAAAGTTCGCATACTCCAGGAAGTAACCATTCATTTCCGGCATGAAGAACACGACCACGCTGAACAGGGCCAGGAATACCACGACCCCGACAATATCTTTGACCGTATAGTAGGGATGGAACGGGATGCCATCGACCGGCACCCCTTCTTCGTTCTTGTTCTTCTTGATATCGATACCGTCAGGATTGTTGGAACCTACCTCGTGCAGGGCAATGATATGCATCACCACCAGCATTAGCAGCACGATCGGTACCGCTACCACGTGCAGGGCGAAGAAACGGTTCAGGGTGGCATCGGAGATGACGTAGTCACCACGAATCCACAGGGTCAGTTCGTCACCCACCACCGGGATCGCACCGAACAGGGAAATAATGACCTGGGCACCCCAGTAGGACATCTGGCCCCAGGGCAACAGGTAACCCATGAAGGCCTCGGCCATCAGGGCCAGGAAGATGAACATGCCGAACAGCCAGATCAGCTCACGCGGCTTCTGGTAGGAGCCGTAGATCATCGCGCGGAACATGTGCAGGTAGACCACGACAAAGAACGCGGATGCACCGGTAGAGTGGATATAGCGGATCAGCCAGCCCCAGTCGACATCGCGCATGATGTATTCGACCGAAGCGAAAGCCAGTTCACCGTCCGGCTTGTAAAACATGGTGAGGAAGATGCCACTGACGATCTGGATGACCAGGACCAGCAGCGCCAGCGAACCGAAGAAATACCAGAAATTGAAATTCTTCGGCGCATAGTATTTGGACAGATGCTCCTCCACCATCTTGGTTAGAGGAAATCGGGCATCGATCCAGCCCATTAAACCATTACCTTTAGCACTCATTACGCTTCTCCGTCTTCACCAATTAACACCACGTTGTCACTGACAAAACGATGCGGAGGGATCTCAAGGTTGGTCGGGGCCGGCACGCCGGAATAGACCCGGCCGGAATAGTCAAACTTGGAACCGTGACAGGGGCAGAAGAAGCCGCCCAGCCAGTCCGCGGTAATATCGGGACGATAAGTCGGTGAACAACCCAGGTGGGTACAGATACCGATCATCACCAGGTACTCGGGATTGATCGAACGATGTTGATTCTTCGCGTAAGCCGGTTGCAGGCTTTCATCGGAGCCGGGATCGCTCAATTCACCTTCGATCTCGGCCAGGGTGGCCAGGGCTTTTTCATCACGGCGTACGATCCACACCGGTTTGCCACGCCATTTGACAATGATTTGCTGACCCAGTTCCAGCTTGCTGATATCGGCCTCTACCGGTGCACCGGCGGATTGGGCCCGAGCGCTGGGTTTCCAGGTCGAAAGGAAGGGTACGGCAACAGCGACTACACCAGCAGCACCGACCACACTGGTCGCGGCGGTGAGAAAGCGTCGGCGGGAATGATCAATTGCTTCAGACGACATCTGAATTTCTCTCCAACATTAGAAACTGTGAAACAGCCTGCCAGGAAATAGTGTTTGTTGGGCAAACTGCAAAAAAAATCGGCCGCAAGAATATACTAATTCTCTTATTTCGTCGAGGAATAATGTTGAAAAACCGCCCGTTAGCTGAGGCTGGTCAAATAGCCCTAATCTGAGTTAATAGGGTCAGAAAAAAATGTAATGGGAATGACGGAAAATGCCGCTGTTAAACCGGATTTTCGATATCGATGAATTGATGCTGAATGTTGAACCGGTTGGCCAGCAACTCGCCCAGTGCCTGCACCCCGTACCGCTCGGTCGCATGGTGGCCCGCCGCAATGAAATGGATGCCGAGTTCCTTCGCCAGGTGCACCGTCTGTTCCGAGATTTCACCGGACACGAACACATCCGCACCATGCTCGGCAGCTTTCTCGATGGCTGACTGCGCCGCACCGGTGCACCAGGCCAGGCGCTGCACGTCATGGTCGCCGCCGTAGATCAGGAATGGATTGGAGTCGATGGCCTCTCCCAGGTCATCCGTCAGCTGGTCGATACTGCTGACCTGGCGCAGTTCGCCCAGCCACAACAGCTCGTCCTGGCCGGTCACGACCCAACCCATCTGCATCGCCAGTTGCGCGTTATTGCCGACGGTGAGATGGGCATCCAGCGGCAGGTGATAGGCAATCAGGCTGATGTCATGCTGCATCAGGCGGCGGATCCGCTCGGCCTTGTAGCCAACCAGCGGCTGGGCCTCGCCCTTCCAGAAATAACCGTGATGTACCAGGATGGCATCGGCTTCCACCGCGATGGCGGCATCGATCAGGTCGAGGTTGGCAGAAACCCCGGTCACCAGCCGATTGACATTCGACTTGCCTTCGACCTGTAAGCCATTGGGGCAATAATCGGTGAATGCATCCACCGCCAGGTAGTCATGACAGAATCGGGTTAATTCATATAATTTCATGCTCAATCACCAACGCCTTGTATGAGTCCACTATGATAAAATTAGCTTATGAAATCAAAAAAGCTGATTTTTTTCATCCTGCGTTCGGCCATCCTCGGTCTGATCATCGCCTTTGCCTACCTGTTCTGGCAGGGTGAGATCACCACCGCTGATGTTGTCGCCCTGTTCTCGCAGCATCAGCACCAGGTGACCACCGCGCCCCAGCGCCTGCCGCAGACCGGGCCATTTTCCTATGCCGATGCGGTGCAATCCTCGTCACCGTCGGTGGTCACCATCTACACCAGTAAAACCGTCAAGCAAAGCCTGCATCCGTTGCTGGATGACCCGGTGTTCGACCAGCTGTTCGGCGATCAACTGAAAAAATTCAAGCGCGACAAGACCGAGACCAATCTCGGCTCGGGCGTGATCATGACCCGCTCCGGCTATATCGTCACCAACCAGCACGTCATCGACGGCGCCGATGAAATCCTGATCTCGCTGGCGGACGGTCGCAGCAGCGAGGCCGAGCTGATCGGCCAGGACCGCGAAACCGATATCGCGGTGCTGCATATCCCGCTCAATGACCTGCAGAATATCAGCCTCGCCAACAATGCCGACGACATCCAGGTCGGCGACGTGGTCCTTGCCATCGGCAATCCGTTGAATGTTGGCCAGACCGTGACCATGGGCATCATCAGCGGCACCGGGCGTAACCGGGTCGGCCTCAACACCTTCGAGAATTTTATCCAGACCGACGCCGCGATCAATCCCGGCAACTCCGGCGGCGCCCTGATCAATGCCAATGGCGACCTGATCGGGATCAATACCGCGATCTTCAGTCAGTCCGGCGGTTCGCAGGGCATCGGCTTTGCGATCCCGGCCACGCTGGCGGTCGAAGTGATGCAGGAAATCATTGAAAATGGCCGGGTCAGCCGTGGCTGGATGGGGGTTGAAGGCACCGAGATCACGGCCCAGGCAGCGCTGGAATCCGGCGATCCGAATATCCGCGGGGTGCTGGTGGTCGGCGTATTCATCGACAGTCCGGCCGATCTCGCCGGCATCGAAACCGGTGACATCATCACCGCGATCGACGGCAAACCGGTGCAGAAGGTGCGCAACGTACTGGAGATTATTGCCGGACATAAACCCGGTGACGAGGTCAGCCTGAACCTGCTGCGCGCGGGAGAGGAACTGGCGTTGACCCTGGTGACCACCGAGCGGCCGCAGTAGTCAGCCTGGAGCAACCGCCAGCCCTAGCTGCTGGATTGATAAATCTGGGTCTGATTACGCCCGCCCTGCTTGGAGGCATACAGCGCCTTGTCCGCCTGCTCCAGCCAGGCAGTGTAGCCCGAGGTACTCTCATCGGCCTGGCTGATGCCCAGACTGACCGTGACCTTGATCCTGAGTTCTTCGTAAACCACTTCCTGCGCCTCTATCTGCTTGCGTAGGCGTTCGCAGAACGCCATCGCTGACTCGGCATCGGTGTTGCTCAGGATCACGCCGAATTCCTCGCCGCCATAACGGCCGCCGATATCGGTCTCGCGCAGGTTTTCCCTGAGCAGCCTGGCCACCTCGCGGATCACCTCGTCGCCGGCCTGGTGACCATAGGTATCATTGACCTGCTTGAAATGATCGATATCGAACATGACCAGGGAACAGGTCGAGTGGTAACGATGGAAGCGGCGGAATTCCTGCAACAGGCACTCTTCCCAGTAGCCCCGGTTATTCAGTTCGGTCAGGCGGTCGGTGCGACTGAGTTTTTCCAGTTCCGCATTGGCCTTCTCCAACGCCTTGCGGTTGGAGGCGTACTCGGTGACATCGTAAATGATCAGGGCCACGTGATTGACGTTGCCATCGGTGGAGATCAGCGGGGTGATGGTCACATTCTGATACATATCCGGCTCGCTGCCGGTGATCGGCCGGTAATGCTTGAACCTGAACAGGTAGGGCCGTTGCTCCCAGGTCATGAACGAGCGGGTCTTCAGCATGAACACCGTGTTGACCTTGTGTACCAGCCAGTCCTGCGACAACTCCGGGAATGACTCGAACAGGTTGCGCTCCTTGACCTTTGACGGCGGAAGACCACTGTGGCTCTCCATGAATCCGTTCCAAAGTTTGACCGTGAAATCCTTGTCCAGCACCACCAGGCCGACATCGATGGTCTGCACCATGTCTATCAGCCAGTGAAATTCATTGAGGTCGACTTGTGCTTGTTGATCCATGCGGCTGTATCAATCCATCAGGTAGGAAATTTGCCGGTTGAGGATGTCCAGCGAATCCTCGGTGAACAGCAATAACAGGTCGCAACAAATATTATGGTTTTCGATCTCGTAGGTAATCTCGATCGACAGGACCCGGTTCCAGGTATCGGCATTGGCATGGACCAGGTCACTGACCTTGACATGCTGCCCCATGACGACCGGGTGGCCCTGGCTGAAATGGGTATCCAGTTGTTCGGCAAAGCCATTGATGCAGGCCCCGACCAGGATGTTGGTAACCTCCATGATCAATTCCAGCTCCGCCGCGTCATCCAGCTCGCCCTGGAAGTTGAGCAGTTCGGCGATGTCGTGGAAGCTGGAATCGGTAAAGATCAGCAACGCCTCACCGCTGATACCGGAGCCGATAAACCCCTGGCACACCGCCGAATAGGTATCGCCCTGCTCGGTCAAGGACAGGGCCCGCTGCAGTTCGTTGACCTCGAGCAGGTTGACCTTGGGAATCGGTAGCTTGACGAAAGCATTGAGCAGGCGCGCCAACAGGTCGGCGGCCTGGCCCATCGCGACATTGGCCACTTCCTGCATGCAGTCGCGGGTGTTGATTTCGCCGACCTCACCCTTGCGGATGATGGCCGGCGTAAGTTCAATCGTATCCTCGTCCTGGGTGACTTTATCCTCAGCACGGTACAGGCCGAACTGGTCCAGCAGCCCGGCAATCTCCTCCGAGCAGGTCGGTTTCTTGATGAAATCGAGGGCGCCCATTTTCTGCACCCGGCTATGCGCCTCCGGCTGGATGTCACTGGATACGACGATGGTCATCGTCGGCAGGTCCTGTTGCTGAATATGCTCGAGGGTCTCGTAGCCATCCATCACCGGCATATTCAGATCCAGGAACAGGATATCCCCCAGGCCTTCCTTGATTGCAGACAGGGCCTCCTCGCCATTTTGCGCAAACGACACATCGATATCCCAGTCGCCGGGCAGCGATCTGGCCATCTGCTTGCGCGCGACGCTGGAGTCATCGCAGATCAGGACATGGGTAGTCATATGAAACGAGGTTTCCTTATTTTTTTATTTTTGGTTTGGGTTATCTAAGTAAAGTGCAGAAATGAGGATTCGGCAAGGTGGATTTGACTATGTTTCGAATTATTTTTTTCACACGCACATGCTGTCCTTTCTTCGTAGTCTCTGACGAGTACGCGTGCGAGTTACTTTCTTTTATGCCAAAAGAAAGTAACCAAAGAAAGGGCGCCCGCACTGAGTGGCCTGCGGCTTCCCGAAAATAGGCGGCTTTTGCAGGGCACGGGTCGATTCGCATCCCTCGATAATTGCTCCTGCATTATCTACCTACGG